>Ga0307477_10000151_pt1 | contig 97509 bp, 63 predicted proteins | sample atmos_gasesECM2C_FD_203316 | JGI IMG/M metagenome (GOLD analysis project Ga0307477, IMG submission 203316) | Hardwood forest soil microbial communities from Morgan-Monroe State Forest, Indiana, United States - atmos_gasesECM2C_515 | ecosystem: Environmental > Terrestrial > Soil > Temperate... | reverse complement strand
GATTGACGGAACCGTTTGCACTCTCGCAGCAGATGATTTCAAAACATATTGCCTACCTGGTGCGGGCGCGGATTGTGATCAAGACGAAGCGTGGAAGAGAGAGCGTGTGCACGCTTAGGCCAGAGGCCATAAAGACAGTCAGCGACTGGGCGATTAGCTATCGCCGATTCTGGGAAGAGAGTTTCGAGAAGTTGGATGTGGTTGTGAATCAAATCAAAAAAACGGAGGTCAGAGATGACAAAAAACACGGTTAACGAGACAGAGCGGATGGTTGTCACTAGAGTCTTTGATGCCCCACGCGCATTGGTTTGGGAAGCGTGGACAAACCCGGAATATGTGATGCAGTGGTGGGGTCCGAAGGGTTTTACTGCGCCTTTTTGCGAGATGGATTTTCGCGTAGGAGGAAAATTTCTCTGCTGCATGAGAGCGCCGGATGGGCAGGAGTTCTGGAATGGCGGGGAATACCACGAGATTGTTCTGCACGAGAAGATCGTTTACTCCCTGTACTTTGCCGACTCGAAGGGAAACAAGGTTGAGCCTGCGCAGTATGGAATAGAACATGAGGCCATAGACGATGCGAACGACGTCGTTATTTTTGAGGATTTTGGAAACGGCCAGACGAAAGTCACCTTGATTGGAAATGAAACCATGGAGAACGCAAAAAACAGCGGGCAACTTGAGGGCTGGAATCAGATACTCGATAAAGTTGCCGCAGTTGTTGCGGGGCTAGCGCAGGCGAAATAAGAAGCTGAAGTTTTGATGATCGTCATGCGCGAGATACAGCTAAGGCTGGCGGCGGAGGCTTAGTTAGAACGGGCTTCTCGTCGCTTGGCCGAATAGTCGCATTTCCGGCTAAGTGACCCTTGGCTCAACTGTTGCCTTCAGGCCAATGCGCTCAGCGACCAATGTTTACCGAACTCAACATTAGTCCTGTGAAACGCCCTTGTATTGAGTGGCCCGGCCAACTTCCGGGTGGTCGGCAATCCGGAAGTAATCCTCGGACAAGATTTGTTCGCTGGTCAGGTTGTCATCTGTTTATGAATCGGCAAGATTCGTGGGTCGCGACAAAAAACTGCCGCTAATATTTGCTCTTACGCGGCGGAGCCCTTGATGCGCATACCGTAGAACGAACGATAGACAAAGGTGAAAGAAACGGCGAAGAAAGCCGCGGCGAGAATGTGCGTCAAGTTGGCACTTTGGGCGGTCATGCTCACGGCAAGCTCAACGGCCAGAAGGCCAAATAACGTAGTGAACTTAATGACCGGATTGAGCGCGACGGAAGAGGTGTCCTTGAACGGATCGCCGACCGTGTCGCCGACTACCGTTGCGTCGTGGAGTGGCGTGCCTTTCTGCTTGAGCTCGACTTCGACGATTTTCTTGGCGTTGTCCCAGGCGCCGCCGGCGTTGGCCATGAAGATGGCTTGATACAGGCCGAAAATGGCGATGGAGAAGAGATAGCCGATGAAGAAGAACGGCTCGACGAAAGCGAAAGCCAGAGTGGCGAAGAAAACGGCGATGAAGATGTTGAGCATGCCCTTCTGCGCGTACTTCGTGCAAATCTCGACGACCTTCTTGCTGTCCGCGATGCTGGCTTTCTCAACACCTTCGAGCTTGATGTTGGCTTTGATGAATTCAACGGCGCGGTAGGCGCCGGTGGTCACCGCTTGCGTGGAAGCGCCGGTGAACCAGTAGATCATGGCGCCGCCGGTGATCAGGCCTAGGACGAAGGGTGCGTGGAGGAGTGAAAGATTGTTTACGTTCTCGGTGAGACCTTTGGTGAGGGCCATGATGATCGAGAAGATCATCGTAGTGGCGCCGACGACGGCGGTGCCGATGAGCACCGGCTTGGCCGTGGCTTTGAAGGTGTTTCCCGCGCCGTCGTTGGCTTCGAGCATTTCTTTGGCCCGCCCGAAATTGACGTCGATGTTGTAGTCCTTCTTGAGTTCCCCCTTGATGCCCGGGATTTGTTCGATCAGAGAAAGTTCATAGATGGATTGCGCGTTATCCGTGACCGGGCCGTAGGAATCGACAGCGATCGTTACCGGGCCCATGCCGAGGAATCCGAAGGCGACCAGCCCGAAAGCGAAGACCGGTGCGGCGACCATGAGGCCGCCGAGGCCGAGCGTGCTGATGAGATAGCCGAGGGACATGAGAAGGACCATCGTAAGGCCGATGTAGTAAGCGGAGAAGTTGCCGGCCACAAAGCCCGAGAGGATTCCGAGCGACGCGCCGCCTTCTTCCGCCGAGGTCACGATTTCTTTTACGTGGCGTGATTCGGTGGAAGTGAAGACCTTCACGAGCTCAGGAATGAGCGCACCCGCGAGAGTGCCGCAAGAGATGATCGTCGCGAGCTTCCACCACTGGGAGGGGTCTCCGCCGAGCGCTGGAATGATGAGTGAGGAGATGAAATAGGTCAGGGCAATCGAGACGATCGAGGTAATCCAGACCAATGAGGTGAGCGGCGCTTCGTAATTCATCTTGTCAACGTTGCCGTACTTTGCTTTGGCGATGAAGCCGTTGATGAAATAGGCCGCGGCGCTGGCGACAAGCATCATGATGCGCATCACGAAAATCCAAACGAGCAATTGCACCTGAACGGTGGGGTTCTTCACGGCTAGCAGGATGAAGGTGATGAGCGCGACGCCGGTGACGCCGTAGGTTTCGAAACCATCGGCGCTGGGGCCGACGGAATCACCCGCGTTGTCGCCGGTGCAGTCCGCGATGACGCCGGGATTGCGCGCGTCGTCTTCTTTGATCTTGAAGACGATCTTCATCAAGTCGGAGCCGATATCGGCGATTTTGGTGAAGATTCCGCCGGCGATGCGCAGAGCGGCCGCTCCCAGCGATTCACCGATGGCGAAGCCGATGAAGCAGGGCCCAGCGTAATCGCCCGGGATGAAGAGAAGAATGACCAGCATCATCAGCAGCTCGACGCTGATGAGCATCATGCCGATGCTCATGCCGGCTTCGAGCGGCGTGTGATAGATGGGATAAGGTTTGCCGCGCAGGCTGGCGAAGGCAGTGCGGGAATTCGCGAAGGTGTTTACGCGGATGCCGAACCAGGCGACGCCGTAGCTGCCGCCGATGCCGACGAGGCTAAAGAGCAGAATGATGGGCAGTGTGAGGGCAACCGATTTGCCGGGCACGGGGGCTAGGAAGCCGAAGTAGAGCACGATAACGATGGCAATGAAAATCCAGAGAAGTAGGAGGAACTTGCCCTGCGTGATGAGGTAGGTCTTGCAGGTCTCGTAGATCAGCTCGGAAATTTCACGCATCGAGCGGTGGACCGGCAGGTTCTTCAAGCGGCTGTAAATCGTGAGGCCGAAAATCAAACCGAACACGCAAAAGACGATGCCGAAGAGCAGCAGCTTGTGGCCATCCACGCCGAGAAACTGGACTTGGGAAAGGTCGGGAAGCTTCAGGTTAGCTTCGCCACCGACTTCTCCGGCGGGCTGGGCGAACGCCGAGGCGGCGCTCACGAGCGCGAGGGCGGCGGCTGTCACGCCGGCCTTTACAAACGGGAAATTCCGGGTGATGCGACTACACAAGGACCGGGCACTCGCAAGCCAGGTGCTCATCAACAATCCTCCGTGCCAAGATCGGATCCCAGGAGAACCACGTCTCCGGGTGACTGCTTCCTACACACCATTCCAGCCGAACGCTGTTGGGCGCGACCGCAGAACGGCCGCTTAATCGTCAGCGCCGGGGAGCACCGCGCCGGATTTCAAGAAGGCTCCCACTGCAAGACGGGAAACAAAATCAATGCTATCGCGCGCCGATTCTCTGGTTTGCAAAAAGCGCAGGACACCCTCCTGTACGCTCCGCGCGAGCCTACACAAAACGTAGATTTATAGCATTTTGCTAATGGCGGGTCAAACCGTTCGCTATAGGACGCGATCCCGTCGGCATCCGGAATAGGCCGGTGATTGTCTGAGCACGGCACTGCCTTGGTTTTAATGCCGGGTACGTATCGCCTCGAATACGCTAGCGACACGCGGAAGCAAACAGATGGTAACATGCGTGGTCGCATTGGGACGAAAACGTTCCGCCTGGGGGCCCATGAGTACCGAAACAATGTCTGCGGCGTCGCCGAGCGCGACCGCCCGCAGTGAGCTGCGCCATGATTGGCAGCGCGCGGAGGTCGCGACAATTTACCGCACCCCGCTGCCAGAACTGGTCTTCCGGGCGCAGAGCCTACATCGTCAATTTCACGAGCCCGACCGCGTGCAGACTTGCCAGCTCATTTCCATAAAGACGGGAGGGTGCCCGGAGGACTGCGCGTACTGCCCGCAGAGCGCGCACTATGATGCGGGCGTCGAGCGGCAAGGGCTGATGGACGCGGAGCACGTCATCGGCGTGGCCCGCGAAGCTGCCGAACGCGGCGTTACGCGTTTCTGCATGGGGGCGGCATGGCGCCAGGCACCGGAGGGCAGGGAATTCGAAAATGTGCTGGAGATGGTGCGCGGGGTCTCTCGGTTGGGTATGGAAGTCTGCTGCACGCTGGGGATGCTTACCGAAGAGCAAGCACAAAAGCTAGGAGACGCGGGGCTAACGGCGTATAATCACAATCTTGATACATCTCCAGAATTTTACGGTTCGATAATCACGACCCGGGTGTACGACGACCGCTTGAAAACGCTGGCAGCCGTGAGGAAGGCGGGCATCACCGTGTGCTGCGGAGGGATTTTGGGAATGGGGGAGCGCGAAACGGACAGGATTGGGCTCCTGCACCAACTCGCGACACTCAAGCCGCATCCGGAAAGCGTGCCGATCAATATGCTGGTGAGGGTCGCGGGCACTCCGCTTGGGTCCATGCCGGCGCTCGATCCTCTCGAGATGGTGCGTGCCATCGCGGTTGCGCGGATCCTGATGCCCGCGTCGCGGGTGCGCTTGGCCGCGGGACGCAAGCAGTTGTCGCCCGAAGCAGTGACGCTATGTTTTCTTGCCGGGGCAAACTCGATTTTTGTGGGCGAAAAGCTTCTGACCACGCCAAATCCCGTACCCAATGAGGATGAACAGTTGCTCCAAAAATTGGGACTCAAGCCAATCGAATCGCATGCCGTCTGAATTCCATCATTTGTTCCGTGGCGAGATGGAAAGCGGGCTCCGCGCGTTGGAGGCGAGGAGCCAGTGGCTTACGCTCGCCGAGATCCACCGCGTGAACCTTTGTTCGAATGATTTGGAACGATCGCTGGATGCCTGGCGAGCGCAGAGTCCCGTTCGAGGGAGCGCCAGTGCAACCATAACAGCAGCGGCTGGGTGTGCATGAGGCGACACTTCTTCATTACCGGGAGTGATTCGGGCGTGGGCAAGACGACGCTGGCGGCACTGCTCTGCGCCGCGCTGGACGCGGTCTACTGGAAGCCGATTCAGACCGGCACGCTGGAAGGTTCGGACCGCGTCACGGTGATGCGACTCGCGGGCATTGGCACGGACCGGACACTCGATGAGGTCTATAAGTTCGTGCCGCCGGTTTCGCCGGATCTCGCGGCGCGCTGGGCCGGCGTCGAGATTGACCTGGGGCGGATCACGCTGCCGTCAACGATGGCGAATGATTGGCTCGTTATCGAGGGTGCCGGTGGCGTGCTCGTGCCCGTCAATCAAAAGCAGTTCATGCTTGATCTGATGGTGAAACTCAAGCTGCCTGTCATCCTGGCGGCGCGCAGCGGTCTCGGTACGGTCAATCACACGCTGCTTTCCCTGGCGGCGCTGCACGCGGCGGAATTGCAGGTGCACGGCGTAGTCTTGATTGGTGATCAGAACCGCGAAAATCGCGAAACGATCGAGCGCTTCGGCCATGTTCGCGTCATCGGCGAAATTCCTCGCCTGCCGAATCTTCACCGCACCGCACTCATGCAGGTTTTCTTGAACCATTTCGACCGCGCGGCTTTCTCGCAATAGTTGCGCGCGCTTCTTTCGGCTTTAAGAGGAGCCAATGCCGCAATCATTCGGGACGAATTCAGGGTGTTGCCGAGGATGAGTTGAGATCCTTCGCTGCGCTCAGGATGACAACCTGGAGGGGCAGCGCTTAGAACATGACGCGCAAGTTTCGGCTTCGCTACGGCCAATGCCACACTCAAAGGAATTGCCGCAAACTGACTGGGGGAATTGCCTTTGGCCACGGGTTTGAGCGGGTGGAAGCAGAAAATTGCCGCGTTCGCCGGAGGCCTCGGTGCTCCCGGCCTGTTTCTCATCTCGTTTCTCGATTCGTCCGTCCTGACGTTTCCGGTCATCAACGATCTGCTGCTCATCGAACTGTCCATTCAGCATCCGGCTCGCATGCCGCTGTATGCGGCGATGGCCGCACTGGGATCGCTGTTGGGATGCGTGCTGCTCTTTTTCTTGGCACGCAAGGGCGGGGAAGCGCTTTTTCACACAACGGCGGGTGATCACGCGCACGCCATTCGCCACTGGGTCGAACGGAATGGATTCGTTGGAGTGCTGGTGGCCGCGCTTTTGCCGCCGCCAACACCATTCAAGTTTTTCGTTCTCGCGGCCGGAGTGTTCGAAGTGCCGCTCACAAGCTTTACGTCGGCGATTGCCCTGGCACGCGCTTTTCGTTATTTCGGGATCGGGTATCTGGCCGTGCGCTACGGCCCGGATGCCATTCCCTATCTAGCGGGGCACAAGCTGCAAGTGTCCGTGTTTGTGATCGCTCTGATCACCATAAGTTACGCGCTTTCGCGTCTGTTGCTGCGTCATAAACCTCAGGATGCCGCGAAGAAATAAAGAAATTGTCAGCGACGGCGCAGATCCTGCATCCATATCAATTCCTGATTGACGATTTTTCCAGCCGCGTTTAGCTCGAAGCGCGCCGCAATTTCCCGCCTCGATTCCCCGGTCACCGCGTACCGCAAATCCCGAAGCTCTACCTGATAGCCGGTTTCGGTTTTCTCGATCGTGGCCTTCGGAAAGCGCGCGACCCTGAGAAATGCTGCCGCAATGGAATCGTTGCGCGCAGCATCCAACATTGGCGAAGCATCCGGTTTATGGACGGTCACCGCGGCATCGGGATTGAAGGAGGCACCCGGCGCCACGTTCACCTTGATTTCATGCAAAGCAGATTCGGTTTCCACGATGCTGTTCCACGTGAGGGGCGAGGTGGAAACAGGGAAAGCGCCGACTCGGCGCGGTACTTCACCGTGATACGTGCTGGACGCCAGGACCGCCACGGCATGGGAGTGGAGGATCGCACGCGCACCAATATAAACAGCAATTGTTGTAAGCACAATTATGGCGCCTAACTGGCCGCGCGGTTTTTTGTCCTTGGCGCCAATCTCGTCACTTACGAGATGAAAGAGTACCGGCAACAAGATGGCTGCGACGAGGGCCGCGAGAATTACTGGGTCAACAAATGTCAGCCAATCTTCGGCAAAATGGGCTGCGCTGAAAGGCCAAAAGAGCAAAACACCGTCCGGCTGGCAGACATCCAAAAGAAGATGCAGGCACTGCGCAAGAAGCGTCAGAACGAAAATTGCGGCGAAGGAGAGGCGGCCCTGCAGTTGCTGCGAGGCAAAGCGGCGATAGATGAAAGCAAAAAGAACCGCCAACAAAACGGCAGTGAAGAAAGAATGCGTGTAGGTGCGATGCCATTGCAGATACGCCGATGGGCCGAACACAGCGCTGATTTCATCCACATCTGCGATGACACCGGCGGCGAGTGCGACCGGCAAGAGCGAGCGAGGCGCGCGTGGGAAAGCAGCTCGCGTCAAGGCGAAGGACGCAAGTACATGAGTGCCAACGTCCATGCCAATTCAGGAGTTCCCGATCGTTTTTCCGGTGACGGCGTTTTGCGGGACAAGCAACTTCAGCGCGCGCGGCACAATCTTGAATTCCACCGGCAACCGCGCCAGCGGCTCGCCATCGATTTGCGCGTAAACCGGATTCTTATCGAGCGGCTCGCACACCAGTTTGTCCGCCATCCAAAAAAACACTCCTCTGGTTTTGTGCAGTCCCCCGAGCCAAAGCGCCGGCAGGTAGCTGAGATAACGCAGGGCGCTCTGCGTGGTCACCGTCATGACTTCGAACTTGTCTTCGTAGAGGCTCGCGCGGGTGGTAATTTTGAAAGGCCCGCCGTAGTTTTTTGTTCTGCCGACAACGACCAAGGACGCATCAAATTGCTGATCGCCGGTCAAAATGCGAAAGCGCGGAAACTTGTAACGCAACACCGCGCGGACGCCTTGCCACCAGTAAGCTAGAATGCCAATCTTTGCCTTCAGGTCGAGATCCAGCGAATAGACCATGATGCCGTCGGGGCCGGCTCCGGCGACGCTCAGGAAATAGCGTTTTTTCTCAGGCTGCTCGAGCGGCGTGGCGAGCCCCAGGGCGATTTCCTTTACCTGGCCGTGCACGAGGCGTTCGGCTGCGCGCGGAATGTCCCACGGCAAGCCCAATTCTTTTGCGAGGATATTGGCGGTTCCGCCCGGGAGCAATGCCAGCGGCACACGATGGCCATTCTGCTGCGTGGCGAGACCGTTTACGATTTCATTCAATGTGCCGTCGCCGCCGCAGGCAATCACGAGCTGGCGGCCTTCGGCGCTCGCGCGGTGCGCGATCTCCGTGGCGTCGCCCGGTCCGCGCGTTTCGGTGAGCTGGGTTTCGATGCCGCTTGAAGAAAAAATGCGCCGCGCTTCGTCGAGCTGGTGCTCGCGTCCCCTGCCGCCGTTCCCGGCGTTGGGGTTGTGAATCATCAGCGCGTTGCGCAGCTCGGCCGTCATCGCCTATTCCCGCCCCTCCCGCAAAACCCCCATTCTATATAATATAGGCCGAATTCCAGCTATCTGTTGTTCCGAGGGTTTCATGGCCAAAGCCGCCATTGCTGTGAAAAACGAAATCGAACAACTCCGGGAGAAGCTGCGTTACCACGAGGATCGCTATCACGTTCTCGACGATCCGGAGATTGCGGACGCGGCGTACGACCGGATGATGAACCGGTTGAAGGAGCTGGAAGCGGCGCATCCGGACCTGGTAACGCCGGATTCGCCGACGGTGCGTGTGGGCGGGACGCCTCGGGAGGGTTTTCAGAAAGTCCAGCATGTAAGGCCGATGTTGAGCCTGGACAACGCGTTTTCCTACGACGCGTTGCGCGATTGGGACCGGAGGGTGCGGGAGGGAAGCGGGCAGGAAAAGATCGAATACATCGCGGAGCACAAGTTCGATGGGTTGAGCATCTCGCTGCAATACGAGGACGGTGTGCTGGTGCGGGGAGCGACGCGTGGCGATGGCACTACGGGAGAAGATGTCACGCCAAACGTTAAGACGATTCGAACGATTCCGCTGCGGGTGGATGCCGGCGTGTTGAAGAAAATTAGGCTCGCCGCGACCTTTGAGGTGCGCGGCGAAGTGATGATGACCAGAAAGTCGTTTGAAGCGCTGAACCGGCAGCAGGAAAAGTCGGGCGGGAAGATTTTTATGAATCCGCGAAGCGCGGCGGCAGGGGCGGTGCGCGTGCTGGATCCGGCGATCACGGCGGCGCGGCGGCTGGATTTTTTTGCGTACTACTTGCTCGTGGATGGAAAAGTGCCGTTTGCCAAGCATTCGGAGTCCCTGCAGGCATTGAAGCAATTACACTTCCACGCTTCGGACGATTGGAAACTTTGCGTCGGGATCGAAGCGGTGACGGCATATTGCGACGATTGGGATTCGAAACGCGAGAAGCTGGCATACGAGATTGACGGCGTGGTGATCAAGGTGAACGCGATTGCCATTCAGAATGAGCTTGGTTTCACGTCGAAGGCGCCGCGGTGGGCGATTGCTTACAAATATCCGGCGCGGCAGGAGACGACGGTGGTCAACGAGATCATCGTGCAAGTGGGGCGCACGGGGACGCTGACGCCCGTGGCGGTGCTCGAGCCGGTGCAAGTAGGCGGCGTCACTGTCAGCCGATCCACGCTCCACAACATGGATGAAATCGAGCGGCTGGGGTTGCGGATTGGCGACACGGTGCTGATCGAGCGGGCGGGGGAAGTGATTCCGCACGTGCTGAAGGTGGTTAAGGAAGGGAAGAATCGCAAACCATTTCACATACCGGATCACTGCCCGGAGTGCAGAAGCAAGGTTCATCATGTGGAAGGAGAAGTGGCATACAGGTGCATCAACGCGGCCTGCCCTGCAAAGCTCAAGGGGACCATTCTGCATTTTGCAAGCCGTCACGCCATGGATATCAATGGGCTTGGCGACAAGATTGTCGACAGGCTCGTCGATTTGAAGATTTTGACCGATGTAGCTGGACTTTACACTCTGCGAACTGCAGATCTAATACCCGCTCCTTGGGAATTCTACGCGTTTCAGCGGAGAGATGTGGCGAGAGCCTCGAACCTTAGCCTTGAATCCACGAGTAAGTTGGAGGGTTTTCTTGTACAACAACAAACCGCCGCATTTGTTCGTGTACTGAGGCGAAAGGATTGCCCTGGGCTCAGTACAAAGCTCGCGATTGCCGTTGCGGACCATTTCGCTTCTTTTCAAGATCTGATTTCTGCACGGCCGGAGACGACTCATTCCATTAAGGGGATTCCTCCTAAAGCTGCGGACAAGTTGCGCGTTTGGCTAGATGCTCCGATTCATCGACCAGTCGTGGACAAACTAGCGGAAACTGAGAAGCGGTTCCGTCACGCGACTCGCGAATTACTAAAGCTGCAGGGATCAGACCTTGAGGAAGCTATGAATCGGCTAGTCGAGCCCGTGAAAGTGGCGGATAAGGCCGCAAACAACCTACTGGACGAGATAGCAGCAAGCAAGAACAGAAGTCTCGCGCGACTCATCTACGCGCTTGGTATTCCTTTCGTCGGGGAACGCACTGCCCAACTACTTGCCGAACATTTTCCTTCTCTTGACGAGTTGGCTTCTGCCAAGGAATCCCAGCTTGTGGATGTCCCCGAGGTCGGTCCAAAAGTCGCCGCTAGCATCGTCGAATTCTTTGCCGAGCCCTCGAACGTTGACCTGATTAAGAAACTGCATAAAGCCGGTTTGAATCCTTTGGCTGAAAGGCCCACCATCAAAAGTAGTAAGTTTGCCGGACAAACGTTCGTCTTCACCGGTACTCTGTCCAATCGCTCGCGAGAAGAAGCAGCAGAGGTTGTCAAACAGCATGGTGGCAAGGTTTCAGATTCGGTCAGCAAGAAAACCAACTACGTTATTGTGGGCTCCGACCCCGGCTCAAAGTATGACAAAGCGAAAGGGCTTGGGGTCCCCATCCTGAATGAAGCTCAGTTCGACGCACTTGTCTTGAGCCCAGAACCATTAAACGTAACGGTCAAAATCCCTAAGGCTGCCCAACCGTCACCGAGGGCGAGAAAGACAAGTCAAGCGAGGAAAAGACCAGCGAGGACCCGGGTCGAACAGAAACCTAAACGATTGAGCAAGGCTGGAACAAAGAAGAGACCCAAGGCAAGGCCTTCAGCTGATTCGAAAACAGCGCCTCGACAGAAGCCCAAATCCAAAACTCACAGCAAATCATCGCAGGTTCCGCAACTCAATTTGTTCAGAAGCTGACTTCCTTCATCGGGTATAATGACGTCAGGCGGGCGGGCCGGGTGATCGCTGGCTTGCTCTGAGCACTACGGGTCGGCGGGTAAGCCCTTCGGCCCCTTGCGGTGCCTCAGGGTAAACGAGAGGAAAGTCCGGACACCGTCCTGAGTTGTAAAACAGGAAGACCCTTTGGTTCTTTTCCTGGCCAGAGGGGTAAACCCCTCGCCTGCTACGCAGGCTCGGGGTAAAGGGGCAACGCGCCTGGTAACGCCAGGGGGCGCGTGCGGCAGGCCGGGCTAAAGCCCGGCGGCTACATGCGTCACGGAAAGTGCCACAGAGAATATACCGCCGGCGGAGCGCAGCACGGTGGCATCGCGCAGGAAAACCTGCGGGACGCCTTCGAATCACTCGCATCGTTTGGCAAGGGTGAAAAGGTGGGGTAAGAGCCCACCGCCCCGGTGGCAACATCGGGGGCACGGAAAACCCCGCGTGGTGCAAGGCCAAATAGGAGGGGAGAGCCGGCCCGGCTCGATGAGTCAGCGTTCCTAGAGTCGACCGCTTTGCGGTCGCCGCTCCGGGAACGCACTCCTTCGGCGGTGGCGCAAGTCATCGTCGATTGAAAACCCTCGGGTAGGCTGCTGGAGTCACGCCGCGAGGCGTGACCTAGAAGAATGATCGCCGCGACGTGCCGACTGTTTTTCGGTTGGCACGTTGCACAGAATCCGGCTTACAGGCCCGTCCGCCTATTTTTAGTGAGTGGGGAGCTTATCCCAGCAAACTCGCCAGAAACTCGCCCTAGAACTGGTACAAAAAAGCCGGTCCGATCCTAATGTTGCCCTAGGCATGAGATATGCGAAGCGTGTGCGGAGATCGTGCCGACCTTCCCGGGAATCCTTGCTCTACCTGCCCTGCTTTGAATAGCAAGTAAAAGAACAATCCATCAGCCAACTGCCGGTACTGATGATCCGACAGCTTCCAGGACGGCGGCAAACTCCGATTGGGCGATGCGGACGAAGCTTTGCACAATGGCGGAGTCAAACTGTGTGCCGCTGGATTCTTGCAGCCGGCGTATCGCTTCTTCCACGGGCAAGCCATCGCGGTAGGGGCGAGAAGAAACCATCGCGTCAAACGCATCAATCACGGAAACGATTCTGGCGCCAATCGGAATTTCCGAGCCACGAAGCTGGGCGGGATAACCTGTCCCATCGAAGTTCTCATGGTGATGCAGAACAAGGAGACTCGTCCGTTCAAATCCCGGCAGGTTCCGAAGCACGGTCCAACCGAATTCCGGATGACGCTTCACGATCGCAAACTCCTCCTCGGTCAACCGGCCCGGCTTGTTGAGAATGCCGTCCGGAACGCCGACCTTGCCGATATCGTGGAGAAGTGCGGCCACTTCGAGGTCTTGAAGGGCCGCTTCTTCCAGGCCAAGCTCCTGCCCAACGCGCATGCCCCATTCCGCAAGGCGCGTGCTATGCACACCGGTGTTGAGATCCTTCAAATCCAGAAGCTGGTTGAAAGCACAGATTACGGAATTACGAAGCGCGGAAACCTCTTCTTCGACCTGCTTGATCCGAAGAGACTCCGGCACCCGCAAAGTGGGAGGGGCCAAGGTGGATGCCGGAATTTGATGGGCCGACACGGTGCCTACAAACACAAAAGGAAGCACGATCCCGATGACGTTGATCCCGATGATGTTGATCCCGGTGATGTTGTTGAGCTGGAGCCATTCACCCAAGCAGAAACGGCCTGATAGACATCGAGGCGGCCGTGGTTCAGATCGGGTGTGAGTTGGATCGCGTGAGTTAGCGCGCTGGCAGCCGTCGTTTGGTTCAGGGATGGCTTGGCATTTAGAAGCAAAGCCGCGGTGCCTGCCACGAGAGGAGAACTGAACGACGTGCCGGAAGCGCTCGCGTAGGTTCCGCCAGGAAATGTGCTGATGACGTATTCGCCTGGCGCAGCTATCCACACATCCGCTGTGCCGTAATTGGAAAAGGAAGAGCGAGCGTCCCAATCCGTCGTCGAAGCAATGCCCACCACATGACCGTTAAACGCAGCAGGGTAGACGGGTCTGCTGGTGCTTTCGTTACCGGCCGCGGCCACGAGAATGACGCCCGCATGGTTGGCATAAGAAACTGCCTGGGAAAGCGCTTGCGAAGGACCGGACAGGTCGAAACTCATGTTAATGACGTTCGCACCGTTTTGCGAGGCGTAGTAAATCGCATGGATAATATCCGCAAGATTTCCGGTGCCATTCGGCCGGAACGCTTTAAGCGGCATAATCTTGGCGTGGGGAGCAACCAGGTGAAGCACACCGGCAACCATTGTTCCGTGGCCGAAGGCCTCAAAGCCCGGCTGATCCACCATGGCGATGCTGTGCTGGTCCACCATAGCGATGGAATGTTGTGTCACTACGCCGGATGTGCAATTCACGCAGGACGATGTAGTTGAGGTTCCTCCCAGAAGGTCGTTCATTTCCGAACCGCCTGGTTGGTTCCGAGTAAAGTCATAACCCGGAAGCAGAATCGGGCTGAGAACGGGGTGGTTCGGGTCGACGCCCGTGTCAATGTCGGCCACGATCCCCGTGCCGCTGATGTTAAAGCCTCTCTGGGCGTCCGTGAGGCGGATAATGTGGACTGCGGGCTGGGCCGCGTAACCATGCCAGACTACAGTTCCGTAGTAGTTCACTGGCGCCGTGTCGTAAAGTCCCGAAGGAGGGTTGCTGATCGGTACTTGGGGGAGCGGCAGAATCTGATCAGGCTCGATGCTTTGGATACCCAGAAGGGCTTCTAGTAGATTCCCTACGAAGTTCAAGAGGTTGGTGATCAAGTTGCCAGAAGAAGTCACAAGATAGGTCTGGCCGACCGGGCCGTCCAAGGAGCCCTGCACTTGACATCCCGCAGATAAACAAAGATGCAGAACGGAGGACAAGCCCCCCGTTGTGCGAACGATATAGCGGTTGTCCGCGGATGCCGGTTTTTCGGCAAAAAATGCCAACAGGAGTGTTATCGAAAGAATTGCGCGTTTCATTGTAGGGGGCCTCATCCCTGTGTTTCTTATGTTTACAGCTGTTCCTGAACGAAAGTATTGGCTGTCACCCAGAGGTCTCCAAGTTGAGTTTCGGTTTTGACTCCGAAACGGCCAATGGTACCCAGGTTTGACTCGACCAGCACTTTCGTTTGCCCCCTTGCCTTTCTCCCTCCTCCGTAACTACTGCTTTCCCCTCGCCCGTTGGTGGCCCGCCGACGAATTGGCTGGTCCACCGTACTGCTCGACTCCTTCGACAGTTGCCTGCCTTGCCGGAGAGAATCGAAACCTAATTCCCTTGGAAGATCGTCACTCCCGTTCCATCCAAGGGGATCGAAAGCTCCTTATCGTCCTCGGGGCCAAACGAAATTCGCAGGCCCTCTTCCGGAACGAAACCCAGCTGAAACTCGCCGAACCGATTCGTCGTTGCTTCCGCAATCTTTCCATTGCTGCTAGTAACTGCGACTGGAACCTGCGCCAAACCTTCGCCTTGTAGTGCGGAATTGCAAACCTGCCCTGCAATATTTACGCGCTCTGAATGGAGCTCAGGCTCAAGACGCATTTCGATCACAATTTCACCCGCTCTGTAGAGCACTTGCCTGGACGTGCTCCCGGCTGACCGAACACCTGAGGTCGCCAGTTGCCAAAAGCTGTCAAATGCGAGCCGGGGGATTTCGAAGCGTCCCTTGCCTCCGCGGGGTTCCGCCATCACGACGAATGCATTCCGCAAGTGCCGCACCGCCGATTCCGGCGCGTCATATTCCGACTCATGCCTGGCGACGTGACGCACCCGCTGCCAAAGGCCAACAACCTTCGAACACTTCGCGCAGCCTGCGTCGAGGTGAAGCTGCATTTTCTGCCTCTGGCCCTGTGATAGTTGTTCGTTCACGAAATCTATCCATTCCTCAGATACGAAGTGTCTGTGTTCTCTCCCTGCCATGCTCTTTCCCCGTTAGTCCCTGCTCAGTCTTTCTGACATTTCCCTCTGTAAATAGGGGTACACAATGGCCCGAAAAATTGTGAGAAGCTGGAGCGTCACGTGCTTTGAGCCAGTTCACCGCTAAGTGCTTTACCTACAAGGACAAACGGCGCCCAGTGATAGGGGTGCGGGTATTGTTCCCGTACCTCTCTTGCGGCCTCGGTCAACGCCTCAGCCTTGGTGGTTGAGGTTTGCAGTCGCCGGTAGAACGAGGTCATGAACTGCGCCGTACTGCGGTCATTGACGTCCCACAAGGTCAGAAGCAGAGACCGGGCGCCCGCATAGAGCGCCCCGCGGATCAAACCTAAGAGTTCCTCCCCTGCGGCAATGACATTGAGCCCGGTCGCGCAGCCGCTGAGCGTGACAAGCTCCGCAGAGAGCTGCATATGATAGAGCTCGTAGAGGTGCAGGTACGCATCGCCCAGCCGAATTCCCGAAAACATGGGATTGTCGGGACGAAAACTCCCGTGCGTGGCGATGTGAATTAGCCGGCTTGACGGAGCCTTCCGCAAAAACAATTCATGGTTCGCTGCCTGGCCCAAAAAAAGCTCCGATTCTGGCAATGTCTGATGAACAGCCTCCGCTTCATCCTTGATGAGAGGCGCTTGCGCGTCGGGGACGCCGAGAATCAATGAGCCTTTGCCGGGTTTTCCGCCCTGCCTGTGACACAGCGCATAAACAGCAGCGCTGGGTGCGTAGGACACGGAATACGAATCCGTGAGGAACTTTTCGCCGTCATGCAGAGCGTGAAAGGGCAAGTAGTGCAGGATCCCATGTGGGACAAGAACCAGGTGACGCGCGTTCAATTGCGCCCGCACCGGCGCGACCAACTCGCTGTAGAGTTCTCCGAGGTGCGCGACCGTGGCGCGGTACATGCTCCCTGAAAAGGCTTCCGCAAATCCGGGGTTCATCTGGAACTTTCCCAGTTGAAACCGCAACAAGCGCAGCGCTTCCGAAACGCGCGAGACTGTGGTGACCGGCAAAATTTCCAGCGTGCGTTTCGTCAAAACTGCCGCCAGGATCCGATCGCCCGCGAAAAAGTACTCCAGTAGCAGCGCATCGCCATGAAGAAAAGATCGTATTTTCTCGAGAGGAACATGGCCGTGCGAGGGCAATGCGGCGGATTCGGCCTCAGTTTCCGGCAGCTCATTGAGCACCTTTAGAAGCGCCTTCTCACGCTCCTGGGCCTCGGTGTGCAACCGCTCGATCCTCACTGCAGAATTCCTCTCGGGCCGGAGCTGCTCCAGTTCGATTCGCTGCTGATACCAGTTTAGTTCCTCGCGCAGATCACGAATTCTATGTACCAATTCGCTCTGCCCTGGTTTTGTTTCGGGTAGCGCCTGGCTCCGCTGAAAAATCAGCTCCGTGAGACTGCGCGACTTTGCCAGCTCGATATAGCGAAAGGCCTCCTCGTGAGAAGGTCCGTCAAACTCTTCTCCGAGGCACAAATCGACGAGCCGCTCGTAGAGCTCTGCCTTGTTCTTCATGAACGAGATTTTCAATTCATCGCGGCCCAGGTTGCTGCGGAGGTTCTCGAGCTCCGCGCGTGCGTGCTGGTATTCTGCATAGGCCGCCCGGAAATCGCCCTGAGCTTGCTCGACCTGGCCGAGAAGGAAATGCCCCTGATAGCGCAGAATCGGCGCGTCCACAGTCTTGAGCACCTCAAGGGCGCGCGAGCACTCGGTGCGTGCTTCCGTGGCATTTCCGGTGCGAATGGCGATTTGCGCGAGCAAGAAATGGCACAGCGCCGCCTTGTTTTTCAGGAACGACGCATCAAAGAATGCCGCAGCACCCAGAGCGAGTCGCCGCGCCTCATAATGGCGTCCCTCGTGGAACAATACAATCGCCTGGTACAGGTCGATCAGCCAGGGCCAAATCTCGTTCTTTTCTTTGATGAACAGCGGCTTGGCCTCTGCAAACAACTCGAGAGAGCGCCGCGTTTTGCCGTCTTGGCCGAAAGCGATGGCCTGGTTGGCCAAAGTCTTGGCTGCTTCGTATCCGATCTCGAGCTTGCGGAACAGCAGGTATCCCTCTTCTGCGGCGTCCTGCGCTTCCGCGCTGCGATTCAGCTCGACATAAATGTCGGAAAGATCGAGATAGCACAGCGCTACTAGGTAGGTGTATCCGGTCTTCTCGCCGGCAATGCGGGCGCTCTTCAGCATTTCGATCGCGCGCCGGTAATCCCCGCGCAAGTAATAGAGGTAGGCGATGTTGTAGTCCGTGATCAGGCGGATCAGCGGCAGATTCCGCGCTTGCAGTAATTCCTTCGCGCGCTCATACGTCGATAGCGCCTGCGCAAAGTTATTCATGCTGATCAGGCACATCGACATGTTGTTGAGAGAAATCGTCAGCTCTTCGGAATCACCATACGGCAGCAGGTCGCGGTAGGCGCGTTCATAATGGGCCAGCGCTTCTTTGAAGCGGTCCTGACGATGATAGATATTGCCGATGTTGTTCTGGAGCCGGGCGAGCCTCCGTTCGTCGCCCAGCTTTAGGAAAATTCGCTGCGCGCGTCTCGCCACTCCGAAGGCCTGGTCGTAGGCGCCCAGCATGATATGAGGCTGAATCGCCGCGGTGAGCGTGCGTGCGATTCCTTCTTGGTCCTTTGCTTTCTCGAAAAGCGCGAGCGCCGCAGCGTAAAGTTCCACCGAAGCTTGATAGTCTCCACTCGTGGCCAGCACGTTGGCTTTTACGCGGTAACTCTGCGCCAGTAGCGCGTTCTTGCGGATGCTGCGCGCGATGAGAATAGCCGCTTCCGCCAAGGCCAGGGCATTCCTCGTGTTGACTCGGAATTCCTTTTGGGTCGCGGCGTTCAGCTCAAGAACGGCTTCCGAATGCAGCAGCTTGCGTTTCCGAAGAAAGGCATTACGTTTCGTGTCGTCTGTCATCAACGACAATGCAGAGAGGGTATTGGCGGAGAGATTCGGTTTTCTCGCTTTCGCGCTCACGAGAAACCCAAGGCGTCGAGCCGCTCTTTCAAGCGAGCGAGACACTTCTGCCGCAGAAGTCCGATCGAACCCGTCGCCAGGCCGAGGTTCGCCGCCACCTGTTGATATGGCCGGCTGGGTTCTTCGTAGAAAAGCATGCGGATCAATTCCTGGCATCGCGGCGGAAGCTCAGCCATAGCTTCTCGCAGCATCTGTTCCTCTTCGACTTCACGAAGATTCAACTCAGCCTCAGCCGGAACGCTCGCTTCTGGAATCGCGGTTTCTTCATCATCCTGCGAAACCGTCCGTCCACGCTGGCGCTTCCAGTGAAAGCACTTGTGCGCTGTCACTTGCATCAGCCATTTCGGCAGCGCTTTCGGCTCCCTCACTTTGGGCAGCTCTTGAATCAATTCCAAACAAACGGCCTGAAAAATATCTGCAGCTTCTTCTCTGGAAAGTCCGTAGCGGATGGGAATCGAGAAAATCAGATTCTTGTACTTGTCGATTAACGCGTTCCAGTCCTCTTCGAGCCCATTCAAGCATCCTTGCACGAGCTCTCGGTCGGACTTCCGCTCTGTTGCGGCCTTGGCAGTCTTCTGGCGCAGCTCCTTCACTGGCACTTCGCTGCTCCCGCTGCTCGAATGAACAACTGGTCCGCATTCCACAGAGCGTAGGGCTCAAGAATCGCCGGACGAAAGTTTCCGACCGTAGCTTGCGCGCCAACGAGAATGTTCGGGCTCAACAGAAAAATGAACGGCAGATTTTGCGCCGCGAGCTCCTGCACGCGGTCGTAGAGTTTCTTGCGTGCTGCGGAATCGGTCGTCGTCATTTGCGCTTCCATCAGGTGGTCCAGCTCGGCCTCCCATGGCGTTGCCGGCTTGGCCTCGCCCAAATCCCACAGATGCGTCTCACCGCTCGAAAGCCACAGATTCATCTCCGGAGTGGGATCCACGTCGCCATTTACCAGATTCATGAGCACGGCTTCGTATTCCTTCGTATTTAAGACGCGATCGACGAGCGCGCGAAATTCCATCGGCACGATATGTACGTCCATGCCGAGTTGCTTCAAATCGTCTTGGGCGATCGTCGCCAGCTTGGTGCGTTGCGCGTTGGAGGAGCTGACCAGAATCGTGAACGTCACCGGACGCTTCTGCGTGTCCAAAAGGGCTCCGCTTGCGTTCCATGAAAAGCCTGCTGACTGCAGCAGCGTCTTGGCCTGTTCCAGGGATCGCTCCGGGTGAGGTAGATTCGTGTTCAGCCACAATTTATTTCCCGGCGTCACGTTTCCCCAGATCGGTGTCGCTCGGCCGTCATATACGAGCCGTGCCATCCCTTTACGGTCCATCGCCAGCGAGACCGCTTGGCGGAATTGCAAATCCCGGAACCACGCCTGCTTCGCGGTGATCTCCGGAGATTTTGTCGCATCCAAGTGGTTCATGTTGAAAAACAAGAACAAGAACTCCAGACCCGGCCCGAGGTCGTACAAACACTGCCCCTTTGCTTTGGCGTCTTTCTGCAGCAGGGCGAAATTATCAGCGCCGGCCCGCTCCAGTACGTGCGTTTCGGAGCTCTGAAACTTGATCACCTGTGCATCTTCATTCGGCACAAAAATGAATGTGAGTTCTGTCAGATAAGGCAAGCGATTTCCGACCGCATCTGTTTTCCAGTAGTTCGGGTTGCGTTCCAGCACCATCCGCTGTCCCGGCATGTATTCTCTCAGCCGAAATGCACCGAGCCCTGCCATCTCTGCTGCTGGCGCATTTGTTGCCCACGTCTGTTCCAGCTTTCCCTCGCGATAAGGTTTCTCCAGCAGGTGACTCGGCATCATCGCCAAGCCGTCGAAGAGGCGCTCCGCCGGGGCATACGGCTTTGCCAGCTCACACTCCACCGTGTAGGCATCAATTTTCCTCACGATAATCGGCTTGCCATCGAGAACCAGCAGGTCCCGCTGCGGCGAATGAAGATTTTCATCGAGATAGAGTTGAAACGAAAAGACGACGTCATCAGCAGTAAAAGGAGCGCCGTCGGAAAACTTAACTCCGCGCCGCAACTGCAGCGTGTATCTTCGTCCGTCCGACGACACGCTCCACGACTTGGCCAATGCCGGCTCCGTGCGCTGCGTTTCGCGATTAATATGAATCAGGTCCGCGTTCATCGCGCCGATCACTTCGCGCGAGGTCGCATCGACGGAAAGAATCGGATTCAGCGTCTTTGGCTCTGAGCGGAGTGCGACAACGAGTCGACCGCCCGCTTGGCCCGTTCCTCCCTTCGCAGTGACATAATCCTGTGGCGCCGCCTGGGTCGCCGCTGTTCCCCCCATTACAAACACCGACACGAGTAGCGCCTTCAGGCAAACTGTGCTCACGATCGTCTTTCTCATGTGTTCACCACAGCGACTTTTTCTTGCAATTTCGCCGACGTCCATTGATATGCGAGGAATAGCACGACCAGCGCAATGGCGGGCAGGTACATCCACCAATATGAAGTTAGAACGCTGTACTTCTGCAGCTCCGCCAGCAAATTGCCCCAGCTTGGCATCGGCTCGCCGACGCCCAGGCCCAAAAACGACAGGGTCACTTCCGCAAGAATGAATTGCGGCACGAGCAGCGCCGCTATCGTCAGCATCGTACCGTAGGTCTGCGGCAGGACGTGCCGGCGCAGAATGTGCAAATCCGATGCGCCCATGGCCCGAGCGGCCAGCACAAAATTTCTCTCCTTGGCGCTCAGGACGATGCCCCGCAACAGCCGCGCGGGGCGGGCCCAACCTACCAATCCCACCACGCCCACCAGCAAGAGGAATGCATCTGTCGTCTTGATCCGCAGAGGCAGCACCGCTCGCACGGCAAACAACAGATAGAGCCACGGAAGTGCGAGAAATAATTCCACCAACCTCATCACCACTGCGTCCACCCATTTCCCGTAATACCCTGAAACAACCCCCAGTGCACTTCCTGCAAACAGGGCAACCGCTGCACCGAGCAACCCCGCGAACAGTGAAATGCGTCCGCCGTACAACATGCGTGAGAACTCGTCTCTTCCGAAGTCGTCCGTGCCGAACAAGAAAATCCGTCCTGGCGCCGCAACGCCGAACAAGTGCAATCGGCTGGTCCACGGTCCGACGACCACGTACGGTGAGCCCATGGCAAAAAGCCGCACCTTAAACATTTGCGTTCGATCTTCTTCGTAAGCGCCGCGGCTATCCGGCCGTTCCTTCCACGAATAGACAAACGGCCTACTATGGAAGTCGCCCGCAGCATCGACGAAATGCAGGGGGCTCGGCGGCGCGAATGGCAGCTCCCGTTCCTGCGCTGAATAATCATACGGCGCGAAAAATCCAGGGAAAATCACAAACAAGTGAAGCGCCGCGAGCAGCGTCACAACGAAAATGGTCCGCCGGCGCTTGTTCATGGCGACACCGCGCGAATCCGCGGATCACTCCAATACAGCAACAAATCTGCAACCAGATTGCCGATCACAAGGAACACGGATGAAAGCATTACTGCCGCGATCACGACGTAGACGTCCCGAGCAAGGATTGCTTCCAGAACCAACGGACCCAAGCCTGGCCAGCTCAGTACGACTTCCATCAGCAACGACATGCTCAGCAGCGCTCCGATGGAAAATCCTAGCTGCGAAATGAGCGAATTCGTCGCCGCCGGCAATGCATGCCGGTAAATCAGGCGCCACTTTGGAATCCCGTGCCCGCGCGCGGCTTCCACAAACGGTGAATCCAGCACCCCAACCATCGCAGATCGCACATGTCGCACCAGAATCGGAATCGTTCCCAACGCCAGCGCCACGACGGGCAGAAAAAGATGAAGCGCGGCATCCTGGAGCCTTCCCAGAAACGCGGCGCTCGCTGCGTCAACGGAGGCCATTCCGCCCGTCGGAAACCATCCCGTCCGGGCGGCAAATAACAGCAAGAGCAATCCGAGAAGCACATCCGGTATCGCCAGCAACACCGCAGTCACTGCGCCACCCATGCGATCCACCCACCCGCCCCGGTGCAACGCCTCCAGCACTCCCCAGGGCAGCGCAACCATCCAAGCGAGCAGCGTTGCGAATCCCGTAAGCAGCAGCGTATTTCGCGCACGCAACCACAGAAGCGATCCCACGGTGCAGTGATACGACAGCGAATAGCCAAATTGGCCCCGCGCCACCGAAGCAACCCAGCGCAGGTATCGGACAGGCAGTGGCCGATCCATTCCGTATTGGATTTTCAGTGCCGCAACAGTTTCGGGCGAGACTTGCGGATTCAACCTCAATTCGTCGAAGAAATTCCCCGGCGCGGCGGAGAGAAGTGCAAACGCAAAAACAGAAACCCCCGCCAGGAGGAGAAGCCCGTGAACGATCCGCCGCGCAACTCTTGCCATCAGTCATTTGCCCTGAGAAATCAGGGGTGCAGGTACAGTCTCTCCTGAAGGCGAATCCGACGGCAATAATCCGCGGCCGGCTTGTAGATTGGCAGTAAACACTTTTGCGGGCGAGCCTCGCCGGGCAATGCGGCCAGCGCTCATCATCGCGACCTCCTGCGCCAGCAAGCTCGCTACTGCGAGGTCATGTGTTATGAAGAGATAAGCCAGCGAATGCTGAGCCTGCAGATCTAGCAACAGATTTGCGATTTGTCCCTGTGTCGATAGATCCAGCGCAGATAGGGCTTCGTCCAGAACCAGCAATTTCGGCCCCAAGGTGAGAGACCTCGCAATCGCCACGCGCTGTCGTTGGCCCCCGCTCAGCTCAAGCGGCCGTCTCCCGAGCCATTTCTCAGGCAATTCGGCCTGCTTCATCACTTCGCGGATGAGTGTCCGCCGTTCCGCCAGTGTCCCGCCGGACTTGTGGATCACCAGCGGCTCGGCCAGGATCTCCTCGATCGTAAGCCCCGGATTCAGCGCCGACGCCGAATCCTGAAAAATCAAGTGAATTTCCCTCCGCGCCGGCTTCAGTTCTTTCCGGCTAAGCGCGAGGAGGTTCTTGCCCCTGTATAGGATTTCTCCCGAACTCGGCTGCTCCAGAAGGACAAGGCACCTCGCCAAGCTGGACTTTCCCGAACCAGACGGCCCGACCAGTGCCAGCGTTTTTCCAGTAAGAATTTCCAGCGAGATATCATGGAAAGCGGTTATCGCAGTGCGTTCCGCCCCAAAGACACGGCGCCGCGTGTATCGCAGCGTCAACCCACGAACCGCGAGAAGTGGCTGCGCTGCTTCTCCCGCGCCTTTGGCCTCAGCCGCCATACAGAAAGCACTCCACTCGCCGTGCGTCCTCCATCTCAACAGCCGAGGGCGGCTGCGATTCGCACAGCTTCATGCGCTGGGCGCACCGTGGCGCAAACGTGCAGCCGACTGGTAGGAACTCGGGATCCGGCGCACTCCCTTCTATCGTGGGCAGTCGTCCGCCCGCGAGTCCGTCGTCTCCAGGGGCCGGCGGTACGCAAGCGAGTAGCGCTCTTGTGTAAGGGTGCCGCGGCTCGCGAAAAACCTGGTCCAGCGAACCTTTTTCCACGACGCGGCCAGCGTACATCACCGCCACTTGGTCGGCCAGCCCGGTGAGAATCTTGGGATCGTGGGTGATCAGCAGCATCGACATCTTGCGCTCCGCCTTCAGTTTGCAAAGCAGTTGCAGAATCTCTTCTTCGGTCTCGGAGTCGAGGGATGCGGTCGGCTCGTCGGCGATCACCAGTGCCGGCTCGCAAGCCAGCGACTGCGCAATAACCACCCGTTGTTGCTGTCCGCCGCTGAGCTGGTGTGGATACGCGTCATACATTCGCCTATCAGGACTGCTCAAGTGCATACGTTCCAGAAGGGCCTCCGCTTCTTCCCGGCAAAGTTTCGCGCTCCAATCGCAGTGCGCCCGAACCACTTCCGCGATCTGGTCGCCTACTTTCATCACCGGGTTCAGGGCCAGTCCCGGCTCCTGAGGAATCATGGCGATCCGTGCACCGCGAATCCTCTGCAGCTCTTTTTCCTCAAGCGCGAGCAGGTTTCGCCCTTCAAATTCAACCGAGCCTCCGGTAACTTGCGCATTCTTTGGCAGCAACCGAAGCAGAGCCTTCGCCAAAGTCGACTTTCCGCTGCCGGATTCTCCCAGCACTCCTAGCACTTCGCCATGCTGCATTTCCAGGCTAGCCCCGTTTACAGGGTAAATTGTTTTTCCCTGGGATTCGATAAGTTGAATCCAAAGCCCAGATATTTTGAGCAAAGGCTGCATGGACCTTCGTAGAGCGACCTCCCTGCAAGGCTAACTCCGCTACGTAGGGGTGTCCACACATGGGCAGTTGTGCTTTGGGCACTCGTTTTTCCCAAGGGTCTCCCATGCAACTGATTTCCAGTCGTCACCTGAAACTACATCTTGTTTCGTCCGGACATCTGGTGGAAGAACCTGCGTTTCCGTTTAGGATGCCATATAGCGGACGCCGAACGAATTTGTCACTCAGAGCGCGCCAAATAGGGGCCATCCTGGAACGCTGGCTTGAGACTTGAAAGCGCGAACGCCGTCTTTGAATCCGGCTTACAGGCCCGGGCGTCAACTTCTCACTTTTCCCTGCACCTGCCGTATGATGATCTCATGCGGCTGCTATTGGTGGAAGACGATTCCCGCATCGCGCGGTTTGTAGCCAAAGGCCTGCGCGAGCAGGCTTATGCCGTCGATGTCGTCACCACGGGTGACGACGCTCTCTATCAAGCGGAGATCAACACCTACGACCTGGTCATTCTCGATGTGATGATTCCGGGCCGCGACGGTTTCGCGGTTTGCCGCGAACTGAGAAAATCCGGCCATCGCACTCCCATTCTCATGCTGACCGCGCGCGACGCCGTCGAAGACCGCATCACCGGCCTCGATCACGGCGCGGATGATTATCTGACGAAACCCTTCGAATTCCGCGAGCTGCTCGCGCGCCTGCGCGCGCTGCTGCGGCGCTCCGGCGAACTTCATCTCCCTTGGATTGTCGTTGCCGATCTCGTATTGGATACGGCAGGGCAGAATGTTTCCCGCGCCGGGCGGAACATTCCGCTAACGGCGAAAGAATACGCCCTGCTCGAATTTCTCGCGCGCAATGCCGGACGCGTCGTCGGTCGCGCGGAAATCGCCGAGCATGTCTGGGACGAAACTTTCGACGCTTTCTCCAACCTCATCGAAGTCTATGTAAATCGTGTCCGCCGCAAGATCGACTCGGGCGCTGGCGTTCCGCTTCTCCACACGCGGCGCGGCGCAGGCTACATGCTGGGCGCAGCTTCTGACGCGACCGAAGGCGAGCCGCAAGCCACCGCTGCCGCGCGAACTACCCGCGGCAAGGGGGCTCCATCCGCCAGGAAGGGCCATGCTTGAATCCGTCCGCGTAAGGCTCACGCTATGGTATGCGGGTGTTCTCGCAGTGGTTCTCGTTGCGCTCGCTTTCGCGACGTACTTTATTCTTCGGCAAAGCACCGTGCAGCGCGCGGATAGTAACCTCGCCGAGCTCGGGGACGCGTTCCTCACGACGCTGCGTGCGGAGATGAAAGACGAGGCAGGCCCCGAGACGCTCAAACGCGCAGCGCTGGAGGCCATCGCCGAACATCGATTTCGCGACCATGTCTACGTAGTTCTTGACCCCACTGGCGCTCTCGTGGTTTCCTCTCGCGACCTGCCTACGGCGCTCCCGACATCATCACAAGAGGAGTCTTCCCGCATTATCAATTCCGATTCCTTTCGCGCACTGGTCAAATCCTCTTCGCGCGCCGATCGCGTCCTCCAGAATGTGAAAGGCGAAAAAGGGGGTTATCGCGGATATGTCCGTCATTTCGTCGAAAACGGCCAAGCCTATACGCTGGTCGTCTTGCAATCCTTACATTCGCAAAAGCAGATGTTCGAAGAGCTCGCGCAGACATTTGCGCTTGTGATTCCGATCGCTGTTCTGCTGGCCAGCGCCGGCGGATATTTTCTCGCATACAAAAGCCTCGCTCCCGTCGTTGCCATGAGCACGCAGGCGGGGCGCATCGGCGCCGCCACTCTTCACGAGCGCTTACCGGTCAAGAACGAAAAGGACGAGCTGGGACATCTGGCACGCTCCTTCAATCAACTTCTTGACCGTCTCGATCAATCTTTCGATCGCCAGCGCCGGTTCATGGCCGATGCCTCGCATGAATTGCGTACTCCGGTGGCGATCTTGCGCGGTGAGGCGGAAGTCGCACTCTCGCGACCCGACCGCAAGCCCGAAGAATACCGGGAATCGCTGGCCGTCCTTCGTGCGGAGTCGCAACACCTGACGCACATCGTCGAAGATCTCTTCACGCTGGCCCGCGCCGATGCCGGGCAATATCCGCTCTCACCCCATGATTTTTATCTCGATGAGCTCGTTGCCGACTGCACCCGCACGACGCGCACACTGGCTCTCGCGAAACGCATCACACTCAACTGCGATGCGGCGCAGGAATTGCCGATCCATGCCGACGAAGCCTTGCTTCGCCGGATGATCCTCAACCTCCTCGACAACGCCTTCAAATACACGCCTGAAGGCGGCAGCGTCTCGGTTGCTGGCCGCCGCGAAGGCGCGGAATATGCGTTGAGCATCACGGACACCGGGCCCGGAATTCCCGTGGAGCTGCAACCTCGCATTTTCGAGCGGTTCTTCCGGGCCGACAGGGCGAGGTCGCGCGCGGAAGGCGACGGAGGCGGCGCCGGGCTGGGTCTTTCGATCGCGCGCTGGATCGCGGAAGCCCACCGTGGGCGTCTCGAACTCGCCCGCTCCGACGCATCCGGCAGCACCTTTACAGCCTATTTGCCCGCCAAATCCGCGGTTTCTGCCTTGACGGCAGGTTAATCGTCCGTTTATCTTCCTATCGCTAACGTCTTAACATGAGGCTTGCTGTCTGGCTCAGGAGATGTGACCTGTGAATCTTGCTCCGATGTTGAGAACTTCGTTGTTCATGGCGGCAGCTGCCTTCCTTCTGTCTCCGCGGGGAAGCCTGGCGCAAGACACCGCACCTCCAGCGCAGGCTCCGTCCGTAGAAACGGCGAAGCAGCAGGGAACTGCCGCGACGGCGCCGGTGCGCCTCACGCTACAAGACGCGCTGGACCTCGCGCGAAAAAACAACACGAAGTACCAAGCCGCAGTCACTAGCGCCGGGCTCGCCCGTGAAGACCGAACTCAGGCGCGTGATGCCTTGCTGCCTTCCGTTGCTTATAACAATTCTGCGATCTACACCCAGAGTGCGGGGCCCGGCCTGGCCGCCCGCACTGGAGTTCCTGTGGTCTTTATTGCCAATAACACGGTTCACGAGTACATCAGCCAGGCAAATATTCACGAAGCGATCGACGTGGCCTCAGTTGCGGCGTGGCGCCGCGCTTCGGCCGCGGCTGCGGTTGCTCGCGCCCAGGCAGAAATCGCATCTCGGGGTCTCGTCGTTACCATCGTGCAAGGTTTTTACAACGTGGCCGCAGCTCAGCACAAGCTCGACACCGCGAAAAGAGGTGCAGACGAAGGCGATCGTTTTCTGAAGATCACGCAGGATCTCGAGCACGGAGGCGAAGTTGCGCACTCCGACGTCATCAAGGCTGAACTCCAGATGCAGGAGCGTCGCCGGCAGCTCCAAGAGACGCAACTCGCGCTGCTCAACGCGCGTCTTGATTTTTCTGTTCTGATTTTTCCTGATTTCAACGATAACTTCGAGGTGGTGGATGATTTACACGCGGCCATCCCTTTGCCCACCCTCGCGGAAGTCCAGCAGCAAGCCGCGCGCGACAATCCCGATGTCCGCGCCGCTCTGGCGGCAGTTCAAGAAGCGAACCACGACGTTCTTGGGGCCCGCGCCGGATACCTTCCTTCATTGACCATGGATTATTTCTACGGCATCGATGCGGCTCACTTCGCCGTGAATACCGCCATTGGCAATCAGAAATTCTCGAACCTTGGTACTTCGATTGTCGGCTCCTTGAACATTCCCATCTGGAACTGGGGCGCAACGCAGAGCCGCGTCAAGCAAGCAGATTTCCGCCGCGCGCAGGCCAAGCGCGAACTCTCTCTCGCGCAACGAACACTCCTAGCGGAGATACAATCGCTCTACGCCGAAGCCGAGACAGCGCTCAACGAACAGGCCGGCCTGAAACGCTCGGCGGAACTCGCCGAGGAGAGCCTTCGGTTGACTACGCTGCGATACACGAATGGCGAGTCTACCGTTCTCGAAGTCGTCGATGCGCAAACCACTTACGCGCAGGCGAACGCCGCCTATCAGGATGGCGCCGTGCGCTACCGCGTGGCCCTGGCGAATCTGCAAACTCTGACTGGAGTACTAACAACGCCATGAAGCTCGAAATGATAAATCTCCACCACACCCGCCGCTTTTTGCTGGCGATTGCGTGCGCCGCTCCGGCGATACTCAGCCTGTTGAGCGGTTGCAGCAGCGCCGAAAAAGTGCAAGAGCCGGTCGTGACCGTGCAGACTACGCCCGCGCAGCATTCGCCCATATCGCAAATCATCTCAGCCGAAGCCGTGGTTTTCCCGCTCCAGCAAGCTACCATCGCGCCGAAAATCACGTCGACGATCTTAGAATTCAAAGTGCAACGGGGAACCCGAGTGAAACAGGGACAGTTGCTTGCTGTTTTGGAGAACAAAGATCTAGCTGCCGCAGCGGAGGCGAGCAAGGGAGACTTCGAACAAGCAGATGCAGCTTATGTCACCACAGTTGAGGCTAGCCTCCCGCAGCAAATCCAAAAGGCGGAGCTCGATGCTGCGGCTGCGAAGGCGGCATTTGACGCGCAGCAAAAGGTCTATGACAGCCGCAAAGAACTATTTCAACAAGGCGCAATTCCCCGGCGCGATCTGGATTCCGCCCTGGTCGCTTTGGCACAAGCCCGCAGCCTGAACGAGCAGGCACAGAAGCAGCTTGCGGACTTGCAGCGGTTGGGGAAGGAGCAAGCTCTGAAATCCGCCCACGGCTCGCGATCGTCGGCGGAAGGCCACATGCGAAGCGCCCAAGCGCAGCTCAGTTACTCCCAGATTCTCAGCCCCATCGATGGTGTTGTGACCGATCGCCCGCAGTATGTCGGGGATCTCGCAACTGCCAATCAGCCGATTCTCACGGTGATGAACGTGAGCAGGCTGATCGCAAAGTCGCACATCGCGCAATCGGAAGCCGCGATCCTGAAAGTCGGCAATCCTGCCGAACTGAAGGTTCCAGGCCTCGACAATCCGGTGAAAGGCCGCGTTACGCTCGTGAGTCCCGCCCTCGATCCCGGCAGCACGACGATTGAAGTGTGGGTGGAAGCCTCAAAGCCTGACCCTGCGCTCAAGCCGGGCATGACCGTAGAAGTGTCGATGACCGCCAAGACGGCGAAGGACGCTCTCGTTGTTCCGGCCTCCGCGGTCTTCAAGAATTCCGATGGCACGGACTACGTGCTCGTCGCTGGGTCCGACGGCAAAGCGCATCTCAAGACCGTGCAAGCGGGCATTCGCAACGCCGATCTGGCACAGATTTTGAGCGGCATAAGCGCCAGCGATCCGGTTATTACCACCGGCGGCTATGCGTTGCCTGACGGAACGCAGGTCAAGATTGAAAAGCCCGGAGCGGACGAGAAAGAAACGGCGGATAAGGGTGGGAAAGACGACAAGAAAGACACAAAAGACCCCCCCAAAGACGCTAAAGCGGGCGGCTCTGCCAAACCGGCCGAGAAGGAAAGGGAGTAGCCACGCATGGATCCCCGGCCTGAAAGCCATCGCGCGGTACAGCCTGCTGCGGCCTGGTTTGAGCGGTTCTCGCGCCCCATCTTATTCTTGATTGTGAGCATCACGCTTGTCGGCGCGTATCTTGCCCTTTCGATTCCCATCTCCGTTTTTCCTAACACCGATTTTCCCCGCGTGGTTGTCGGTGTGGACAACGGCGTGATGCCCATCGATCAGATGCTGGTAACGATCACGCGACCGATCGAAGAGGCCGTGAACAGCGTTCCGGGCTTGCTGAGGGTCCAATCCGTCACGAGCCGAGGCACCGCCGAGGTCAATCTGTTCTTCGACTGGAACTCGGACATGATTCTGACCTTGCAGCGCGTCGATGCCGTCGTCGCGCGCTTGCAGACAGAGCTCCCAACGTCGGCCAAGGTGGAAACGCACCGCATGACCTTCGCCGTATTTCCCATCATTGGCTATAGCCTGACATCGGACACTGTTCCGCCGAACAAGCTCTGGGAAATCGCCACGTACGACCTTAAGCCGCGCATGAACCGCCTGGATGGCGTCGCCTCGGTGATCATTCAGGGCGGGCGCGTGCCCGAGTTTCAGGTGATGCCCGATCCCGCGCGTCTTCTAGCCGCGGGCGTCACGGTACCCGACATTCTCGAAGCCATTCGGCGCACCAATCTGATTGACTCCCCCGGCCTGCTTGAGAATGGCCATCAGCTCGTGCTTGGCCTCATCAGCGGCCAGGTGCGCACGCCCGAACAGATCGGCCAAATCGTGGTGAAGAATTCACCTGCGGGTGTACCAATACGTCTTGGTGACATAGCGAAGATCGCGCCTTCCGTGGCGCCGGTGTACACAGTCGTGACCGCCAACGGCAAGCCCGCTGTGCTGCTCAACGTGAACCGGCAGCCGGAAAGCAACACGCTCCAGGTAGCAACCGAAGTTCACGCGTTAATCCAGGAACTTGCCCCCACCCTGCCTCCAGGGGTTCATCTCGAGGCCTTTTACGACCAATCGACCATCGTTCATGATTCGATTGCCAGTGTTCGCGATGCCGCGCTGCTCGGGCTGGTGCTTTCTTCCATCGTCCTGGTGCTCTTTCTCCGCGATTGGGGAAGTTCTCTTGTCGCTGGATTGGTCATCCCGGCCACGCTGTTTATCACTTTCATCGCCCTCAAGTTCACGGGTCAAAGCTTCAACCTGATGACGCTCGGTGGACTCGCTGCTGCCGTGGGCTTGGTTATCGACAACGCCATCATCGTCCTCGAAAACATCGTTTTGCACCGTGACGCTGGACAAAGCCGATTCCAGGCCATTCAAAGCGCATTGAGTGAATTAACCGCCCCCCTGATTGGCTCGACGATTACGCCGATGGTTGTGTTTCTCCCGCTAATTTCCATGACCGGTGTCACGGGCAGCTTCTTCCGCGCCCTCGCAATCACGATGACGGTCTCTCTATTTATTTCGCTCCTCTTGGCGATGTACTGGACCCCCACCCTCAGTCAGTACTTCGTGCGGCGCAAAGACAAGGCAACTGCCGAAGCTCCCGCCGCCGTTTCTTCCGAGGGCGAGCCGGACATGGCAAAGCTTCTCGCCGCCGAAGAAGCTCACCTCTCCGGCTTCTTCGGGCGCATCGTGGAGTTCTATACGCGAACAATGAAAGCCGTGCTGAAACGCCCCTGGGGCCTGGCCGCGAGTTCTGTCGTGATCGTTGTTCTTTCGATCGTCTGCTACCTATCCTTGGGCAGCGACTTGCTCCCGGCGATGGATGAAGGCGGCTTCGTTCTGGACTACTTTACGCCGCCGGGCAGCTCACTTGCCGAATCCAACCGTATCCTGCTGCACATTGAGGGAATTCTGCGCGCTACGCCGGAGGTGGAAAACACTTCCCGCCGCACCGGTATGCAACTGGGACTTGCCGCCGTCACGGAAGCCAACAACGGTGACTTCACCGTTAAGCTGAAGGCTGACCGTAAGCGCGATATTGACGACATCATTGCCGACATCCGCTCGCAGATTGAAGGGGGGGAACCCGCCACAAAAATCGACTTCGTTCAGCTCTTGCAGGACATGATCGGCGACTTGATCAGCCAGCCCCAGCCCGTCGTGATTAAACTCTTCTCGCCCGACGGCAAGCTCTTGAATGAAACCGCCCCGCGTGTCGCCGACGCGATTGGGAAAATTCACGGCGTCGTGGACATCCTCGACGGCGTTCAAAACACGATGAGTGGTCCAGCGGTGACGTTTCAGGTGAACCCCGCCGTGGCCGCGCGCGCGGGTTTCTCTCCTGAAGAGGTAGCCCTGGACGCGTCGGCCATTCTGCAAGGTGAGCCAGCGCCGACGCCCGTCGTTCTGAACGATCGCGCGTATACCATCCGCGTTCGTTTTCCCGAGCAAAGTCGCGCCTCCCTCGATCGCATGAGCAATACTTTGCTGGCTAGCTCGGCCGGACACACTGCCACGCTCGGCTCGCTGGCCAGCGTCAGCACGGATCCCGGCGAGACGGAAATTCGTCGGGAGAATTTGCAGCGCCTGGTTCAAGTCACCGCGCGTTTTGAAGGTGTGGACCTCGGCACCGGCATGGCTGCCGTGCAGAAAGCCGTGAACGATCTCCACCTGCCTTCGTCGATCCGCATCGAATACGGCGGCTTGTACCAAGAGCAACAAAAATCGTTCCGCGATTTGCTGATGGTTCTGTTTCTGGCGCTCGTACTTTTGTTCGTGGTACTGCTCTTCGAATTCCGCACGTTTTCCGCGCCGGTGGCGATTCTTGCCTCTGCGCTGCTCTCGACATCCGGCGGCTTCTTAGCGCTATTGATCACCCGGACGACGTTCAATGTCGCTTCCTTCATGGGCATGATCATGATCATCGGCATCGTCGCCAAGAACGGTATCTTGCTTCTCGACGCGGAGCATCGCTTCCGCGATCTCGGTTTGTCCGCGGAAGACGCCATGATTCGGGCCGGCCGGCGTCGTCTGCGGCCCATCGCCATGACTGCCGTGGCCACCATCGCCGGCATGCTTCCTTTGGCCTTCGCGATCGGCTCCGGCTCGCAAATGCTTCAGCCTCTGGCGATCGCCGTCGTCGGCGGGCTCGTCAGCTCCATGGTGCTGTCTCTCATCTTCACGCCCGCCATCCATTTCTATTTGCGGCCAAGAACGGCGGAGCGGGCGTAGCGGAAGTCAGAACGGACCATCGCGGGCCGTAGTCCAGAAACAGTCAGCGCACATGAAAATCCTTGTTGTTGAAGATGAAAAGGGCATGGCGCAAATTCTCCGGCGGGGACTCGAAGAGGAAAGTCACGCCGTCAGCTTGGCGGCCGACGGCCGCTCCGCCCTCGAATTAGCCGTAAGCAACATCTTCGATGTGATCCTCCTCGACGTTATGCTTCCCGGGATGAACGGGCTCGAGATTGCCCGCCGAATTCGTGAGAACCGCCAAGACACTCCCATCCTGATGCTCACGGCGCGCGATGCTGTGCTCGACATTGTCAAGGGTCTTGATGCCGGCGCCGACGATTATCTCACCAAGCCATTCTCCTTCGCGGTGCTTCTGGCTCGCATCCGTGCTCTTGACCGCCGTCATACGGAACTGCGGACGCACTCGCTTCGCGTTGCGGATCTTACGCTGGAGATCATCCAGCGCCGTGCGTTCCGTGGCCAGCGCGAGGTTCACCTTACGCCTACGGAATTTCGCCTCCTCGAATTCCTCATGCGGCGGGAGGGCAAAGTCGCTTCACGCCATGCCATCCTCGAGGCCATCTGGGGTCCGGCGGAGAACATCGAGGAGAACACCCTGGATGCCTTTGTCAGGCTTCTTCGCCGGAAAATCGACGCAGGCGAGCCCGTGAAACTCATTCACACCATGCGCGGATTCGGCTATTGCCTCGATCCGGATCCCGAGCCATAAGCTGCCTCTTCGGGCCCACAGTACCGCCTGGTACTTCAAGTGCAGAAGGCTAGATGCCAGAAAATAAGGCCCAGCACCATTGAATCCACAAGCCAAGATTAAAATATATTCAGGCCATTTTTAACCAACCGTTAATTTGCGTTCATCTGCCGTTCTTATTCTTCCTTCCCAATAGGGCCACTCAATGGGTGTGGGCCACGTGTGTAATCGGACCTTGCACAGTGTCATAGCCCTGACACCCATCGACTTTCTTGATTCGGATTTGAGGGGGGCGCAGATGTCTTATTCAAAAAGGTTTCTTCTTGTGAGTTTCGTATCGCTGATTCTCGCATTGTCATCCTTCGCCCAGGAGCGCAAGGGCACGATTGCCGGGACCGTGAAGGATGAAGCCAATTCCGCCTTGACGAGTGCGCTCGTTGAGCTCCTGCCGCTTGGGAAAAAGACCGCGTCGGATGACCAGGGGCAGTTCCGGATCACGGACGTGCCCGTGGGTGAATATACGCTGAGTGTGTCGTACGTGGGCTTCGCGGTTTCCAACTCCACGGTCCAAGTCGAAGGCGGAAAGACGGCAAACGCGGACGTCGTCCTGAAAGTCGCTTCTCAGAGCGATCAGGTCATGGTCACCGCAGAACGCTTGCAGGGCGAAGCCGAGGCCATTAACATCGAGCGCCTATCGGACAATATCGTGCAGGTGCTCCCCGCGAAAGTGATCACCAGCTTGCCGAATACCAATATCGCCGACGCGGTGGGCCGCGTGCCCAGCGTCTCTCTCGAACGCGACGAAGGTGAAGGCAAGTACGTGCAAATCCGCGGCACCGAGCCCCGTCTGAGCAACGTTACCGTCAACGGCGTGAACCTGCCTGCCCCGGAAACCAATGTGCGCCAGATCAAGCTGGACGCTGTGCCGGCGGATCTTGTCGAGCGCATCGAGGTATTGAAGACACTTTCCGCTGACCAAGATGCCGACGGCATCGGCGGCTCAGTTAATCTTGTAACCAGGAGCGCGGGAGAAAAGCCAACCTACAGCTTTGGAGGCACGGGTGGCTACAACCCGATTCAGGGAGGTTTGCCGCGCGGCGGGTTTGATGGGATATTTGGCAAGCGCTTTGGCGCCAGCAGGAAATTAGGGTTCTTGCTGAACGGCACCTTCGATAAGACCAACCGCGGTATAGACGACCAAGAACCCGGGCAGGCGACCGGAACCGATCCGGCGACGGGCCGCAATATCGGGTTTGTGAACACTTATGATGAACGCTCCTACAGTTACTACCGGACGCGGTATGGCTTCTCGACTGGCATCGACTACAACATAAAGCCGGGGACCAGCGTGTACGCTAAGGGACTCTTCGCCGACTTCCACGATTACGGCGAAACTTGGGTGTACACACCGAGCGCTGGCAACATCATTAAGGCGGTGAACGGTTCGCAAATCACGTTTGACAACGCAGCGGATTGCGCACCGCTGAACCTAGCGAATCCAGGGTCTTGCAGCCCGGGTTCATACCAGTATCGGCACTACGTTCGCCGGCCCGATCAGCAGGTTTACAGCTTCTTGACTGGTGCGCGGCACGATCTTTCGTCTACGTTGATCACGTACGAGTTCGCGGGCTCCCGTTCACACAACATTGGCGGCCAGGATTTTGAGACCACCAACTTCAACGGCAATCAATCCGTGGACCTCGCGCTGAGTCTCAAGGATCCTCTCCGGCCCAAATTTAGCGCGCTGGATGGCTCAAATATCTATGATCCGACACAGTATGGGATAGCAAAAACTTCATTTACCCATTATATCGCCACGCAACTTAATTTTCAGGGAGCGGCGTCCGTGGCGCGGCGCTATAACGCGCACTCACACCTTGGAACTTTCGAGATCGGAATCAAGATACGGAACTCTCACTCAACTCAGAACGAAAGCGACCAGATTTTCAACGACAATGGCAGCGGCATTACCCTGAATTCCGTGTTGGGCCGCTATACCAATCCTACCTATTACGACAACTTTTTCCGCATCGGCTCGCAATCGTATGGGCCAACCTCCGATTACAATTTGATTACGAAGGCGGTCACGGCCAACCTCCCGCTATTCACACTGGATCAAGCGACAAGCATCCGCCGTTCGGCGAGCGGCTTCTTTGATGCCAACGAGCGCATCTACGCGGGCTACCTGCAGAACGTGATCTCCTTTGGTAAGTTGCGGCTGCAAACCGGCGTCCGCTTTGACGCCGCCAACACTGACTTCCTGGCAAATAGGATCGTCACGAGCGATCCGAACGATCCCACGGTCACGGCGGGCAACCCTCGGATCACGCCAAATCCGCAAAGCACGAGTTACTTCAATGCTTTGCCCAGTGTGCAGGCGCAGTATCAACTCGGAAAGAACACCAACCTTCGCGCGAACTTCAGCCAGGGCATCTCACGGCCCAACGTCGGCGACTTGGTGCCGACCTTGATTGTCGATCCCAACACAAGCCCGAAGACCGTTACCGAGGGCAATCCCAGCCTGAAACCCACCAAGGCTAACAATTACGATATCTTGATCGAGCACTACTTCCAACCTCTTGGCATTCTGCAAGGCGGATACTTTTACAAGCAGTTGTCCAATCCCATCTACCCGACAGCTAGCCTGCTCGGTCCGAGCGACCCGAACGCGGGATTTAGACTTCTCCGGACGATTAACGGCCCCGACGCTCATATCCAAGGCGTCGAAGTCTCCTGGGAGCAACGCTTTTCGTTCCTCCCTGGACTGCTAAATGGATTCGGCGTATCCGCGAACTACAGCTACACGCAGTCATACGTGACGTTTCCGGCCTTCTTCAATCCTGCGAACGCAGGCGGTGAGGGGCGAATCGATCATCCGGATCTGCCACGTCAGGCCCCGAACACCTGGAACGCGGGCTTCACCTACGATAAACGCCGCTTCTCCATGCGCTTCGCCGTGAGCCATAACGATGCCAACATAGCGTTTTACAACTACTCCCACACGGATGCCGCAACAGACAGAGATCCCATCCTGGGAATCAAGGGTCCGACCGGCGACGTCTACTTCTACGCACACACGCAGTACGACATTCAAGGCAGCTATCGCGTTGCCAAAGGCTTTCGCTTTGAAGTTTCCGGCCTGAACCTCAGCAACGAGGTGTTCGGCTTCTATCAAGGAAGCAGTCCCTTCACCGTCCAGCGTGAATTCTACAAGCCGACGGTTTCCTTCGGCATACGCTGGAGCTCCTTGGCGGAATAAGACCTGAGCCTCAACTGCGGATTGCGGGCCGCAACTTCACAATCTATCAGGGTGGTGAGCTTGGCTCATCACCCCCTTCTTGTCCATCAGGCACTTTGTCCCAGCTTGCAGATTGCCCCTTGCTTGAATCTAAAAAGCTGTTCACGTCATTTTTAACCAATCATTAATCTGCAGTTCTTATTCTTCATGCCAAATGGAGCCGCCTGCGGGTGGTGTGTCACGCGTGTGGTCGTACCTTCCTGAGCGCCGCAGCTCGGCACATCAGCAGCTTTCTTCAATCGAACTAGGGGGTGCATCGATGTTCTGTTCAAAAAAAGAATTTCTGGCTCTCCTTGTATTGCTCGCAGTGGCGCTGCCGGCAGTTGCGCAGACGGACCGTGCCACACTCGAAGGCACGGCCACCGACGCAAGCGGTGGCGTCATTAGCGGCGCGAAGGTGAAGATCACTGCCGTCGATACGGCTTTGACTCAGGAACGCACGACAAACTCGAGCGGAGCGTATCGCTTTCCCGCCATCGCCATCGGCGAATACACCGTATCGGTCTCCAATTCGGGATTCAAGACTAAGGTGATTCAAGGAATCGTGGTTGAGGTTGGACAGACGCGCACGCTCGATGTTGCTCTCGAGATCGGCGAGGCCTCGGAAAAAGTGGAAATCAAAATGGATGCCGGCCCCGCCGAACGCAGCACCGCGGAAATCTCAAGCGTTATTCGCACCGATCAGGTCGCCAATCTTCCCGTCAATGGCCGCGATTGGTCCGGATTGACCCTCTTGGCGCCCTTCGCTCAGGACGATGGTGGAGGTAATCAGCGCACCATCCGTTACGCCGGCCGCGCCATTGACGACAATAACTTCAATATCGACGGCGTGGATGCAGGCGGCATTCAGGAGCAGGCACAGAAGTCTCAAACGCGACTGCAAATTTCCGAGGATGCCATTGCCGAGTACCGCGTCAACAGCGCCTTGTACACCGCCGAATACGGCACGCAGGCGGGTGGCCAGATCAACGTGGTCACCAAATCGGGCGGCAACGATTTCCGCGGCACGATATTCGGCTATTTCAGGAATTCCATTTTTGATGCTCGGAACTTCAACGATTTCAACACAGACCCAGTCACCGGCAACAATATACCTGTCATTCCCCCCTTTCGTCTCGGGCAGTACGGCCTCACAGTCGGCGGCCCGATCGTGAAGGACAAGACTTTCTTCTTCCTGAGCTACGAAGGACTTCGCCAACTACAATCCGTCACGCAGCAACCAATTGTGCCCTCGGCTCAGCTTCTGGCTGACATACTAGTTAACGGCCGGGGCGGTCAAGGGCCAGCACCGCAGATGTGTTCTATCCTCCAGGTATTTCCATGGCGTACTTCCACCGGGACTCTCGGAAGCTGCGCGCCAAAAGTTATCCTCCCGGACGCCGCCTTCGTATCTCAAGACGTTAATACTGATCTCTTTACTCACGCTGCCACAACAACCATTCACGAAGATACCGCATTGATCCGCATCGATCACAAGTTTAGCGACAAGACAACCCTTTATGGCCGCGCCCAGCGCGATATCGCCCTCTCGGACCAGCCCAACGGCGCTCTTTTCGACAAGGTGCGCATCATCAATCACCCGGCCAATTACTTCCTGGCGCTCCAGCACAGTTTCACCCCGAGTCTCTTCAACGAGGGAAAGGTGTTCGTCAATCGCTCGCCGTTTCACAATCCCAACGCCAGCATCCTTCCTTATTCGGTGAAATTGCCCTTTGGTATCGAATCGCTGAACAATGATAATGCCGACATAGAAGTCGGGACCACTTTCGGTTTTATTGACAATCTCACCTGGACCCATGGCCGCCACACTTTCAAAATGGGCATGGAGATTCGCCGGATCAGGCTCAACCAGGGCAAGACGGCAGATAATAACCTAACCTTCGGCGATCCCGGCATTTTCTCAGCAACCGTTGACAAGGTTACGTTCAACGCTCCCTGGTGCTGCCACAAATATCGCCGCACTTTCTACTTGCCCTATTTCCAGGATGAGTGGAAAGTTACTCCTACCTTTACCGCGAACTTGGGAATTCGCTGGGATTACTACGGCGTCGAAAACGTACCGGACAACCGCACGACGGTCTTCGACTTCAATCAATTCCACGGGGCTTGCCTCGGGTCTGGTTCCTTCAACACGCCGTTTCCCGTTCCAATCAATACTCCGCCGTGCCCGAAGAATCCGTCCTTGTACGACCCCAATTACCGGAACTTTGATCCTCGCGTGAGCTTCGCTTGGGCTCCTTCAGCCCTGCACGGCAAGACCGTCATTCGCTCCGGCTTTGGCATCTACAGCGGTGCCGCGCAGAACGATGATTTGAACGCCGGCCTCGAGAGCGACACCTTTATTGCATCCGTCAGCGGCGTTCCACTAAGCGCCTCTCTCCAGCAAACGGTTCCCGATGTTTCGGGTTTCGCAAGAGTGGCGAACCACCCGCGTGCTTTGCAGCGTCACGGCCGCCGCGACCAGTACGTTGTGGCTTGGGGCCTGACCATCGAGCACGAACTCCCTGCCGGTTTTCTGTTCTCCACGTCGTATCTGGGAGACCACGGGGTACGACTGTTCTCGCGCGGCGCCGTAAACCTGTGCACCATCCCAGTTGTACCTAATAGTGCCGGTACCGATTGCATCCGTCCGTTGGACCAGTTTTTTACCGACCCAGCTAACCCGGATCCGTATGGTTCGGTCGATTACAAGAGCGATACCGGGCAGAGCAGCTATCACGCTCTGCTCGTTTCACTTGAGCGGCGGTTTCTGAACGGCTTTTCCTTTCAGACGCACTACACCCTTTCCCATTCCATTAACGATGGCGCTGTGGGTGGCGGTGAAGCGAACGGACAACAAAACGTCAATTGCCGCCAGTGCGATAAAGGGCCGAGCGTCTTCGACATTCGCCATAACTTTACCGCAAACGCCGTCTATGAATTCCCTTTTGGGCCCGGCAAGGCCTACCTGCGCGACGCCGGTGTCTTGGGGAAGATTGTTGGAGGCTGGGAAGTCTCCACCGTCGGCACTTGGCACACCGGCCATCCTCTGACAGTCAACTTTGATCTCAGCGGCAACATAACAAATGGACCGTTTACTGGATCTGCGCAGACTTTCCTGCTTCCGGATGGCAATGATCAGACGAGCCAACGCCCTGATATCGTCCCTGGAGTGCCGCTCTATCTGCCCAGCGGAACGCAGCAGGGCGTACCTTTGATCAACCCTGCCGCGTTCCAGGCGCCGCCGGTCGATGCCAACGGAAATTTCACGCGGTTTGGCAACGCTGGAAACGGAATCCTTCGCGCCCTAAACATCTGGCAAGTGGACCTGGCGCTGATGAAGGACACAAAATTGACCGAGCGCTTCGGGCTTCAATTCGGAGTGCAAGCGTTCAATGCTTTCAACCATGTCCAATTTGGTGATTTCGGAAAACTCAGTCTCACATATGCACAGAACGTGGATGCCATGGGCAACCCCTTTGGTCCATTTGTTACCCAGGCCCCCGGAGCCTTCGGTATCATCACTTCGACGGTGAACGGTCAGGGCACGAACACCGGCACGGGCTTGCCGCGCCAACTTCAGTTCATGGTGCGGCTCAAGTTTTAACCACCCCCAAAAGGCTGGGGCGCTAGCACTATCACGCTAGCGCCCCGGCCTTGTTCAGCTCTTAAGAAACTGAAGATGTTTTCAGGCTGCATTTAACCTGTGTTTTGGTCTGCTTGTTTAATTTTCACTTGTCGAACCGAAGCTTCGGCTCGCGCGCGTTTTTCTTGCTTACTTTTTCTTGTTTTCTTTCTCGACAGCTGCGGGCGCCACCGCGGCGCTGGCCAGCGCCGACTTCACGGATGGCGAAATCTTGTCTGCGTTCGCGAGCAACTGGCTCACCTGCCAAAGTTGCTTCTCCGTCAATCGCCCCTTGAATCCCGGCATTCCCGTCATTCGAATGCCATTTTCAGCTTTCCAGTGCGTCTCCCACGCCGGATCGTCTGTCACGCCCGTGCCGTGGAACAGCTGTGGCGGATCTGGATACATTCCCTGTGCGATGGTCGTCTTCTCCTGTCCCGGCAATCCATGACAGACCGCGCAGTTTTGCTTATAAACTTCGGCGGCAGCCAGATAATTTGCCTCATCCGCAGGCACGGGCGACTCCTGCGGCCCCTGTTTTTCGATCCGCGCGTTCAGCGCGCCGTGCGCCAACTTTTTTTCGAATGGCAGAGGCGGATCCGTCGCCGCCACAGGCGCACGCCCCGTCATAAAGTAAAGCCACACGCCTGCCACCACCAACAGCGCGCCAAGCAAGATTCCAACCAGCAGCCCTTTCAACATGTATTTTCTCCGCGTCTCTTAGATTTTCCGGCTAATCGTCCTTCATGCTCCTGAATCGCCGATAGTGTACTTTTTCATCTCTCTTCTGCACACCAAAAATTTCCGTGCCTGAAAAAGTGCGCCAAATTCCAACTCCGCAACGCGTATTCCACGGATCTGGCGACCATGCCTAGCTGGGGGGCGAGAACCCTGCCATCGTAACCTTTCCCTCCGAAAAGCCGTCCAATCTATGCGTAGCTCGCTATTTACGGTACGCTGCCGGGAAGTATAGTCGCAGCCCCTGGCGACGACCTGCGAAGTCTTGCCTCGGCGGACTCGCTTGTACAGCCCGCTGTACGCGACAGGAGCGCACGAATGGGCCACCTCAGAGCCGTCGACTTCCCAGAGCAGGGAGCACCCGGCGGACCGTCTACCAGCCCGCAGACGCCGAGCCCGAAGAGCCGCGCGTGGCTTTGGGTTCTCATCCTCGCTGCTTTCGCCGTGGGTGTTTGGTATTACCGCAGCACTCGCGCCGCGAGTCAGGCGCAGGATCCCGCCACCGCAGCAGCTAAGGGGCGCGCCGGCGCAGGCCAGGGCAGCTTCTTTGTGCCGGTCGTTGTGGCTCCCTCTCAGCGCGGCGACCTTCCCGTTTACTTCAATGGTCTGGGTACCGTAACCGCCTTCAACACCGTCACCGTGCGCAGCCGCGTCGATGGTCAGCTCGTCAAGGTTGTCTTCAAGGAAGGGCAATTCGTTCACGAGGGCGATCTCCTCGCCGAGATCGATCCGCGCCCTTTCCAGGTGCAGCTTGAACAAGCTCAGGGCCAGCTCGCCAAAGACCAGGCGCAGCGCAGAGACGCCGAGGTGAATCTCGAACGCTTCAAGCTTCTATTCAAGGAAGGCGTCATTCCTCAGCAGCAGCTGGATACCCAGGCGGCGCTCGTCGGCCAATCTAACGGAGCCATTGCCACCGATCAGGGCTTGATCGACAACGCCAAACTCCAGCTCACCTATAGCCGGATCACCGCGCCGATCAGCGGACGCATCGGTCTCCGCCTTGTGGACGCCGGCAATATCGTCCACGCCACCGACGGCAATGGCCTTCTGGTTATCACGCAGCTCCAACCCATCTCGGTGATCTTTAGCCTTCCGCAGGATCAGCTTCCTCAGGTCGCCGCGAAGCTACGCGCCGGCGCCCAGCTTCCCGTCGAAGCCTACGATCGTGACGATACGGCCAAGATCGCTACCGGCAAGCTCGCTACGATTGACAACCAGATCGATCCCACTACCGGTACCTACAAGCTCAAATCTATCTTCAGCAACGAAAACAACATTCTTTTTCCAAATCAATTTGTGAATGTCCATCTGCTCGTTGACGTCAAGCACAACCTCACTATCATTCCGACGGCGGCGATTCAACGCGGTCCCCAGGGCACCTATGTCTACGCCGTCGCCAACGGCAACACCGCCAAAATTCACGTCGTCACCATCGCGCAGACTACTGGCAACAACGTCGGTTTGAGCGCCGGCTTGAATCCCGATGACCTCGTGGTCATCGATGGCCAGGACAAACTGCAGGATGGGACCAAGATCAATCCCAGCACCGCACCCGGCACCAACGCCCCCGGTCGAAGCTCTGCGGCCCAGCCTGCCGTTCGAGCCATCCCTCCCGCCGCAAAATCTCCGAGCTCCCAGCCCGGGGGATCCCCGCGATGAGTCCATCACGGCCGTTCATTCTACGGCCGGTCGCCACCACCCTCTTGATGGTTGGCGTCCTCCTCGTTGGCTGGGTCGCCTTCCGGCAATTGCCGATCTCTGCATTGCCGCAGGTCGACTACCCCACGATTCAAATACAAACTTTTTATCCAGGTGCCAGCCCGGACGTCATGGCTTCCTCGGTCACCGCGCCGCTCGAACGCCAGTTCGGCCAGATTCCCGGCCTGAACCAGATGACCTCGACGAGCTCCTTTGGTAGCTCGATTATCACGCTTCAATTCGGTTTGGACTTGAGCATTGACGTAGCGGAGCAAGGAGTTCAAGCCGCCATCAATGGCGCTTCTAATCTTCTTCCTCAGGGTCTTCCCAATCCGCCGATCTACAGCAAGGTTAACCCTGCCGACGCCCCCATCATGACCCTCGCGCTCACTTCAACCTCTCTTCCGCTCTCCAAAGTCGAGGACCTTGCCGACACTACCCTGGCTCAAAAAATTTCTCAGCTTTCTGGAGTCGGACTCGTCAGCATCAGCGGCGGCCAGCGTCCCGCCGTGCGCATCCAGGCGAATCCCACGGCTCTCGCTTCTTACGGGCTTAGCCTCGAAGATCTCCGCACCGCCCTCAGCCAGGCCAATGTCGATCAGGCCAAGGGCACGTTCGACGGCCTGCATCAGGCTTATACCATCGGGGCAAACGATCAGTTGATCTCCAGCGACAGCTACCGCCCAGTTATCGTGGCCTACCGCAACGGCGCCCCGGTGCGCCTCACGGACGTCGCCACCGTTCTGGACGGCGTGGAAAACGTCAAGCAAGCTGCTTGGGCCAATCAGAATCCCGCCGTCATTCTCAATATTCAGCGCCAGCCCGGCGCGAATATCATTGCCGTCGTCGACCGCGTGACCAAGCTTCTGCCCCAGCTTAAAGGGGCGCTTCCCGCTGCGGTTAAAGTGGACATTCTTACCGACCGCACCACTACCATTCGCGCTTCCGTTAATGACGTGCAGTTCACTCTGGTGCTCACTATCGGCCTCGTCGTGATGGTCATTTTTCTTTTTCTCCGCAGCGTCCGCGCCACCGTTATTCCCAGCGTGGCTGTTCCGCTTTCTCTCATCGGCACCTTCGCGGTGATGTACCTCCTCGGTTACAGCCTTAACAATCTTTCGCTCATGGCCCTAACCATTTCCACCGGCTTCGTCGTCGACGATGCCATCGTTATGATCGAAAATATCAGCCGCTATATCGAAGCGGGGGACTCGCCCCTTCAGGCCGCCCTCAAGGGCGCCGAGCAAATCGGTTTTACCATCGTTTCGCTAACCGTCTCGCTCATCGCCGTGCTCATTCCTCTTCTCTTCATGGGTGATGTCGTCGGCCGCCTCTTCCGCGAGTTTGCCGTCACCCTGGCCGTCACCATCCTCGTTTCTGCCTTTGTCTCCCTCACCCTCACTCCCATGATGTGCGCCAAGCTCCTCCGCCTTCATAAGAAAGAGCAGGAGGGATGGTTCTATCGCAAATCTGAGGATGCTTTTGACTCCGTCATTGCTTTCTACGGCCGCACGTTGCAGTTTGTCCTGCGTTATCGGACCACCACGCTCCTCGTCACCGTCGCCACCCTCGTCGGCACTATCCTCCTGTACATCTACGTGCCCAAAGGTTTCTTCCCGGTGCAGGATACTGGGGTAATTCTCGGCGTTTCTGAAGGTGCACAAAACACTTCCTTCGCGGCCATGGCCCAGCGCCAGCAGGCTTTGGCCGTTGTCATCCTCAAGGATCCCGCCGTGGAGAGTCTCTCTTCCTTTATCGGTATTGACGGCACCAACACCACGCTCAACAGCGGCCGCATCCAAATCAATCTCAAGCCGCTGGCCGTCCGCAAGATAAACGCTTCTGACGTGATTCGGCGTCTTCAACCCGCGCTCGCCAACGTGGACGGCATCTCGCTCTTCCTGCAACCCGTGCAAGACCTCACCGTCGAAGACCGCGTCAGCCGCACCCAATTTCAGTACAGTCTCGAAGACGTCGACCCCAAAGAGCTCGCTTACTGGACCGCCCGCTTCATTGATAAATTGAAAGCACTGCCCGAGCTGCGCGATGTGGCCAGCGACCAGTTAAACCAGGGCCTCGTCGCCGCGCTCACCATCGACCGCGACTCCGCTTCGCGCCTCGGCATTCTTCCCGCCGATATTGACAACACCCTTTACGACGCTTTCGGCCAGCGACAGGTCTCCACGATCTTCACCCAGCTCAACCAGTATCACGTCGTCATGGAAGTGGATCCCCAGTTCCAACAGGATCCCGATTCCCTGAACAACATCTACGTAAAATCCTCCAACGGCCTGCAGGTTCCCCTCAGCGCCTTCACGCGTTTTGAGCCCGACGCCGCGGCTCTGGCGCTGAATCACCAGGGCCAGTTTCCCGTTGTCACGCTCTCCTTCAATCTCGCTCCAAACACATCTCTTGGCGATGCCGTCAACGCCGTCAACGGCGTCAAGCAGGATCTCAACATGCCCCCCAGCGTTCAGGGCACGTTTCAGGGCACCGCCGCTGCCTTTCTCAACTCACTTGCGAATGAGCCCATCCTCATCCTCGCGGCTGTAATCACCGTTTACATTGTTCTTGGCGTCTTGTACGAAAGCTACATTCATCCCATCACCATCATTTCGACGCTTCCATCCGCGGGTGTCGGCGCCATCCTTGCTCTTCTGATCTTCCGCACGGATTTCAGCGTCATCGCCCTCATCGGAATGATCCTGCTGATCGGCATCGTCAAGAAAAACGCCATCATGATGATCGACTTCGCTCTCGAGGCCGAACGCAAGGAAGGCAAGGCCCCGCTCGACGCTATCTATGAAGCCTGCCTCCTGCGCTTTCGGCCCATCATGATGACCACCATGGCAGCGTTGCTCGGCGGTTTGCCGCTCGCGCTCGGCAATGGCGTCGGCTCAGAATTACGGCGCCCCCTCGGCATCACCATCGTCGGCGGCCTCATCCTCAGCCAGTTGCTCACGCTCTACACTACACCGGTGGTTTATCTCGCGTTTGACTGGCTGGCGCACCGCTTCTCGTTCCACATCGGCAACCCCACTGAGGAGCCCGCTACGGGAGACTAGGGCTGAGCATGAATTTCTCTTCCAACTTTTCGGCGCCTTTCATCCGACGGCCCGTGGCCACCTCGCTCATCACTTTCGCCATCTTTCTCTCGGGTGCCGTGGCCTTCCGGTTCTTGCCCGTTGCGCCACTCCCGCAAGTCGATTTTCCCACCATCTCCGTCGGCGCCAGCCTGCCCGGCGCAAGCCCGGAGACCATGGCTTCTGCTGTTGCCACTCCCCTCGAGCGCCAGTTCGGCCGTATTGCCGGCGTCACCCAGATGACTTCTTCGAGCGGCCTCGGCTCCACCGGCATTACTCTCCAGTTCGATCTCAATCGCGATATCAACGCCGCTGCTCGCGACGTCCAGGCCTCCATCAACGCCGCTCGCAGCCAGCTCCCCGCCGATCTTCCCGGCCAGCCTACCTATCGCAAGGTCAATCCCGCGGATGCTCCCATCATGCTGCTGGTCCTGACCTCAGAGAACATTCCGCCTGCGGAAATCTACGATGCCGCTGATTCCATCCTCGCCCAGAAGCTCGCACAGGTCGAAGGCGTCGGCCAGGTATTTACCTGGGGCAGCGCCCGCCCCGCCGTGCGCGTAGAAGTGAACCCTAATCAGCTCAATAGTTACGGAATCAGTTTGGAGACGGTTCGCAAGTCGCTTCAGGCGGCCAACGCAAACCTTGCGAAAGGCGCCCTCGCCGACCCCAGACAGACGTGGGCCGTCACCGATACCGACCAGCTTTTTAAAGCCTATGAATATCAGCCTCTGATCGTCGCGGGACACGTCGGCGCTCCGGTGCGCTTGCGCGACGTCGCCGATGTGATCGATTCCGTCGAAGACTCACGCAACCTGGGACTTGCAGGCGGAAAGCGTGCTGTGCTTCTCGCCATCTTTCGCCAGCCCGGCGCCAACATGATCGAGACGGTGGACCGCATCACCGCCCTCCTTCCGCAACTCCGCGCTTCCATTTCTCCCTCCCTCCATCTGAGTGTCGCTGTTGACCGCACCACCACGATTCGCGCTTCGGTCCATGACGTGGAAGTTGCGCTCATCATTTCCATCATCCTTGTGATTTTCGTGGTTTTTGCATTTCTCCGGAATGTTTGGGCTACCATCATCCCCAGCGTGGCTGTCCCGCTTTCGCTCATCGGCACTTTCGGCGTGATGTATGTCTGCCACTACAGTCTGGACAATCTCTCTCTCATGGCCCTTACCATCTGTACGGGTTTCGTAGTGGACGACGCCATCGTCGTCATCGAGAACATTTCCCGTCACATCGAAGCAGGCATGAAGCCCTTCGAGGCCGCCATGAAGGGCGCGAGCGAAATCGGTTTCACCGTGCTCTCGATGAGCACTTCGCTCGTCGCTGTTTTTATCCCCATTTTAATGATGGGCGGTGTCGTTGGCCGGCTTTTCCGCGAATTTGCCGTCGTCTTGAGCGTGGCTATCGGTGTCTCTCTTTTCGTTTCTCTCACTACCACGCCCATGATGTGCGCCCGCTTCCTCCGCCAGGAAACGGGCAAACACAACAGGCTCTACCGTTTTTCCGAAAACGCCTTTAACCGTCTTCACCGGACGTACGATTTCTCTTTGCGCTGGGTTCTTCGCCATCAGTTCCTCATCTTGCTGGTCACCATCGGTACGGTTTGCTTGAATGTGTATCTCTTTTACCAGACCCCCAAAGGCTTCTTCCCGCAGCAGGACACGGGCCGCATCAACGGGAGCATTCAAGGCGATCAGGATCTCTCCTTCGCCGCCATGGCGCAGAAGATGCGCGCTTTCACCGACATTGTTTCGCAAGATCCTGCCGTGGACACCGTAATTTCTTTCACCGGCGGCGGCAGCGGTGGCAGCACGGCTCGAATGTTCTCTCAGCTCAAACCGCTCAACGAGCGGAAGCTTAGCGCCGACCAGGTCATCGCGCGCATCCGCTCCAAGACTGCCGGAATTCCGGGCGCCGCCTTGTACTTGCAAGCCGTTCAGGACCTCACCGTCGGCGGTCGCGGTAGTGCCGCGCAATATCAATACACTCTCCAGGCCGATAATCTCAGCGATCTTACTCACTGGGCGCCTATTCTTCAGCAGCGTCTGGCCAAGATTCCCGAGCTGCGTGACGTCAATTCTGACCAGCAGATGCACGGCCTCCAAAGCGCCATCGTCATCGATCGAGACACTGCCAGCCGTCTCGGCGTCGATGTGCTGGACATTGACAACACCCTGAGCGACGCCTTCGGCCAGCGCCAGGTCTCCAACATTTACAGGGGCCTGAATCAGTATCACGTCGTGCTGGAAGTCGCCCCGGAGTTTCAGCCCGGTCCGGACGCCCTCGAGTCGGTTTACGTTCCCTCGAAGGCCGGGAAGCTTGTCCCGCTGAGTGCCTTCGCCCACTACGAGCACTCCAATACCGCCCTCTCCGTCAACCACCAGGGCTTTTTCCCGGCGATCACGCTCTCCTTCAATCTTGCCCCCGGCGCTTCACTAGGCCCAGCCGTTGTACACGTTGAAGCCGCCCGGCGCGAACTCGCTGTTCCCGCGACGGTCCATGCCACGTTTCAGGGTACCGCTCAGGCCTACCAGGATTCGCTCTCCAATCAGCCAGTTCTGATCCTCACCGCTCTCGCTGCCGTTTACATCGTTCTCGGCATTCTCTACGAGAGCTTTATCCACCCCATCACCATTCTTTCCACCATTCCTTCCGCCGGCATCGGCGCGCTCCTCGCCATTCAGTTCATCAAGTCCGATTTGAACATCATCGCGCTCATCGGCATCATCCTTCTGATCGGCCTCGTCAAGAAAAACGCCATTCTGATGATCGATTTTGCAGTCCAGCTTGAACGCGAGGGAGAGAAGTCGCCCGTCGAAGCGATTTACCAGTCGTGTTTGCTGCGTTTCCGTCCGATTTTGATGACCACGATGGCCGCTCTTCTCGGTGCCATGCCCCTCGCCCTCGGCTCGGGTGTAGGCTCCGAGCTGCGCCGTCCACTGGGCATCACCATCGTCGGCGGATTGATTTTCAGCCAGTTGCTCACCCTCTTCACCACACCGGTCGTCTACATTTATCTCGACCGGCTGCAGTCCTGGATCCAGCGCACGCGTGCCCACGGCGCCCCTGCCGTCGCGCCGGCGCCGCAGACCGACTAGCCCTTTTATCATTTTTTTCTTGTTGCGTTGGTTAACGAAAGCCGCGGGGCCCGATTGATTTTCCTTACGCGCTGCCGATCAGCCATCCCGCCACAAATACCAAAACGCCTCCCACGATCACCTGAAACGCCGCCTGCAAAAACGGCGTGTCCATGTAGCGGTGCCGGATGTAGCTGATGACCATCAGCTCTACCGCCACAACGATGATCGCCACGACGATCGCGAGGTGAAAATTAGTGATCAGGAACGGAAGTGTGTGCCCGATTCCGCCCGCCGTGGTCATCAGTCCGGTGATCGCTCCTCGCAACCAAGGTGAACCTCGCCCCGTCAGCGAACCATCGTCGGATTGCGATTCAGAGAATCCCATCGAGATGCCGGCACCCACAGATGCTGCCAACCCGACCAGGAACGCCTTCCAGCTATTCTGGAAGGCAAAGGCTGCGGCAAACAGCGGCGCTAACGTGGAGATCGACCCATCCATCAGGCCCAAAAGTCCAGGCTGCACGATTTGCAGCAGGAACAGTTTGCGGTGTGATTCATCCTCGCTGGCTTTGGCGCTGGCCGTCAGATGTTTTTCTTCCAATTCACCCGCCGTCCGCTCGTGTTTTCTTTCCTCATCGGCAAGCTTGTTCAGCAATTCCCGCGTGGACACATCCGCTGTCCGGCTCGCGGCTCGCGCATAGAACCGGCTTGCCTCCATCTCCATCAGTTCCGCTTGCTTCCTGGCCACCTTAACGCCCAGTGGCCGAACGAGCCACACGGGTCTCCGCTCCAAGAACCCCTTCACGTTTTCGCGCCGGATCAGCGGAATGTGGTCCCCGAACCGCTGCCGGAACATCGCGAAAAGCCGGTCGCGGTGCACCACCTCTTCCTCGCGCATTTCTTCGAACATTTGCGCGGTTGATGGATACTCGTCCCGCAGCGCGTCCGCGAACTCCCCGTAAATCCGCCCATCTTCCTCTTCCGCGGCAATCGCGATCGCCAGAATCTCTTTTTCCGTCAATTCCTTGAATTTTTTCAGCATCGAGTCTTTTCCTGAACTCCTGTCCGGGAGAAGAATGGCATAAAGCGAGCATCGAAGTCACCAGCGGGGGCTGCCGCGCGGTGGGTGCGCCCGGCGAAGCCTGGGAAGGCAGAGAATCATATCCGGCGTTCCCATTGGCCCTACGGCATTTGGTACCTAAATCTGAATTTATTGCGGAGATCGCGAGGATTCATCTTTCTTTTTCTAGTACTTCCGTACTACCATCTCATAAGGGCGTCCTTCTTTTGGCCGGGTACGTCTCACCCATAGGTTTTCGGTCGTCCCGGACATAGACTCTTGTCATCAGGGATGAGCTCCTCCCTTGAGAGGCAAGCGATCAATGGGGACCCAGGATTTGATGAGCAAGACTACTCCCAGCGGTTTTGCAGCAATGCGCAAATCTTTCGGCAGCGAGCGCCGCGGCACCCGCCGCTGCAAAATCACGCAGCTTATGCGCCTCCGCCCCTCCGACCCGGAGAAGGAGCACTTCGAGGATCTGCGGGGAAGCCTCAGCGTTTCCCGCAGCGGTGTCTACTTCCATTCGAACGTACCGGGCTATGAACTCGGCATGCGCCTCTTTGTCACCCTTCCTTATACGAATGACCCTGCGGCCATGAGCCGCGAATATCTCGCGGAAGTCGTCCGCAAGGTCGCCCTCCCGAATGGACTCCACGGAATCGGCATTAAGATCCTTCTGGAAATGGGCATGCAGCACACCTATTCGTTCACTCCGACCCCGACCTCGCAGGGCAAATAAGGCACGCCTCCGCTCGGTTCGGTGTACATCCCTTCAGAAACAAGAAAGGGCGTCCCGATGGCTCGGGACGCCCTTTCCCGTGTTTGGGGGGTTGGGGAATTCGCTTAACTAGCTCTCTGGAACATCTGCATCGCGCGGTGGCGCAACAGACCAAGCTGCCGGTTCAGCGGATGCCTCCGCGTCAGAAACCTCAGCACCGGAAACCTCCGCTCCGTCAGTTTGTTCATCGCAATAGTGAGCCGCACATCGCGGCGCGCAAACTTCATCCCCGCGGAGAGCGCTTCCACGGCATCTTCACGCCTGCCTGCGGTCGCAAAGACTTCCGCCAGGTTCAGGTAAAGCTGCGCCTGGTTTCTTTTCATGCGCACCGCGGTGTCGCAGAGTCTTTCTGCCTCGCCCCACTTCTTTTCGGAGCGTGCCAGCACCACACCCAGGTAAGACATATAATAGGGATTGTTCTTGTCCAGCTCTACGGCGCGCTGCATGTGCGGCAGTGCTTTCTGGGCGTAGTTGTCTCGGAGGTACGTCAATCCTTGCTTGAATTCTCGGAAGGCTTCGGTATCTAGCATGATGTCTCCTCGTCGACCCCATCGGGGTCGCACAGAGAATTAGGTTCACCGGGAATTTGTGAAAAGCCGCCCGCCCCGAAGGAGGCCGGCGCAGTCCGCCGGCGGTATTGATGCGGAGGCGGGTTCCAGGCATTCAGAGCGATGCACGGCCCCAGCATGCTGGATACAAAGATCAGTGTGGCGTGTGCGGTTCCCATCCCAGTATTCTTCGAAATTACGCGCTATTTATAGGGGAATCTACTGACCCGGAGGACAGTCTTGGGACAGCCGCACTCTAGTAGGAGGGTTCTCTCGAAGGCCAGGCTGGTCTAGATCTTCGACGCGCGCTTCCAATCGCGCCGCCATTCGTCCCAATCTTTCTTCGTCGCCGCGCACATCGCTTTCGCGGCTCTGTGCAGCCATTTCCCGCGCCGCGCGGCCAGGTCGCGCTTCACTTTTGGGATCGCCTGGGGGGTGCTGAAGTGCATATTGGCCGTTTCCCAGCCCATGGAATAGAGCAGCCGCGCCTCGTCGCGCTCCTTTGAGAGGGAAGCCAGTTCAATGCGCGAGCAGTCCGGCGCTAGCCGCCGCACCACCCAGCGCCCATGGAATCGCACGCACGGATCTGGCACTCGAATCGACCGCTCCACCAGTTTTTCGCAATAGATTTCCATGGAGGGGGCTTTCTTTGCCCATACCCAGGCCGAAGGCCGGATGGCTTTTGCTTCTCGGGCAATCAAAGCTCCCCGCCATCTCGACACAGCCAGAATCCGCGGATGCCCCAGACTCCCCAGCCCTGCGATCCTTCTCTTCAGTTGATACTCTTTCTGCGGTGACGGCAGCGCATCCTCGAGCAGTTTTCGCGCCTCCGCCGGCGGTTTTGCCGTGTACGGCGGTAATTGCTGCAGCTTCTGCCAGAATCGCACCGGATCGCGCAGCTTGCCCAGGGCCAGCAATCGCAGCCAGCGATGATCTTCCGCCAAAATAAACGCCTTGCCACCCGCCGCCACCGCATCGCGATAGCCTTCTTCGATCGCTTCCGCCGCTACTCGCCTTGTCAGGCTCAGATGTTCTTCCCAGATCGCCACGTATACGCTTGTCGTCAAGCGCACCAGATCAAGCGTATACGCTGTCGGCCACACTTCATCCAGATCGTTGACGCCCCAGATGAGCCGCCCTTCTTCATCCCGCCACGTTCCGAAATTTTCGACGTGCAGATCGCCCACACCAAGCACCGCGGGCGCCTTCGCCAGATCGCCACAAGCTTCCGGCCATAGTTGCAGCCAGCGGTAGAAGGTCGCGCGGAAAAATGGGAACGCCGCCTCCGCCATATGTTGATGTTTGAGCGCGAGGTCTTGCCGGATGATGGGCAGTTGTTTCGCGAGCCAGTGCTCGAAATCTCCGGTTGCTTTGAGAATGTTCATGGCATGCCCTTGTGATTCGCGGGATTCTCTCTGTCTGGAGTCTTTCCTTACACCCGCGCGTGGTCCGCGCGCACCGGCCCGCCCTGCACGCGCGCTTCATAGATTGGGAACCGCCCCGCCAGCTCCGCCACCTGTTTGCGAACGCTCTGCTCCGCCGCCGCTTCGCCAATGTGCCCGAGCACATCCGCGATCCACCCGCCAATCTGTTCCATCTCCGGCTCGCGCATGCCGCGGGTCGTGATCGACGGACTTCCCAGCCGGATCCCGCCCCCTTTCATCGGCGGAAGCGGATCGAACGGAATCGAATTCTTGTTTACCGTGATCCCAGCGCGGTCCAGCGCCTTTTCCGCGTCCGTTCCGGTGATCCCGCGCGAGTGCACTTCGATCAAAAACAAGTGGTTGTCCGTTCCGCCGGTCACGATGCGGAAGCCGCGCTTGGCAATTGTCGCCGCCAGCGCCCGGGCGTTCGCCACGACCTGTTTCTGGTATTCCGCAAAGCCCGGCTCTATCGCCTCTTTCAGGCATACCGCTTTCGCCGCAATCGTGTTGACCAGCGGCCCGCCCTGCGTCCCCGGAAACGTCAGCTTATCCAATTCTTTCGCAAACGCCGCTTTGCACAGCACCATTCCCCCGCGCGGCCCGCGCAGCGTCTTGTGCGTCGTCGTGGAAACGATGTCCGCGTGCGGCACTGGGCTTGGATGCACGCCCGCCGCGACGAGTCCCGCGATGTGCGCCATGTCCACAAAAAACAGCGCGCCAAAGGCTTTCGCCACCTTGCTGATGCGCTCGAATTCGATGACCCGCGAATACGCGCTCGCCCCCGCCACGATCATCTTCGGTTTGTGCTCGCGCGCCAGCCTCTCAATTTCGTCGTAATCGATCTGCTCGTTGTCCTGCCGCACCCCGTAAGCCACGAACTTATACATGCGCCCTGAAAAATTCAGCGGATGTCCGTGCGTCAAGTGTCCGCCGTGCGACAAATTCATCCCCAGAACGGTGTCGCCCGGCTGCAAGGTTGACATGTACACCGCCACGTTTGCCGATGTACCCGAATGCGCTTGTACATTTGCATGCTCCGCGCCAAAGAGTTCCTTGGCCCGGTCGATCGCCAGTTGTTCGACCTTGTCCGCGTATTCGCAGCCGCCGTAATACCGCTTGCCCGGATACCCTTCGGCATATTTGTTCGTGAAGATCGACCCCATCGCCTCCAGCACCGCTTCGGAGACCAGGTTCTCCGACGGAATCAGTTCCAGCCCTGTCGCTTGCCGCTTCGCTTCTTCCTTCAGCAATTCCGCTATCGGCGGATCCACCGCTTCCAGCGGCCGGTTCATCCGCTCATTCGCTGCTGTCGTCTTGCTCATGGGTACCCTCGTTTCGCTACGTGCGTAAGCGTGCTTGGCTCGGCAATCAGGCGATTTTATCGGATAGAGTAAGCGAAAGCCAATTAGGGAATCCCAGTTTGGTAGAACGGGAAGCCAATTCCGTGACGACTCGGGAGTTATCGCGCGGTGGCTCGAATCGAACTGGCGAGTGCGGCCACTTCTACGAGTAGCGCGTTATACGTCCAAGTGAATCACTTTGAATATACTTTATGTAGAAAAGTACTTGACGACAGGAAGCAGCGGTGTATCTTAGCTTATCAGCCTCGCATAGGACAGGGAGACCCCTCATTTGGAAACCGCACATCCAACTCAATCACAAGGTTCTGGCAAATCACCATCTGTGCCGTTTCGAGGGCTCTTCGCCGATGCCATCCGATTTTGGGAGCCACGTCGCCTTGTCTATAACTTTGTCCTCACCGCGGTCGTTGTTGTCTGGCTTGTAGCGACTTGGCCCCATTTCCGGGTGGCATTCACGCTGCTTTCGCTTCTGCTCGTTGCCGTCCTTGCATTACTCGCCAATGTTTGCTACTGCGCCGCTTACCTCGTGGACATTGCAATGCAGCGCTCATCTCTTAGCACCGTCTGGAGACGTCGACGCTGGATACTCTGGTTGATGGGAACGCTCTTTGCAATCGTTGTCGCAAATTATTGGATCGCTGACGAGATCTATCCCTTCGTGCGCTGATACAGCGAGGAGGGCGGTGGCGCCCGATAAGTCCGTTCTTTAATGTCATGGCCGCCGGTTAGTACACCAACCGCTTTCCAGATCCGAAAATCCGTGATATATCAATCGCCCTGAAGGTCCTGGACCTATTCCGGTCTTTCAACGTGCAGACCACCCCGCTGGCGGTACGCTGAGCGCGCCTGGCTTTCATGATGTTGGCGTAAGGAGGTTAGGATGCGAATCGCTCGAGCATTAAGATTTTGGATTGTCATTTCCTGCTGTCTCTGTGCGAGTTTGGCCGGGCCCACAGGACCCGACGATCGGGCGCTCACCGACCCGAAGTCGGTGCTCTCCGCGTCAAATGCGCTCGCCCGGCCCGCGCCTGTCGATGACCTTTATTACACACGAAGTGTTTTCGGCGCGGCTTGGTCGCCCGACGGGCAGCAAATCGTGTTCACCTCTGACATTTCGGGTCGTTCCAATCTGTGGAAGGTGCGTGCATCCGGCGGTTGGCCGATCCAGCTTGTCCAGTCTGACGATCGGCAGTACAACGCCGTCTGGTCGCCCGACGGGAAGTGGATCGTTTACCAGCAGGACCAAGCTGGCAACGAGCTCTGGGACCTTTACGCCATACCAAGCGACGGCGGCGAGGTGGTCAACCTGACCAACACGCCCGCGATTCGCGAGCAGGATCCGCACTGGTCCCACGACGGCAAGACCATTGCGTTCGCATACAAAACCAAGGACGGCTCTCAGTACGACATTGCTCTGCTCGACTGGAGCACCCGCAAAGTTCATAAGCTGACGAATGAGCAGCAACCCGGTTACTCCTGGAATGTGGTGGCGTGGAGCAACGACGACAAGACCATCTATGCCGGCCGCGTGAACCCTCCCTTTACCGACGCTGACGTTTACCGGATTGATGTCGCGACCGGAAAACTGGAGAACCTCACCTCCCACCAGGGCACGATTCGCTATCTTCCCTCATCGCTTTCGCCCGACGGTCGGACAATCCTGCTCAGCTCGGATGCCAAGGGCGGTTACATGAACATCGCCCTCCTGGATATCGCGAGCAGGAAGGTCACCTGGGTCACCGACTTGAAATGGGAAGCCTTCGCAGGGAATTTTTCACCCGACGGCAAGAACTACACCTACACCGTGAACGAAGACGGGCTGACCGATGCCTATCTCGCGGATCGCTCAACCAACCGGGCGGAAAAGGTTGACCTGCCGCACGGCCTGAATTATTTCTCCGGTGATCCCAATGAGTTCGCGCCGCAGAGCGACCGCGTGATCGTTTCCCACGAAGCCTCAAATCAACCGGGAGACCTTTGGGTCTACAACCTCGCGAGCCGCCATGCCGACCAGCTGACTTTTTCCGCGATTGCCAGCTTGCGCGCGACACCCCTTCCGCCCTCCCAAATCGTCCATTACAAGAGCTTCGACGGAAAAATCATCAGCGCGCTGCTCTGGGTGCCGTTCAATCTGAAGCGGGATGCAAGTAATCCGGCGCTGGTACTTCCGCACGGCGGGCCCACCGGTCAGACGGTCGACTATTGGAACACCGATGTGGCGGCGCTGACCTCGCGCGGATACATCTGCATCGCTCCCAACCCACGCGGCTCCACCGGTTACGGCCTGGACTTCCAGAAGGCGAACTTTCAGGATCTGGGCGGCGGCGACCTGAAGGATGAAGTGGCGGCGGTGGACTTTCTCAAAGCGACCGGCTACGTCGATCCTAAGAAGATCGGAATCACGGGTGGGTCCTACGGCGGCTTTATGACGCTCATGGCTATCGGCAAGACGCCCGATATCTGGGCTGCGGCCGTGGAAGAGTACGGGATCATCAGTTGGTTTACCATGTTGAAGAGCTCGGACCCGTCGCTGAACGAATACGTGAAGGGGCTGCTCGGGAATCCGGACGCGAACCGCAAGGTCTACGAAGAGGCTTCGCCCATCACTTACATTCGCAAGGAGAAAGCGCCGTTGCTCGTGCTGCAGGGCGACAATGATCCGCGCGTGCCGAAGGAGGAGGCGCAACAGGTGGTCGATATCCTCAAGAAAGAAGGCCGTGTGGTGGACGCTCACTACTACCCGAATGAGGGTCACGGATTTGTGAAACGCGAGAACCAGATCGACTCCATCCGGCGCACGATAGATTGGTTCGATGAATATCTTAAAGGCAAGAAGACCGTGGCAGGCGAGCACACGGTTCAACGTGAGCGGTGAATCGCGATCCTGCGTGACTACCGAATCACTCAAACCTCAGTGCCACCATCGGGTCCACGCGTGCCGCACGCCGCGCCGGCACGTAGCAGGCGAGGACCGCCGTCTGGGTCCACGATTCGCTGCGCGAATACGCGGGACGAGGCCATCTATTCGGTAAAAAATCGCGGCCTAGCGGCCGCCGGGCGCCGCTGTTTGGACGTGCTATGGTTTGATAATTTTCACGTTCGCGCCCGAATGGCGCTTGCCTCGCTTCGATTGCAACTCGTCGTTTTTGGCCCTGGTTTCTTTCATGCGCCTGGGAGCCGGGGGCGTTCCATGCGTGGGTATGACCCAGTCACTAGTAGCAGTGCTGTTGTCGTAAGGCGGAGCGGCTACGAAGACGGCGTTCTGGCCGGTGAAGAGGCTGGCCGTGAACGCGACGTGCCGGTTATTGTCGATTACCGGCAGATCGACAAATCCGAATCCGACATTGTTGACGAAGTCGCCGGCCACTGCCACCTGCGTGATCTTGCCACTCGAATAGACGAAGGCGCCAAAGCCGAAAGCGCTGGTTTCGGCGAAAAACGCCACGTCGCCCGACGAATTGATGGAGGGGGAATCGGCGAAGAGGAACACGCCTCCATCCGGGGAAGGATCGGTGGGTCCGACGATCCGGGAGACAGCGCCGCCGATATAAAGGAAGATGCCGCCCGATCCAAAGAACCCGCCGGGCGTCCCGGTCAGAAAGCTGGCGAAGGCGACATCGCCGCGGTCGTCAATCACCGGAGCCTGCCGGGGGTCGAAGAAGAACAGTTGAAAATTCCCGCCTCCGGGTGCTGGCGCACCATCGATAGCTAAAGGAGTGACTACGCCGTTCTTCGCGAAAAAAATTCCGGCCGGACCGGGGAATGGCTGCGCCTCAAACGCAAGCTGGTCCAGGCTATTGAGCGCCAAATTGGAGACGTTGTTGAACGTGCCTCCCCCGGGCGCTGGCGTGGATGCACTCAAAAGCAACTGGTTTTGTCCGCCCGAATTGAGAAAGATTCCGGAAGTAGAGCTGTTCGGGTCAAAGCCAATGAAGGCGATTTCGCCCAGGTCGTTGATGGCAGGCGCACTGCTGCTCGGATCTATCGGACTGCTCGGCGAGGAGTCTGCTCGCACCTGCAGCGCGCTGTTGTCATTCAGAAGCAAGGCACCGCCCGCGTCGGAAGAGGCAATGTCAGCAGCCACTTGTCCAGAATGATTCATAGCGAATCCGAACAGGAAATCGACGACGCCATCCACACCGATCGTCTCTCCAATATGCACAGCCAGGTTTCGGATACCGGGAGCAGCGCCATGGGCTGCAGTCGCCCTGTAGGCGCCGGCGCCGCCAGGGAAAGTGGAATCGCTGATGAGTACCGTGTCTCCCGCTCCGATGGCGCTGGTCATTGGGAACGCGAAGGTTGGCTGCCGCGGAATGGTATCGCCCTGTCCGATGACCCGGCTGAGCTGATTGTTGGAGAACAAATACAGCGCCGAACCGTGTTGCCGCTCGGCTGCTATGGTGAGTACCTGTCCTGATTGATTGATCACGCTTCCAGCCTCGGTGCCCGACCGGAAGACCCCGCCATCAGGCGCGGTCTCGCCCGGCGTCTCGACCGTGAATAGATGTCCATCACTGAACAGGAATGTCGCCACGTTGTTCGCGTTCGTAGTGAAGCCGGAAAAAGTGAACTGACCCGCGTTATTGAGCGAGGGGGTAAACGGGAAGCTGAGCAAACTGCCATCCGGAAGCGGAGCCAGCCGTGGGATCAGAAGGGAAAGGTGCCCTTGAAAGAAAGAGAAGACGCCAGAGTCGGCAATAGAGTTGGAAATACCACTGAACAGCACTAGCCCGGAATCATTAATGGCTGGAGATTCGGTGAAACCAAACGGAAACCCATCGGGCATGATATCGCCGCTAGCGATGATTTTGGTCAGCGTGCCATTCGACAAGAGGAAGATGCCGTTTCTCCCATCGGAGAGAAAAGCCTGAAAGGCGAGTTGGTTCGAGCTGTTGATGGCGGGGCCCACTAACGAGGTAAACGTACCGGCTCCGGGCGCGGCATCACCGGGGCCCACGAGGCGGGTTAGCGTGTTGTTTGCGAAGAGGTACAGCGTACCGGACGAAGCGTCAGTAATAAGGAGGTTGCCATTGCCGGTAAACGTCGCACTGCCAGGAGTCACGAGTTCACCGGTGTTGGCCGGAATCCCATTCGGGAATAGCTGTGTGATCGCGCCGTTCGAAAAAAGATAGGTGCCGGAGGTGCTGGGGAACGAAGCGCCGGCACCGAACGCCACCTGTCCCTGGGGGCCGATGGACGGTCCGCTAAAAGAGAAAAACATGCCGCCGCCGGGCGCAGCATCGCCCGGCCCTGCTATGGGAATCACTGCGTTGCCGGACTTGAGGATGACGCCGCCATCCGCGATCAGCGCGACATTGCCCTGATCACTGAAAGCAAATTCCAGGACCGAACCTATCTGTGGAGGCACCGGAGCGGCGTCTCCCGCCTGGACTACCTCCTTGAGCTTGAACTGTGACTGGGCTAATAGAGTTTGGGTGCCAAGTAGCGTAGCCAGGATAAGGGCGGTACCAATTCTTCTGGGGTTCATGCGCTATCCTTTCAAAGTTGGGCTTGCTTTGCAGTTCAGTCGCATGTTATCCGCGCATAATAAGCTAGCGAATTCAATGCTATCTGGTTGAGTAAGTGCGGGGTAGGGAGATGATACCATTACCACTTTCAAAGGCAAGAAAAAACAGAAGAGCGGCTAGTGCATGACTTTCAGTTCGATCGATCCGGCCACGACGGAAAGCTGAGTGCCAGAAATCGCGGTTCGCTGCCAGTGCCTGATTACTCGGATTACCGGACAAGTGGATTTACCAAGACCGACCATCCCGCCCCATGCTGAAAAGAGGCGGGTGGCCGACCCTCGATCCGCTAGAACGGTTCGGGGTGGCCTACCCTTGCGGTTCTGTTTTTTGCAAGGGTGGCACTGCTCGCCGCGCGCTCCAACCCTGTCGGAGGGCTGCCTTTCGTTAACCTCCTATCCTCCTATCCTCGTTGATCTGACGCAGGTCCTCCGGTCCAACCTCCTCTCCCCCTAATTTCTATTTTCGATTTTCACTTTTCCGTCCTCTCGGCCCTAAACCCTATCTCACCAATCACTGCGAAATATTCCTTGACAGAGACGGTACTGATATGGTAATCTCAGTCTTGATACTCACCCACCAATTTACCCCGGACCTCTCGGGGTCTCGCCTCGCCGCCCAGTATCCTCAGCTTCTCTCTTTGTCGCGCTCTTTGCGCTCTTTGCACCAAGAGTGTTTCACAACTCTTTTGCAATCAACCGCTTCCGCACTCTTTTTTAAAACAGCCGGGTGGCATACACAGCAACTCTCTCTAGGAGCCTCAAAATGAACCAGGAAGCCACCAACTCCAGCTTGATCAATGACTTGCCCTTTACCCAGCTTGCCCAGAGCGATAGCGAAGGGAGCGCAGCGAAGGGCGCTGCTCGCTGTCAACTCGCACCCGCACTGGCCGCCGCTGCCGCCTGGCCGTCCCGTCCCCGGCAGCGCCGCACCTAGCTACTCATCCGCCCGACCGAACGCCCGACCGAGCGTATTGACTTGCCTACAGGTGCAGCCTAAGATGCTCGCCGCAAATCACTTTCGGCGAAATGCGCGGACCGAATATCCGGCACCCGTATTCCTGCGCAGCCTCGCAAAGGAGACGCCAATGGCCAGTTCACACAAGCCCGGAGCCAAGGGAACGCGCGACGCGAAGTCGCGCCTGAGTCGTCGTCAATTGCTTACCCAGAGCGCCGCGCTCGGTGCGGCCAGCGCCCTTATGGCGGGATGCTCCGGCTCGAAGGCTGGATCCGACCCCCTATCGGACGAGAACTTGATTGGCGCATCGAAGCTGTCCGGTGAATCCTTGAGTCTCGACCGTGTGCACGGGATGAAGCTGATGCTCGAATTCACTTTGAAGCAACTGGAAACGCTGCGCGAATTCGATCCCGACGAAGAAGAACCCCTGACGATGTTCCGGGTGTAGAAAGTGATCGGAGAGCACATGCCGGCAGTCAATCCATGCTATCTGACGATTGTGGAGGCGGGCGCTTTGCTGAAGGCAAAGCGTCTCTCCCCGGTCGAGTTGACGCGAGCGTATCTGGATCGCATCGATTCGCTGAACCCCGCTATCAACGCCTTCATCACTGTGCTCCGCGATGAGGCTCTAACGCATGCCCGCGAGATGGAAAAGGAGATAGCCACCGGGCATTACCGTGGCCCACTCCACGGAATTCCCATCGCGGTGAAAGACATTTTCGCAACGGACGGGCATCGCACCACGTGCGGGTCAAAGATCCTGAAAGACAACATTACCCGCTACGACGCTACTGTAGTTGCGCGACTCAAGAAAGCCGGCTGCATTCTTCTCGGCAAGCTGACCATGTCGGAGTTTGCCTTTGGCGACGACGTGAATCCTCTTACCGGACAGCACCCCACGCGCAATCCCTGGAACCTGGAACGTTCGGTTTCCGGCTCGAGCAGTGGATCGGGCGCAGCGGTCTGCGCTTCGTTTTGCGCTGCTGCGCTGGGGACCGACACGGGCGGGTCGATACGCTTACCGTCGGGTTATTGTGGCATCGTTGGCATGAAGCCGACGTACGGGCGAGTCAGTCGCTACGGCGTAACGCCGCTGGCTTGGTCGCTCGATAACGCCGGCCCGATGACCAAGTCGGTTGAGGACAATGCACTCTTGCTCGGGGTGATTGCGGGCGCCGACCCGGCGGACCGCATGTGCTCCGATAAACCCGTGCAGGATTACCGCAAAGGGTTGCGCGCGGCAGTGAAGGGTTTGCGCATCGGCCTGCCGAAAAATTATTTCCTGGAATACTCCACGGGCGACGTAGCGGATGCGGTACGAGAAGCGGCAAAGACGCTGGAACGGCAGGGAGCGACGGTGGCCGAAGTGGATTTGCCGCACCTGAAATATGCGGTCGGAGCGGAGATGGCCATAATTTTTGGCGAACCGCTCGCGTACCACCAGAAATATATCCGGCAAGGGAAATTTGATCTGTATACGGACACGAACAAGGCGCAGTGGGACGCGGCGCGATACGTCAGCGCGGCTGACTACGTTCAGGCTCAGCGTGTAAGACGCTACATCATCCGGGATTTCGAGAAGGCCTACGAGCAAGTGGATGTGATCTTTGCACCCTCCACCGGCGTCGAAGCCAATCCCATTCAGGAGGATGTGCTGGCCGACCAGATTCCGATGCGGCAAGTACCAGCGGGCAATATCACGCTCTGGGAAATTCTTTGGCGCATGCCTTCTCCGGGGAATCTTGCCGGCGTCCCAGCGCTCGCGTTGCCTTGCGGATTTTCAGCCGCTGGCCTGCCGCTCGGCCTGCAGATTATGGGGCGGCACTTCGACGAAGCGACCGTCTATCGAGTGGCTGCCGCCTACGAGCAGGCAACGGACTGGCACACGCGCAGACCGGTAATTTCTACGAAGGCTTGAGAATCATCACAGCTTGCGGGCGACATAGGTGCTGATGCCATAAGTTTTCCGCAGAATTTGCGCGGCCTCGATTGCAGGCCACAGCATGCGGTCGATCACGGATGCCGGGGAGTAAGCCGCATATTTCAGCGCAGCCTGCACGCTGCGCCGCAGATTGTGCCGCGCGCGAAATTCCCTGTGCGTGAGCGGTACATCCTGGAAGGAGAACTTCTGCCTCTTGAGGCGCGTTCGCAGCATGTAAGAAAGCCAATTCATCGGAGCCAACTTGTAAATGCTCCGGCCGTTATCTTCCCACTCCAGCGCGAAGCCGGTGGCGTCCAGGTATTGGCGGATCGTCTTTCGAGTGAAGAAATACAAATGCCGCGGTATGTCCTCGCAGAAGAGATGCCTGGAAGTCACACTCTGAAAATTCGTTACCAGGAAAACAAATAAGCCGCCTTTCTTGATGACTTGCGCGGACTTGCGAAAGTAAGCCATCGGGTCATGCACATGCTCGAGTACCGCCCAAGCGGTAATCGCATCATAGGTGGGCTCGTTCACCGCAATATCCTGGAACTCCTGGGTATGCACCCTGAAATCCTGTATGCGTTGCGACGACTCCGAAATCTCGACCCCTTCGACGGTCCATCCGCGCGCCGCCATGAAGCGGGGGAAGTCTCCATTTGCGCATCCAACGTCCAATAACCGGCGAGAACCTACGCCGTCTTCCATCTCGCGCAGATACTTTGCTTCTTCTGTGAATCGCCGCCGCAGATAGTGTTCGTGGCTCTTTGTAGCGGGCTGCTGAAAGTATTCGGGCGGGTAATATTTTTGAATTTCTAAGATGGAAGGCCGCGGGTTCACAAAACCCAAGCCGCATCCGTCACATTCTACAATCGCAAAAATTTCTTCGGGGAAGAAACGCCGGTCGGGCATTTCATAAACGGGAGTGTGCCGGTCGGACCCGCAAAGGTTACAGGCGACGATCTCCACGGTGGGCGATTGTACCTAATCGGATTCAAGAGCGTCCACCTCGTCAACCGCGTTTCGTTGACACTGTTCCGCGCCTCCGATACGCTTTACCGTTTACGCTGCGCGCTTTTTCTGGACTGAGGAGAACGGACCAACCGCCGCATGGCTGAGGACAAACTACCGACGCGTGCCGCAGATTTCTCCGAGTGGTACAACCAACTCGTTCTGAAGGCGCAGCTTGCCGATTACGCGCCGGTGCGCGGGTGCATGATCGTGCGCCCTTACGGCTGGGCGCTGTGGGAAAACATCCAGCAGGCACTCGACCGCCGCTTCAAGGCCACCGGCCACCAAAATGTTGCGTTTCCGCTGCTCATCCCCCGCAGCTTCATCGACAAGGAGAAGCACCACGTCGAAGGTTTTTCGCCCGAGCTTGCTGTCGTCACCATCGGCGGTGGAGAGGAGCTCGCCGAGCCTCTGGTCATTCGTCCCACTTCAGAAACCATTATCGGGCATATGTGGTCCAAGTGGATTCAGTCCTACCGCGACCTGCCCGTACTGATGAATCAGTGGAACAGCGTCGTCCGCTGGGAGCTGCGCACCAAACTTTTTCTCCGCACGCTCGAATTCTACTGGCAGGAAGGCCACACGGCCCACGCTACCCGTGAAGAAGCTGAAGCGGAAACCCTCCAGATGCTGGACATCTACGCCGACTTCGCGGTGAATGATGCTGCCATACCCGTTATCCCAGGGAAAAAATCAGACGCTGAGAAATTTGCCGGTGCCGACGTTACTTACTCCATCGAGGCCATGATGGGCGACGGGAAGGCGCTTCAGTCGGGTACTTCGCATTTCCTGGGACAGAACTTCGCACAGGCCTTTGAGGTCAAATACCTCGACCGGAACGGCCAATTGCAGCACTGCTGGACCACTTCCTGGGGCCTGTCCACACGCGTCGTCGGCGCCATCATCATGGTCCATGGCGACGATCAGGGTCTCGTCCTGCCCCCCAAGCTTGCGCCGTATCAAGTTGTCATCGTTCCCATCTTTAAAAACGACGAAGAGAAGACCGCAGTCCTAGACACTGCGCGCAAGGTCAAGGCCGAGCTCGCGAAAGCCAACGTCCGCGTGACACTCGACGAGCGTGAAGGCTCCAGCCCCGGTTGGAAGTTCAATGATTGGGAGATGCGCGGCGTGCCATTGCGCGTTGAGCTTGGACCCAAGGACGTTGCCAAGCGATCGGCTGTCCTCGCGCGTCGCGACCGTCCCGGCAGGGAGGGCAAAATCAGCGCTTCGCTAGCCGATCTGCCGCAAACCATCGAGCGCCTGCTCGTCGACATCCAGCAATCGCTGCATGACAAGGCGCTGGCGTTCCGAAAGGCCAACACCCACGACGCCAAGAGCTACGACGACTTGAAGAAAGCCGTCGAAACCGGATTCGCCTGTTCCTTCTGGTGTGGAAGTGCCGACTGCGAAGCCAAAATCAGAGAAGAAACGCGCGCCACGATGCGCTGCATTCCGCTTGGACAAGATGCCGGCTCCGGCGCCTGCGTCGCCTGCGGCCAACCCGCCACCACCCGCGTTATTTTTGCGCGTGCGTACTAACCCCCGCCTGGCAACCTCGGGAGCTAAAAGCCATCCCCCCTGGAGCCTTTCTTGAGCCCGCTTCTCATAGCCCGTTGCTTACCGGGAACAGTCTGGGCGTCTGCTTCTCGACACCCCCTCTCCGGAATGTTAGCGTCAAGAAATACGGCAGATTAATACCGCGCCGCTCTTCAGATGCTGCCGGGGCGTCGCCTAGAGAGGAGACTCGTGCTGCTCGACCACCATCGCGCACCCCGTTTGTCAGCAACCCGCCGCGCGGAACGGGGGGAGGGCAAGCCCAAGGCCATCCTTTACACCTTTATCCTGGTCCTCGTACTTTACTCGGCCTTCAAAATTGTGCCGGTCTACGTCGAAAACTATCAGCTTTCGGACAAGATGCAGGAAACGGCGCGGTTCGCTGTCGTGAATCGTTATTCCGAAGAGCAGATTCGGGACACGATCTTTAAGGAGATTCAAACCCTGGAAATCCCAGCGAGGCGCGAAGACATCAAAGTCTCCAGCACCCAGTCAATTGTTAGAATATCCGTGGACTATACGGTTCCTGTCGACCTGTTTTTCTATCACATGGACCTGCACTTCACTCCATCGAGCGAGAACAAGTCCATCATGTAGGCAGGTGGCTTCGCTTGGCGCGTGCCGGTCGATCGGGAATCTTTGCGGGGAATTATCCGCAATTCTTCTCGGCAACCGCTGGTGAACGGATGCCATCTTTTCTAGTGCAGCGTCTTGCGAGACAATGGGAGCCTAGCCCTCGGGAGCCGCGCTTGCGCATCCGCATCGAAAAAGGCTTCTGGACCTCCAAATTCGGCCTGACGGTTCTCGGAACGGTTTTCGCCTGCTTCTTCATTGCGGCCGCCGTTTTCGCCTGGTATTACATCAAGTATTCACGCCTGATCGACGCGCGCCTCTCCGGCAACGTCCTCCAGAATACCACGCAGATCTTTTCCGCTCCCGAGCACATCTCCCCAGGCCAAGCCTGGGGTCCCGACGACCTCACCACCTATCTCACCCGCGTGGGTTACCGCGCGCAAAATGACGACAGCGCGCTCGGCCAGTTCACGGTACGAGGCAACGCCGTCGACATTCGGCCTTCCAAACTTTCTTACTTTGCCGGCTCCAACGCGCTCGCAGTTCAATTTACGGGCAAGATCATCCGCTCCATCCGTCCGATTTCCGGCGGCGCAGAACTCTGGACCGCGGAAATCGAACCGGAGCTCATCACCAATCTTTTCGACAGTGCCCGCGAAAAGAGGCGGCCCGTACGCTACGACGATTTGCCGCCCGTCCTCGTTCACGCCATTCTTTCCGCGGAAGACAAGCGCTTCTTCGAGCATCCGGGGTTTGATTTCATCCGCATTGCCGGCGCAGCGTGGGCCGATGTCCGGCACAGTTCACACTACCAGGGCGCCAGCACCATCACCATGCAGGTAGGGCGGACTTTTTTTCTATCCAATGAACGCACCTTGCGCCGCAAGGCCGCGGAAGCAATGGTTTCTTTCGAACTGGAGCAGCGTTTTTCCAAGCAGCAAATTTTCGAGCTGTATGCCAACGAAGTTTACCTCGGCAATCGCGGCAGCTTTGGGATTCGCGGATTTTCCGAGGCCAGCGTCGCCTATTTTGGAAAAGATTTGCGGCAATTGTCGCTTGCCGAATGCGCGTTCCTGGCCGGCTTGATTCGCGCGCCGAATTATTATTCTTCGGCGGACCGGCGCCCAGAACGCGGCGTGCAAGCGCGCGACCGCGTCCTTGCGCAGATGCTCGAAAATAAGTTCATCACCGAAGAGGATGTGCAGGAGGCCAAGCGCACCCCGCTGAAGATCGTCCGCACCTCCGTCACTGGCGGAGAAGCGCCGTACTTTGTGGACATGGTGAAAGACCACCTCCTCGACAAGTATGCGGAGACGGAGCTGCTGAGCCAGAATTTCCGCGTTTACACCACCTTAGATCCAGCTCTCCAGCTCGCCGCGACCGCCGCGGTCGAAGCAGGAATGAAAAATGTCGACCTGCTTCTGGCCAAAAGATACGAGAAATGGCGCCGCGCGCTGGCGAAAAAGGGAAGCAACGAAGCGATTCCGCAGGCCCAGGTTGCGCTCGTGGCACTTGATCCGCGCACGGGAGAAATCAAAGCGGTCATCGGTGGCCGCGACTACGGGCAGAGCCAGCTCAATCACGCCCTGGCACACCGCCAGCCCGGCTCTGTCTTCAAACCTTTCGTTTATGCGGCAGCCTTCGATAACGCCGTCGACGGGGTTCAACCGGTCATCACTCCCGCAACAACCATCGACGACGAGCCCACGACCTTCGAGTATGACGGCACGGAATACACGCCCAACAATTATGGCGCAAGATTCATGGGCAAAGTCAGCGCGCGCGACGCGTTGACCAATTCGCTAAACGTGGCCACCGTGAAAGTGGCCGAGCTCATCGGATACGGCCGCGTGGTGCAAATCGCCCGTCAAATGGGTCTGGGCACAAACATCAGGGCGACTCCCGCGGTCGCTTTGGGCGCCTATGAAATGACGCCGGTCGATGTCGCCGCGGGTTACACAGCTTTTGCGACAATTGGCACGCGAGCCGAGCCCGAATTTCTCCACAGCGTGGTCGGCGCCGACGGCACAATGCTGGAGAAGTTCACACCGCAAACACGCACCGTGCTCGATCGGCGAGTCGCATTCCTTGTCGAGAGTGTTTTGGTGGATGTGCTCAATCGGGGCACGGGCGCAGGTGTTCGTGCCCGGGGTTTCACTCTTCCCGCGGCGGGAAAAACCGGCACCTCGCGTGACGGCTGGTTCGCGGGTTTCACTTCCAATCTCCTTTGCGTAATCTGGATCGGCTTCGACGACAATCGCGATCTCGGACTAACTGGTGGCGCGGCCGTTGCGCCCATCTGGGCCGACTTCATGATTCGCGCAACGGCGCTGCCTACCTACCGCGACGTTAAAGAGTTCACGATGCCCGAGGGAGTACAGTCTGTCGTCATCGACCCGGAAACTCTCGAGCTGGCCACGGCCAATTGTCCTACCACCCGCGAAGAGGTCTATGTGGCGGGCTCGGCTCCAACGCAATACTGCGAGCTCCACGGTGGCCATGGTCTTCTTTCCACAACCGGTTCCTGGCTTTCGCACGTCTTCGGTGGCGGCGATCCCAAGCAGCCACAGACTGGCCCTGACGGCCAGCCTCTGCCGGCCACTTCCCAGGATCAGCAACCTGGGGCTGGCGGCCAACAGCCCGCGGATCCCGCCGGGCAGGCGGCGGACAAGAAAAAGAACCCTTTACAGAAGATTTTTGGTATCTTTGGTGGTAAGAAGAAGGACTCCGACAAGGTTAAGCCGAAGCCGGAGAAGGGTGACTCGCCATGACGCAGGCTCGTGTGGCGGTTTTAGCTGGTGTTTTTTTCTTGACCCCCGCAATTTCCTCCCTTGGTCAGACTACCGACGAAAGACCTGAAACTTCGTTTGCTCCTCGCAGCATGCAATCGCCGGCTCAGGCGGAAACGGGGCCAGTTATTGTCGTTCGCCCAGATCTCTCGGACGAGAAGATGGCCGACCTCTATATGGTTCGTAAGGAGTACCGCGAAGCTGCTGCCGTATACAAGAAGCTTTCCGACCAGGAGCCACGCAACCCTGTTTATCTGAACAAGCTCGGGATCGCCTTGCATCAGCAGACGGCTCTCGGCTCCGCGTTGAAGTATTACGAGCGGGCCATAAAGGCCGACCCGCTCTATGCCGACGCGGAGAACAACATTGGCACCATCTGGTACCAGCGTAAGAAATACGGCAAGGCCATCAAGGCGTATCAGAAAGCGATTGCGATCCGCAGTGACATGGCCGTTCTCTTCAGCAATCTCGGTTACGCCTATTTCGCAGACAAAAAGTACGAGGAAGCCATCGCGTCTTTCCGCCAGGCGCTGTCCATTGATCCGCAGCTGTTCGAGCACGGCAATTCCAGGACAGGCTCGCTGCTTCAGGATCGCTCCGTTAGCGACCGCGGCCGCTTCTACTTCCTGCTCGCAAAATCCTTTGCCCAGGCCGGCAACACCGATCGTTGTCTGCTTTACCTTCGCAAAGCCAAAGACGAAGGCTACAAATCGCTCTCCGACGTGAAGACCGATCCCGCGTTCTCTGCCGTTTTGAAACTCCCCGCCATTGAGGAAATTCTGGCGCCGAAGCCGGCGGACTCTTCGCAACCCTAAGCAGAGATCTGCGCGGGGCCATTTGAAATTTCACTTTTTTTCAACGGCTGTCGAATTGTCGAACGAAATTTGCTGTTGTTTCTCAGTGTGGTAGCTGCCTCTGCTACAATGCAAAGCAGAATGCGGCAGCGTAATTTCAGCAGACCTCTTAGAGCTCTTCTTTCTGTCTTAATTTCTGTTTGTGCCGCGAGCCTGGCCGCGCGGCAGCCTTCCAGCTCTCAAGCCGCCGCGCCAGCTGGAGCTCAGCAGGGCATCTATCTTGTCTTCCCGTTCGAAAATGCAGGTGCGACGCCGCGGCTCGATTGGCTTGGTGAAGGGCTCGAGGAGCTGACAATCCAGCGGCTTTCGGCCGCCGGCCAGCAAGTTTATTCGCACGGTGGGCGCGCTACCGAGTTGGACCGCTACGGACTTCCGGCCTCCGCGAAAGTGAGCCGGGCTGCCATGCTGCACATCGCTGAAGATCTCGATGCCGATTTCGTCATCTTCGGCACTTTCACTTCCGATGGGAAAAATCTCACCGTGGAATCGCGCATCCTTCGCGTCAATGTCGTGAGTGACCGCACGGGGGCCAGCCCCACGGCATTGCTAGCCCCGGTGCGCGAAAGCGGTTCACTCAATTCCCTGATAGACCTCCATCTTCGGCTCCTCTGGCGATTGCTTTCCGCCAACGACCACACTTATCCGCTCAGCCTCGCGGAATTTTCGAAAGCGCAGCGGCCGCTGCGCCTGGATGCCTTCGAACATTACATTCGCGGCTTGCTTGCTTCCGAAGATGAGGCGCGCCTGCGCGAATTGCGGGAAGCCGCGCGGCTTGATCCTGATTGGCCCGATCCGGATTTTGCGCTGGGGCAGGCTTATTACGTGCGGCGCGACTGCAATTCCGCGCTACCGTGGTTCGCGCGCGTGCCGACTTCGCATCAGCGGCATCTGGAGGCTGTTTTTGCCAGCGGCGTCTGCCGCCTGCTGTTGAATCAGCCAGACCGCGCCGAAGAAATTTTCATCGCTCTCGAAGACACTCTTCGGAATAACGGAGTCGCCGGCGTGGAATTGCCGGAGATTCTCAATAATCTCGCGATCGCCCGCGAGCGGCAGGGGAAAACACCTCTGGCGCAGACCGACCTTCGCCGCGCAAGCGAGATCGACCCTGACGAAGATGATTACCCATTCAACCTAGGTCTGCTAGCGCTGCGCGCCAGCGATTTTGCTACGGCTGCGGGTTATTTCCGGGAAGCATCGCAGCGGGGGCCGGACAATCCGGAAGACCGCGCGCTATTGATTCAATCGTTGGAAAAGGCGGGGAGGAAAGAAGAGGCCGAGCAGGAACGAGAAGCAGCGAAGGAGACGCTCGGCGGGGATGCGGTGGTCCCGGCGATTCGTCTCGAAGCCCGCACCAGGGCTCGCGGCAAGACACAGAATGATAGTCAGGGGGACGCGCTCACACGATTGGAGCGCATCAAGACGGAACTTGACGCCCTCGCCTTGCGGTTGGAGCTCGAAACGCCGGAGCCACCGGCGAGCGCCTCCGCTACCGATGCTGTTTCCAGAACTCCTGCGGCGCACGTTCGCCGAGGTCGGCAGGAACTCACCGCCGGCCGCCTCGATACCGCCGAAAGCGAGTTCCGCGCCGCGCTCAAGGTGGATGCCAGCGACCCCGGGGCGCATCGCGGCCTTGCAGAGATTGGCCGGAGACGCGGCAAGCTTGATGATGCCGTCAGGGAGCTGCAGGCTTCGCTGGGAGCGCGCGATTCCGCGGTAGTGCGGACGATGCTCGCGAAGATTTATCTTGAACAGAAGAAACCCGACCTAGCCCGCGTGGAAGCCGAACGCGCGCTGAAGCTGGCTCCCAATTATTCCGAAGCCAAGCAGTTGCTCGAGCATTTGCAGAACACCAAGCCGGGAGGTGCCCCGCGATGAGTGATCGAAGCGGTTCGTCACAGCGCACATCTTTGCATTCGTTTTTCACGCTTTTCTGTGTCCTCTGCGCCAGCGTGTTTGTCATTCTTCTTCCCTCGGCGACCGCCGACGAGCATTCTGCCGGTTCGCTGGTTCTCGAACTCTCGCTCGACCGTGAAGTGGAGCCCGTCCTGGCCACCTACATCGACGAAGGCCTCGCGGACGCCGCGAAACGCAACGCCGCGCTCGTTCTGATTACCATGGACACGCCTGGGGGCCTCAGCGATTCGATGAAGGACATCATCCAGCACATCCTCACCTCATCGGTTCCTGTCGCCGTCTATGTCTCGCCGACCGGAGCGCGTGGCGCTTCCGCCGGCTTCTTCATTCTTCTTTCCGCGGACATCGCGGCGATGGGTCCCGGCACGCACACCGGAGCGGCCTCGCCGATTCTTGCTCCCGGCGGTTTCCCGATACAGATCGATGAAACAATGCGGAGGAAAATCACCAACGACGCCACGGCGTTTATCCGCAGCTACGCGGAAAAGCGCGGGCGGAATCCTGCGCTCGCGGAAACCGCCGTCACAGAAGCCAAGGCTTTTACGGAAAAAGAAGCGCTGGACGGGAAATTGATCGATCTCCTCGCTGCATCGCCGGAAGATCTGTTGCACCAGCTCGACGGCCGCACGATCGTACGGTTTGACGGCACACGCGTTAAGCTTTCGCTTTCCAATCCGAGCCGCGTGCCCTTTGAGCTTTCTGCGCGGCAGAAATTTCTTGCGCGCATCGTTGAGCCAGATGTCTTTTTTATCCTCCTCATCGTCGGGGCTCTGGGGCTGTACACGGAATTTACACATCCAGGAATGATCGCGCCCGGAGTGATCGGCGGCATTTGCGCGGTGCTGGCGCTTTATGCCATGCACATTCTTCCAGTGAATTTTGCCGGGCTGCTGCTCATTCTCCTGGCGCTTGCACTGTTTATTTTGGAGGCGAAATTCACAAGTCATGGCGTACTGGCGGTCGGCGGAATCGTGGCCATGATTCTCGGCGCATTGTTCCTTATCCGGTCGCCGCTGACTACGGGAGGCGTCAGCCTCGGGGTTGCGGTCGCTGCGACGCTTCCCTTCGCAGTCATTACCGTTTTTCTCATGCGCCTGGTTCTCCGCTCTCGCCACTGGAAAACGACGACGGGCAGGGAAGAGATGATCGGCGCAGAAGGGATCGCCGTTTCCGGGCTGTCTGCCGGCGCGGAGGGAATGATTCGCGTCCACGGCGAGCTCTGGCGGGCCTACTCTCCGCAGTCCGTCCCGGAAGGGGCAGCCGTGCGAGTTCTTCGCGTGGCGGGTTTGAAGCTTCACGTTGAGCCGGCGCAAGCATCTGTCGCAGAAAACAAGTAGAATTCGTTCACGTTCAGGAGGCAAACATGGAAATCAGCTTCGTTGGGCTCGCGCTGATCATCGGTATCGGATTGATCTGGTTCTGGAATTCGCTCTACATCATCAAAGAGTGGGAACGCGGCGTGGTCCTGCGCCTCGGCCGTTTGTTGCCGGAGGCCAAAGGGGCGGGATTGAGACTGGTTTTTTGGCCCATCGAAACGCTCTATCGCATCAATCTGCGCCTCGAAACTCTGGATGTACCACCCCAGGACATCATCACGCGTGACAACGTCTCCGTGAAAGTGAATGCCGTCTGTTACTTCCGCGTTGTGGACGCAAACCTCGCGATGTCGCAGGTACAAAACTATCAATACGCGACCTCGCAGCTCGCGCAGACGACGCTGCGCAGCATCGTGGGGCAGTTCGAGCTCGACGAAATTCTCTCGCAGCGCGATAGGGTGAATGCGAAGCTGCAAATCATCCTCGATACGGACACCGAGCCCTGGGGCATCAAAGTTTCCAAAGTCGAAGTGAAGCAGGTTGACATTCCCGAACAGATGCAGCGCGCCATCGCCAAGCAGGCCGAAGCCGAGCGCGAACGCCGTGCCAAGATCATTCACGCCGCCGGCGAATTCGAAGCCTCGCAAAAACTTGCCGACGCTGCGAAAGTTCTCGAAACACAGTCGTCCGCGATCCAGCTGCGTTACTTGCAAACTTTGACGGAGATAGGTGTCGAGAAGAACACAACGATTGTGTTTCCCCTGCCCATCGATATCATTAATAGCTGGGTTCAGGCGTTAGGGGGACCGCGAAAATAAAAAATGGCTTCCGGAGGAAAAAGAGGAGGCGTGGGGGAGCGTGTGCTGGAAGGCCGGCACGTCATTGGGTTATTTTTTTTGATGCTGTTGTTCTCGGGCGTTTTTTTCACGCTCGGATACGTTATGGGGCGCAGCCAGTACGACGGCCAGGTTCGCGCCGCCCCGAGGCCGCGAACGTCGGCCGCAGTGGATGTCGCGCCGAAGTCCGATCCGGCCGTGAGGTCCTCGCCGGGGACAGCTTCTTCCACGCCTACTTCGGATACCGCCGCGCCGCCAAGCTCCGATTGGGAGTTTTATCACACACGGGATTCCAAGCCGGGCGAAGCCCGCTTGAAGCCCGTGCCGGCTGCGAGGACTGTCACGGCAGTCGCAAAAAATAACCATTCTTCAAGGCCAGCGAACGCTTCGTCGAAGACAATTTCGAACGCGCCATTCATTCCCAGCGGCACGTATATGCTCCAAGTTGCCGCGTTTACCAGGGAAGCTGACGCGCTCGACCTCGCCACAAGACTGCAGAAGAGAAAGTTTCCGGCCTTCGTCCTTTCGCCGCAGGCGGACAAGTATTATCGCGTGCAGGTCGGCCCCTACACCGATCAGAAGACCGCGGACGCCGCGAAGAAAGGCCTCGAGGGCGCCGGCTTTAAAGCCATCGTAAGACACTGATGCCTGTGCGCGGCTGGCTGGCCTATCTTCGTCCGCAACCCGGCACGGATACGCCTGCGGCTCTGCGTTTCGGCATTGGCAGCGTCTCCGGTGCGGCGCTGTCGCTTTCCTACACCGGCTTCTATCTCAGCATCTACTCGTGGGTGTGTATCGGCGTGCTTATCGTTGTTCTTTTCGGGGCGCGCCCGCGGGTCGCTTTTGGATGCGGGTTTCTTCACGGCTTATTGTTTGTACTAACTTCCGTCCCATGGATTGCCACCGTTCTTGCCGTGCACGGAGGTCTCTCGCGTGCCGGTGGGTGGGGCGTGCTATTTCTCATCGCCGCAGCGTGGGGCATTGTCATCGGCAGTTTTGCCTGGATCGTGAATCGGCTCTCACGGCGCAACATCACCGTTGCCTGTATCGGAGCTCCATTCCTCTGGGTGTCGTTCGAATTTGTCCGCGCGCATCTCCCGGAGATCAGCTTTCCTTGGAACTTGCTCGGGTATCCCGCATCCGCAAATCTTGCGCTGATTCAACTGACGCCGATCACAGGCATCTACGGTCTCTCGTTCGGGGTTGCAGCGTTCAACGCGCTGCTTGCTTGGAGCGATGCTGCGACGGAACCGAATCCGCGCCGGCGCCTGGCCGTGCTGGTAGCCGCTGCCGCGGCCGTTCTGCTGGTGATGGCTGCCGGCCCGCGGTTCGTGCCGAAGCCTCAGGCCAGTCACTATGCGCGCGCCGTGCAGCTCAATTTTCCCGAAGCGGCGGAGTACCCGTCCGATTGGTTCGCAGCGCATGCCCGCGAACTCGATGAAGTCGATCGCCTCAGCCTGGCGCCCTCCCTTCACAAACCTGATCTGTTGGTTTGGCCGGAAGCTCCAGCGCCGTTTTCGTTTCAGGACGCGCGATTTGTCCGGCGCGCTTCGACTCTTGCGATTCGCTTCGGGCATCCGTACATGGCCGGCGTCATCGAGTGGAAAAAGCAAGAAGTTGCCTTGGGGCGCTCAGAGTTCGCCGCCTACAACAGCGCGCTTCTTTTCGACGCGCAGGGGCAGCGGGTCTTTTCCTACGACAAAGTCCATCTGGTGCCCTTTGGCGAATACGAGCCTTTTCCGCTGATCCACCGTGTTGTCACCAGCGTATCGGATGAAGTGGGCGGCTTTCGCAAAGGCTCGAGCTATACCGTGGGCCATCTCCCGGGTGGTCATTCCCTCGGAGTTTTTATCTGCTACGAAGCGATCTATGCGGGAGAGGTTCGGCGTTTCGCGGCCAACGGCGCGCAGCTGCTCGTCAATATTTCGAATGACGGGTGGTTCGGGCGTTCCGCTGCTCCGGAGCAGCATCTGCGCATGGCCCGCGTCCGGGCGGTGGAGAATCGCCGCTGGCTCGTGCGTTCCACGAATAACGGCTTTACGGTTTCCGTCGATCCCTATGGGCGAATTTTTGCGCCGCTTCCGCCAGATGTCCGTGCAGCGGCCGATCTCCCTTACGATTTCCGGACCGACCTGACGCTCTACACGCGCTTCGGCGATTGGTTCGCCTGGCTCTGCGTTGTTGTTTCCGCTATTCTGTTAGCGTCAACATTTTGGAAGAAAGAATGATCCTCGAAGACCTGCAGTACCGATACGAAGGCCTGAAGCAGCGCATCACGCTCGTGCGGAGCTATCTTTGACGCGACGCAGCAGCGCGAGCGCCTGAAATCCCTCGAAGCGCGCGTCGCGGACACCAACTTCTGGAGCAATCAAGAAGCGGCGCAGGCCGTCTTGCGCGACCGCAAGCGCGCGGAAGACCAGGTGAACGCCGACGAGAAACTGGCTGCTTTCGCCGGGGACATCGAGACCTACATCAACCTCGCACAGGAAGAGAGCAACGCCGAGCAGCGCAACGATCTGCTTAAAGAGCTGGACCGCGAGCTCACGGCTGCGGAGAACTATGTCGCCGAACTGGAAACGAGGACGCTTCTTTCCGGCGAGAGCGATCACCTTAACGCCATCATGACCATCAAACCTGGCGCTGGCGGGACCGAGTCGCAGGACTGGGCCTCCATTCTCCTGCGCATGTATCTCCGCTGGGCGGAGCGTAAAGGCATGAGCGCGGCGGTACTGGACGAGACCCCCGGTGAAGAAGCTGGTATCAAATCAGCCACCATTCAATTCTCCGGTGAAAACGCGTACGGGCTGCTGGCGGGAGAAACGGGTGTCCACCGCCTTGTGCGCATTTCGCCGTTCGATCAGGCGGCACGCCGCCACACATCCTTTGCCTCCGTCTTCGTCATCCCGGAAATTGATGATCGCATCGAGATCAACATCCGCCCGGAGGACTTGCGCGTGGACACGTTTCGTTCAGGCGGCAAGGGCGGGCAAAATGTCAACAAGGTGGAGACCGCTGTCCGCATCACGCACATCCCGACCAACATCGTCGTGGGGTGCCAGGCGGAGCGCAGCCAGCACAAGAATCGCGAACTCGCCATGAAGATGCTCCGCTCGCGGCTCTACGACCTGGAAATCCAGAAGCGTCAGGCGCACACCGACAAGCTCGACGAGAGCAAGCTGGACATCTCCTTCGGCAGCCAAGTCCGCTCTTACGTGATGCAGCCCTACCGGCTGATCAAGGACCACCGCACCAAGTTCGAAGTGGGCGACGTGGATCGAGTCCTGGGCGGCGACCTCGATCCCTTTATCCGGTCTTATCTGATGGCCAAAAAGACCAAAGGCAAGCTCGAGGTGCAGCCAGACGATGACGGGAATGCTGCATGAGAGAAACGTAAGCGGCAGTTTTGTCCCATTCAGGTCTCAAATTTGACAGTTCAACCCGCTTCTAACGTATTTGAATTCAATAGGTTGATTCTGGCTGCAACGGATGATAGCTTTGAGAGGTTTAAGAGCTGAGTACCTTTGGGGCGCTAGGCGCGGTGGCGCACGTGTGTGCGTCGCAAATCAATAAGGAGAATTTGTTTTGAGTGAAACCTTGAAAAACTTTTTGTTTACGTCGGAGTCCGTCACCGAAGGCCATCCGGACAAAATTGCCGACCAGATTTCCGACGCTGTCCTTGACGAGGTGATGAGGCAGGACCCCAAGGGCCGCGTCGCCTGCGAAACGCTGGTCACGACGGGTGTTGCTGTGGTCGCGGGCGAGATCACCACCAGCGCGCACGTGAATTACGACGCGCTCGTGCGAGAGACCATTCGCGGCGTCGGCTACGACCGCGCGAAGTACGGCTATGACGCCGACACTTGCGCCGTCCTGTGCACCGTCAAGTGCCAGTCGCCGGATATCGCCATGGGTGTGGACACCGGCGGCGCGGGCGACCAGGGCCTGATGTTCGGCTTCGCCTGCGACGAAACCGAAGAATTGATGCCCATGCCGATCCAGCTCGCCCACCACCTCACGCAGCGCCTCGCCGATGTCCGCAAGTCCAATAAAGTTGATTTCCTCCGGCCCGACGGCAAGTCTCAGGTCACCATCGAGTATCGCGATGGCCGTCCGGCACGCGTCGATTGCGTGGTCATCTCCACGCAGCACAGCGATAGAATCTCGAACACCGATCTGCGCGAAGCCGTCACGGAACATGTCATTCGGCCGATCATTCCCGCGTCCATGCTCGATTCCAGGACCAAGTACCACATCAATCCCACGGGCCGGTTCGTCATCGGCGGGCCGATGGGCGACGCCGGGCTCACGGGCCGCAAAATCATTGTGGACACCTACGGCGGTTATAGCCGGCACGGCGGCGGAGCTTTCTCCGGCAAGGATCCCTCGAAGGTAGACCGTTCGGCCTGCTACATGGCGCGTTACATCGCCAAGAATATCGTCGCCGCGGGTTTGGCGCGCAAAGCAGAAGTGCAGCTCGCGTACGCTATCGGCGTCGCAGAGCCGGTCTCCGTTATGGCCGATACGTTTGGAACGGCGACGGTTTCACCGGAAAGAATCAACGAGCTGCTTCGCGAGTATTTTGCGCTGACGCCCAAAGGAATTATCGAGACGCTCGATCTTCGCCGCCCGATTTACAAAGCTACCGCCGCCTACGGCCATTTCGGGCGCTCTGGCCCGGGTTTCACCTGGGAACGCACCGACCGTGCCGACGCATTGCGCAAGGCGGCCGGACTATCCAACGCGGTCACTGCGGAAGTCGGCGCGCGCCGTTAAGCGTCCCATCACTGAGGTAAAGAGATTAAAAAAACAAGGAGCAAGACTTTGGCAACCGCCGAATTGAAAAAAGGTGATGTGAAAGATATCGGGCTGGCTGACGCGGGCAAACGCAAGATTGAATGGGCGCTGCAGCAGATGCCTGTTCTGCAATCGATTCGCAAGCGCTTCATCAAGGAGCAGCCGCTCAAGGGGTTGCGGATTTCCGCGTGCCTGCACGTTACCAGCGAAACCGCCAACCTGATGATCACGCTGCGCGATGGCGGCACCGACGCCGTCCTGTGCGCGTCCAATCCCCTTTCCACGCAGGATGAGGTCGCTGCTTCCTTGAACCGCGACTTCAATATCCCGACGTACGCGATCAAGGGTGAAGACAACGAAACGTATTATGCGCACCTAAGCGCCGCCCTGGAGCACAAGCCGCAAATGACCATGGATGACGGCGCGGACTTGGTCACCATGCTCCTGACCAAGCGCACGGATCTCGTTCCCAATGTTATCGCCGGGACCGAAGAGACGACCACCGGCGTGATTCGCCTTCGCGCCATGGCCAAGGACGGCACGCTCAAGTTTCCCATCATTGCCGTGAACGACGCGCAGACCAAGCATTTCTTCGATAACCGCTACGGCACCGGCCAATCCACGCTGGACGGCGTGATTCGTGCCACGAATATTCTTCTCGCCGGTCAGAAAATTGTCATTGCCGGGTATGGCTGGTGTGGACGCGGCGTGGCGATGCGAGCCAAAGGGCTCGGCGCAAATGTGATCGTAACGGAAATTGATCCGGTGAAGGGCATCGAAGCCGTGATGGACGGCTTCCGCGTTATGCCGATGGCTGAGGCCGCGAAAGAAGGCGACATTTTCATCACCGTGAGTGGAAATAAAAACGTCCTCCGATCGGAACATTTCGAAGCCATGAAGTCCGGCGCGGTGGTTTGCAACTCCGGCCACTTCAATGTGGAAATTGACATTCCGGCGCTCGAGCGCCTTTCGACCGGCAAGCGGGAAGTGCGCCCGCTGGTGGACGAGTTCCTGCTGAAGGACGGCCGCAAAGTGTATCTCCTCGGCGAAGGCCGCCTCGTCAATCTGGCTACGGCCGAAGGGCATCCCGCTGCGGTGATGGACATGAGCTTCGCCAACCAGGCGCTCTCGGCGGAGTATTTGCGCCAGCATGCCAAGGGTTTGAAGCCGCAAGTCTATGTCGTGCCCGAACACCTCGACAAAGAAATCGCGCGACTGAAGCTCGAATCCATGGGCCACAAGCTCGATAAGCTAACCGCCGAGCAGGAACATTACCTCGCCTCCTGGCAAGAAGGCACGTAAACAAATTTGGCTCTTCAGATGACGCGCGAAGAGTTGCTGAAGGGTTGCTCTGCCTACCACGGGCATGAGCGCAGGGACTCGGTGTATGTCGTCGCCCGGCACTGGATCGAGCAATTCTGGGAGTCCACTGACGATATTGTCGATGGACTTATAGTGCTGTTGTTGAGCTGGAACGCCAACTTCTATCGATTCTCAGCTGCCGATTTTTCTATGCTGCCTGAAGCAATCGAGAAAAGTAGACCTCTACTGGAGGGACTGCGCAAGAGGACAATCGTTGATTTTAAGCCTGATGATGATCAAGAGCAGATTACCGAAATCTTCGACTTTTTCATGATCGGAACGAAAACACAGAAGGGGTATAGCCCAGTAGGTGCCGCTAAGGCCCTACATTTACTCGTCCCCGATTTTTTCCCTATCTGGGATGACAGAATCGCCAAACACTATGGCTGTTATTGGTATCACGCGGGAGCTGCTTCCACGAAGTATCTTAAATTCATGGCTATTGCAAAAGCCGACCTCGATAGACTCTTGGACAGCTTATCTCCCAGTGCTGACTCCCGAGAAGCTAGTTTCGAGCTATTCTGTCTTCCATGCCCAGTTGCAAGTAGATGGAAATCACCTCTCAAGATTATCGACGAATATAACTACGCAAAGCATACCAAGGGCTGGATCTGAGAAGCCCATGTGGGACCTCTGCACAAACTCTCTTGATACTGCAAAGCTGCGCGGCGCTTCTTATGCCGATGTGCGCGTAATGCATCTCCGGCAGCGCGATCTCACCACGAAAAATGGCCAGGTCGGCACGTTGGCGCAGTCCGAATCCATTGGTCTGGGCATTCGCGTTTTGGTGAACGGTGCATGGGGATTTTCTTCAACGGACCGGCTCACGCGCGACGGCGTCGCGGCTTGCGCTGCGCAGGCCGTTTCTATCGCGAAGGCTTCTGCTCTCGCAAAACGCAGTGATGTAGTGATGGCGGCCGAGGACGCCTACGTCGATAGCTGGCAGGGCCCTTTCCGCAAGGACCCGTTTGAGATTCCACTCGAAACGCAACTGGAACTTCTTCTCGCTGCTGACACCGCGATGCGCGGCGTAAAGGGCGTCACGCTTACCGAAACAGGCATGCAGTTCCGTAAAATCGATTCCTGGTTTGCTTCCAGCATCGGTTCGCGGATTCATCAAAGGAAAGTCATTTCCGGCTGCGGAATCGCGGCTACTTCATTTCAAAGTGAAGAGATTCAGAAGCGCTCGTATCCCAACAGCTTCGGCGGGCAACATGCGCTGCAGGGTTACGAGCTGGTGGATTCGCTGGAACTATCGAAGCACGCGCCGCGTATCGCGGAAGAGGCCGCCGCATTGCATTCTGCCGCTCAGTGTCCGGAAAAAACCGGCACGGTCATCCTCGGAGCCAGCCAGCTTGGTTTGCAGATTCACGAATCGATTGGCCATCCCATCGAACTCGACCGCGTTCTTGGCCAGGAAGCGAATTTTGCCGGAACGAGTTTCCTTACGCTCGATAAACTCAACAATCTTCGCTACGCCTCGGACATCGTGAACGTCGTCGCCGACGCGCGCCTGGACCACGGCCCGGGCCTCGGCACTTTCGCTTATGACGATGAAGGCGTTCCCGCGCAATGCACGGACATCATCAAAGACGGGGAGTTCCGCGGCTATCTTTCCAATCGCGAAACCGCGCACCTCGTCGGCCTGCAACGATCCTCCGGTACGATGCGCACCGAGAGCTGGAACCGCCTGCCGATTATTCGCATGACGAATATCAGTCTCCTTCCGGGCCCATGGTCGTTCCATGATTTGATTGCCGATACGGATGATGGCATTCTCATGGAGACGAACCGCTCGTGGTCCATCGACGACCGCCGCTATCAGTTTCAATTTTCGACCGAGATTGGCTGGGAGATTAAAGGCGGCAAGAAGGGCCGCATGCTGAAAAATCCCAGTTACAGCGGCATAACCACGGAATTCTGGAATTCGTGTGACGCAATTTGTTCATTCGATCAGTGGACGCTCTGGGGCACGCCCAATTGCGGCAAGGGCCAGCCCATGCAGACGATGGGCACCGGCCACGGCGCTTCTCCGGCGCGCTTCCGCAACGTTCGCATCGGCACGGCCTTTTCGAACCAATGAGCGGGGTCTTGACTCATCGCCGTGCTGTAGCAGCTGCCTCCAGGCAGGGGACTATTTCGCTCGGTAGCGAGGTCGCTTCGTGAAGCGAAGGTCGCAGCGCCGCGCCACTGTAGCGCCGGCCTTCAGGCCGCCATCTTCAGCCCTTCTCACCGAGCGCGAACTCCGCCGCATCATCGATACTGTTCTGCGCCTCGCAAAAACAACCGGTGCCGCGGAAACCGAAGTGCACGTCGACGAAATCTCCGACGCGCTCACGCGCTTCGCCAACAATGCCATTCATCAGAACGTCGCTGAGCACGGCCTCACGGTTTCCATTCGAACGGTGGTCGACGGCCGTACTGCCCGCGCTACGACCAATCGCGTCGACGAAGACTCGCTCCGCGCGACCATCGAGGCGTCTCTTTCTCTCGCACACAGCCAGCCGAAAGATCCGCGGCTTCTGCCGCTTCCCGGCCGGCAGCGATACCGCAAAGTCAATCGCTTCGCAAAACCGACCGCCGCCCTCACACCCGAGGATCGTGCTCGCGCCGTGCGTCGCGCCTGCGACCTCGCCATCAAAAACGGTCAAGTTGCCGCGGGCATTTTCTCCAGCGGCCAGAATCAGATGGCGATGGGCAATTCCAGCGATCTCTTCGCCAGCTACCGCGGGACCCACGCGGAGTTTTCCATCACCATGCAGGAAGGCTCCGCCGCGAGCTGGGCCAAAGCGAACTCCGCAAACATTCGTGACTTTGATCCGCAGAAGCTTGCCGCGCGCGCCAGCGAAAAAGCGCATCTTGCCACCAACGCCCGCGAACTCGCGCCCGGCCGTTACACTGTAATTCTTGAGCCCGCCGCGGTTCTCGATCTCGTGGGCTTTCTTTTTTACGATTTTGCGGCAACGGCTCTCGAAGACAAGCGTTCTTGCCTGAACGACCGCATGGGCACGCAGCTATTTGGAAAAAACATCAGTATCAGCGACGATGTATATCATTCATTCCAACTCGGCGCGCCTTTTGACGGCGAAGGTCTCCCGCGCCAGCGGGTTTTGCTTGTCGATCGTGGCGTCCCGAAAAATCTCGTCTATGCGCGGAACGCTGCAAAACGTGCCCGCAAGCAACCTACGGGCCACGGTTTCGCGCTTCCCAACGAATATGGCGAAGCTCCCATGAATCTTGTCTTCTCCGGAGGCGATTCTTCGCTGGAGAAGATGATCGCCTCCACCGATCGCGGTCTTCTCGTCACGCGTCTTTGGTACATTCGCGAGGTCGACCCCTACGAAAAGGTCATGACCGGCATGACCCGCGACGGGTTCTTCCTCGTGGAAAATGGCCGCGTCACCTCGGCGATCCGCAACTTCCGCTTTAACCAGTCGCTGATCGAGATGCTCCGCAACGTCGAACTTCTCGGCCCCGCCGTCCACGCCACCGGTGAAGAAGCATTCGAAATGGTTGTTCCCGCCATGAAAGTCCGCGATTTCCACTTTTCGGAAGTTACAAAGTTTTAACATTCCCGATTCACTCCTGCCGCGCAACAAAATCGATTCAGTAAATGCAAATTCTGCGTTGTACTTCGCGACCCCTTGCAGCCTATACATTGCTATGGTTCGTCAACGTGTGCGAGCTCGGCCAAGCCGCCCCCGGCATCCTAACTGGGGGCATCCCGACCGCGACGCCTGCGGCACCGGTTTTGTGGTGCGCCTTGCGGGCCCGGCCGGGCACGACATCATCGAACACGCGCTGACCGCGCTGGAACGCCTGACCCATCGGGGCGGCGTGGACGCAGATGGAGCCAGCGGTGACGGCGCCGGTCTGCTCAGTTCCTTGCCACAGTCTTTTTTTCGCGCGCGCGCTCGCGAGCAGGGCATCGAGCTGCCTGAAATCTTCGGCTTGGGCTTCGCTTTTCTTCCAAAAGCCGTGGCTGCCGAAGCTCGGGTTGCCATCGAGGCTGCTGCGGACGTTGAGCGCCTGCGTATCCTCGGCTGGCGCTGCGTGCCCACGAATCGCGATTCCCTTGGGCGTCGCGCGCTGGAGACCTTGCCCGAAATCTGGCAGTTCTACGTGGCGCCCTTCCACGTTGGGCGGGGCGGGGCGCGCTTCGAGTGGCGTCTCACCCTTCTCCGAAAACGTGCTGAATCGTGTCTGCCGCCGCGATGTTACATTTGCTCGCTCTCTTCCCGGACGGTGGTCTACAAAGGGCTGCTCACTCCGTGGCAATTTCGATTGTTTTACGAAGATTTGCGCGATCCATCCTTTGCTGCCACGTTCGCGATCTTTCACCAGCGCTACTCGACGAACACGGAACCTTCCTGGCATCTCGCGCAGCCGTTTCGCTGCGTTGCGCACAATGGCGAAATCAACACCATCGTCTCAAATCGCCGCTGGTTGCGGGCCAAGGAGCGCAACATCCGCGCGCGCCTGACCGTCGGTTCGTGGTTCCGCCCCCTCGAAGAAGACGTCAGCGATTCCGCAAGTTTCGACAACGCCTTCGAGCTGCGTTTGCTGCAGGGGTTCGCGCCGGAAGCAGCGATGCTGTCGATGGTGCCTCCGGCCTTCGAGGGCGATCCGTTTTTCTCACGCGATGTGCGTGCTGCACTTGCTTCACTCTCGCAGGAGAGCGAGCCCTGGGATGGACCCGCCGCGCTCGTCTTTTCCGATGGCCAATTCGTCGGCGCGAAGCTCGACCGCAATGGGCTGCGTCCCATGCGCTATACCTTGACGCACGACGGCCTGCTGATTGCCGGCTCCGAGACCGGACTCATCGATCTCGACGAATTCCGCATCGCCGAGAGGCAGCGGCTAGGTCCCGGGGAAATGATCCTTGCCAATCCCGCGACAGGCTCATTCTTGCGATGGCGCGAAATCCTGAAACACCTGGCGACACAGGGGGCCAGGAGCGTCATCCCTCAGTCGCGAGCGTTTGTGACCGGCGTTGGCGTCCCGCACTCCGGGGTCGCTCAGCCAAAGCGCATCGCTGCCGCCGCGGGCTGGACCGAAGATCAATTCAAGATTCTTTTCTCCCCTCTCGCGCACGGAAAGGAAGCCAACTGGAGCATGGGCGACGACGCGCCTCCGGCGTTTCTCTCTTCGCTCCCGCGCACGCTCTGGGACTACTGCAAGCAGCGCTTCGCGCAGGTTACGAATCCGCCCATCGACCCGCTGCGCGAAAGCCATGTTATGTCTCTTGACGTGCGCCTGAACGGCAGTTGTTTCCTTCCCAGCCCCGTGATTGGCTCGGGCCAGCTTGCTGAGCTTTCCTCGCTCCTAGGTCTGGTTCACAAAATTGATTTCACTTTTCCTGCCGCTACGGGAGTTCCGGGCGCGCGCAGCAGTTTTGCTCAGCTTTCCGCTACCCCACTGAGCAGCGGCGAGCGCCCGGGGCTCCTCCTCCTCTCCGATCGCGGCATCAGCAGCGATCGCGCGGCATTGCCCGCTCTTCTCGCCACGGCCGCTGCCTGGAAATCGATGGTGCGCCATGGGCTCTGGGATGTGCCGCTCATCGTCGAGTCCGCGCAAGTAATGGACACGCATCACCTAGCGCTGCTCATCGCCGTGGGGGCCAGCGCCGTCGTGCCCTATCTCGCCGAGGAATTCGCGGAGTCCCTCGAACCTGGCGGTATGGGGCGTTTACACACCGCCATCAACGCGGGTCTCCGCAAAGTCCTTGCCCGCATGGGCGTCTCCACGCTCGCGAGTTACCGGAACAGCCAGCTGTTCGAGATCATCGGTCTCGACAAGGATCTTTGCGCCGAGTTTTTCGAAGATGCCGCTGATTATCCGGGGCAAAAAAGCCTCGACGATCTATTTGCAGATTACCTTCGTATGCATGCCGCCGCGTTTGCCGGTGCGACGGACGATCTTGGGGACGCGGGTTTATATCGCTTCCGCAAGGGCGCTGAACTCCACGCGAATTCACCGGAAATTGTTCGCCGCCTGCACGCGCACGTGCGCGCTCCAGAAGAACAAAAATATTCCGCCTTTGAGGAGCTAACGGAGCATCAAGGCCCTGTGTTTCTTCGCGACCTGCTGGAAACCGTCCCCGGCACTCCTATCGGAATCGAAGAAGTCGAGCCGCTCGACTCCATTCTGCGTCGCTTCAGCACGCAAGCGATGTCTCTCGGCTCGCTGAGCCTCGAAGCGCACCGCACCCTCGCGCTGGCCATGAATTCCATTGGCGCGCGCAGCAATACCGGCGAAGGCGGGGAGGATCCTTCGCTCTACCGTCTCGAGCCTAATGCCACCAACAAGATTAAGCAGGTGGCTTCCGCCCGCTTCGGCGTGACCACCGACTATCTTATTCACGCCGAAGAGCTCGAAATTAAAATCGCGCAGGGCTCCAAGCCCGGAGAAGGTGGCCAGCTTCCCGCGCGTAAAGTGACGGAGTACATTGCGCGCATACGTCACGCTGTGCCCGGTACGCCGCTGATTTCACCGCCGCCGCATCACGACATTTACAGCATCGAAGATTTAGCGCAGCTGATTCACGATCTTCGCGCGGTGAATCCGCTAGCGCGCATTGGTGTCAAGCTCGTTTCCGGCGCGGGCGTAGGCATTATCGCGGCCGGTGTCGCCAAAGCCGGTGCCGATGTAATCACCATCAGCGGCCACAACGGCGGGACAGGATCGTCGCCGCTCACTTCCATTAAGAACACTGGCTTGCCCTGGGAAATTGGATTGCGCGAAACGCACGATACGCTGGTTCGCGCTGGCCTTCGTTCGCGCCTCTCTCTCCGTGTGGACGGAGGCCTGAAATTCGCGCGCGACATCCTCGTGGCCGCAATTCTTGGCGCCGACGAATTTGGCTTCGGCACCGCGGCGCTTCTCGCCATTGGCTGCGTCATGGCGCGCCAGTGTCATCTCAATACTTGCCCCGTCGGCATTGCCACACAGGATGAGACGCTGCGCGCGCGATTCACAGGCAAACCGGAGATGGTGGTTACCTATTTCCGCTCACTTGCGGGAGAAGTTCGTGAGCGGCTCGCACAGCTCGGCGTCGCCTCTCTCGGCCAATTGCGAGGCTGGTACGACCGGCTTGCGGCGCGCTCTGGAATGGATGCGCTCTTGGTGGTGCCAATTTCGGATTCCCTGCGCATCGCGCCGCAGCAATCTACCGGTCTGCATGCCGCGGTGGTGGAAGACGCCAAACAGCTCAGCGGCGTGCTCGGGAGTCCTGGTGAATCGCGGCTGATCCGCAATTCCGACCGCAGTATCGGTGCGCATCTCAGCGGCGAGATCATGCGCCGGCGGGCGCTGCACGCGACGTTGACGCCGGAAATCACGCATGAATATCACGGCTCGGCGGGACAAAGCTTTGGCGCATTCCTCACCGACGGCATCACCCTCAAGCTCCACGGCGAAGCCAATGACTATGTCGGAAAAGGTTTGTCCGGGGGAACGATCGCGATAACCGCGGGGCCTGCCGGTTCGCGGCGCGGTGATGTTCTCGCCGGAAACACCGTCTTGTACGGCGCCACATCCGGCAAGCTCTTTATTGCCGGCCGCGCCGGGGAACGCTTCGCCATTCGCAACAGCGGCGCACTCGCTACTGTCGAAGGAGTCGGCCAGCACGGCTGCGAATACATGACCGGCGGCGTTGTCCTAATCATTGGCCCTCTCGGCCTCAATTTCGGCTCCGGCATGACCGGAGGTCTCGCCTATGTCCTGCGCGCCGAAGCCGACGACGTACTCCACCGTGAGTTCGTCACCCTCGCGGATCTCGAGAACACGGAAGAATCCTGGTTGCGCCGTGTTCTGGAAGAGCATGCGCAATTCACGGCCAGTCCGCGCGCCGCTCGCCTTCTCTCGCGCCACGGCGCGCTGCCGATTGTTCGCGTGCAGCCGGTTCATTTCCAAGGATCCGTGGAAGCTACCTGGGCGCCCGTGCTGGCCCGGCTTCCGCAGCGCGAAACACTTTTCGCGCCACCACCCCCGATCCAGGTTCCGGAAACGGCGCTCCATGCCTGAAAGGAGCAGCATTACGTCCGCATTCGGCTGCGGGAATCCGTTATAATTCGCAGCGAGTATTGAGCCCATGGACTTCGACCAACTCGCTACTTTCGTTTACGTTGCAAAATTGAAGAGTTTCTCGCGGGCCGGTCAGAAAGTCTTTCGCTCGCAGTCTGCAGTCAGCGCGCAGATTCGCCAGCTCGAGCAAACCTATCACGCCAAGCTACTGGACCGCTCCGCAAAGTCCGTTGAGCTCACTCCCGCCGGTGAAGTCCTGTTCGAATACGCCGAGCGCCTCTTGCGGCTGCGCGACGAATCCATTCAGCTCGTAGCTGACCGCGGCAATGTGGTTCAAGGTCCGGTCGTTTTCGGCGCCAATGAGGCCACTTGCCTCTATCTTCTCCCCGACATGTTCGCGGAGTTTCAGCGCCGCTATCCACTCGTTCACATCAGCATTTATCGCAATTTCAGCCACAAGATATTGCAACGCGTCGAAGACGGCTCGGTCGATGTCGGCATCGTTACCCTGCCGGTCAAGTCACCGAACTTGAAAGTCCACCAGATCTATAAGGATCGTCTTCGCTTTATGGTCAGCGCGCGCAATCCGCTCGCCAATCGTTCGCGTGTCACACTCGCCGAAGTCGCCGCTCAGCCGCTCATTTTTCCTCGCACTGGCTATACTCGGCAGGTCCTCGATAAATTGTTCCGTCCCTACCGCTCACGGATACACGTGGCAATGGAGCTGCCCAGTATCGGCATGATCAAGCGTTTCGTCGGCGCCGATGCCGGCGTTTCGTTTATCAGCGAAAGTTTTGCCCGCGATCAGGTGAAGGCCGGCGAAGTGAAACTCCTCAGCGTGGAAGGCGTCGATCTTTGGCGCGAGCTTGGCCTCGTTTACCGCCGCGACCGCAGCTTGCCACGGGCGGCTCAGGCGCTGATCGGCCTCATCCGCGAACACCGCAAATTTCACGATTCCTCAGAGGCCGCATCGGCCTAATGAGGATAATTCGCGTTTTGACTTTGGGAATGCAGTGTGTCCCGAGCCGCTTGCTTAGTGGGCGTTGAAGTCCAGGCTCGTAATCGCGCGAGCGATTACATTTTCCTGGATCTGAATCAAATCGGAATCCCCGTAGGTCATGCCGAGTGCGGTGAAAATGTCGCTTCCGCGCGCCACTACCGCCAGCGTTCCCGACCAGATATGCTCGTCCGCCAACCCACGGTATTGAAATTCCACCGCCGGCAATCCGCCCACGATGGTCTTCCGCCGGGAAATCTGCTGGTAATTGTCGTAAATCTCGCGCAACCGCTTTTCCACGGTAGTTGCGGCCACATCCAGCGGCTCTTTCGTTTTTTCTTGCCCGACCACCATTAGCGTCGATTCGTTCGATGTGCCCATCGCGACAATCGCATTCGGCAGCGCCTTGCGCGCGTCATCAAGAAGATTCCAGCTGGGCGCCTTGTACATCCGGAAGCCATGCGTGTAATTGGTGTAGAGATTTCCCTGAATTTCTTCCCGGATCGCCGGAACTTCAGGTGGAACTGGTGCCGCCTCAGGTGTCACCAAGGGACTCGTCGGAGCCGCTGCGGGCCCTTTTATGGCTGGCGCTACTGTATTTTCGGCCACATTTGCGGGCAATTCCGGCTTGACCGCCGCGTTGGTTATTTTCGGCGCTGCTTTTTCCCGTTTTTCCGCGGCGCCCGGGCTCGTTGATTTTGCGCTGGCATTTGTCGTTGTCGGCGTTGTTTCTGCGGACGACGCGACTGCGGGTTCTGCCTTCGGCTGCGAATCCGTGGCTGGCTTGGAAGCCTCGGGGCCGGCTTCTTTCTTCGCCGTGGGCTCGGCCTTCGGTGTCACCGGCGTCGTCGGAATGATCGACGCAATCTTGTCCTTCTCCACGAGAACATAGCCAAAGTCCGTTTTGACTTTGAACATGTTGTCATCGTACGCCACGATCACGCCGTAGAGCTTCTTGCCGTCCTTCAGGCGGATCTCATCCGCCCGCGCGGAAAGCACCGCCGCAGTCATCGCGCCCGCGAAGATTGCAATTCTCAGGAGGCCGCGCTTTATGGGGACAGCCATAGTTTAAGTATGGGTCCGCCCCGCAAGCCCCGCAATATTCCCTCGCGCGATGGTGTCTGCCCTGTTACCTCCTCTTTCCTCGGTCTAGTTTAACTGGCCACGCGTTCCGTGGTTTTCACTCGTTCGGTGGTGTCCTGCGGGTAATTTCCGCCAGCACTGCGCTGACCCGCCTCACCACGCGCTCCAATTCCTCTATCGCCGCGCTCAATTTTGCGCGCAAGGGCTCCGGCAATCGCGCGTGTGTTTGCTGCAGCGCCAGCGCCTCCGCGAGCAGTCGGATCTGTTTGCGGCTTCGCGGATTCAGCCGCTCCCACAGCCGCCGTTTCCCGCTGCGGTTGCGCCCCAGCCACTGCTCGCCCGTTCCCGCCGGCCGTCCCGTTTCCGGCTCCGCTACCGGCGCGCTATTTCCTGTTTCGGTTCGAATCACACTGCACCCGATGTGCCGCTCCTATAGCGCGGAGCGAAGCCCCGCGGCTTTTTTCTGCTTCTTCTGCGCCTGTGCATTCCACTCTTTCTTCTCTGTGCGCTCCGCGTTCTTTGTGTGCTCTGTGCTGATTCTTTTACTTCTTTAGCGCCGCCAATCCATCGCAATTCACTTGTCCATCCTGTTCCACCCGCCCTGTCACCCGCAGCGCCCGCGTCTCGAATACCAGCCCGCCATAGCGCTCATACGCCTCAGGGAAAAGCACCGCCTCATATACGCCGCGTTGGTCCTCCAGTGTCACGAACATCATGTTGCGGTAATTCTTCGTTCCCACGTGCCGGTAGGTCACCACCCAGCCACACAACGCCACTTGTTTTCCGCGCAATCCCGCCAGTTCGTCACTCCACACCTCGCCATTCCGTGGCAGAAAATCCAGCGGGTGTCCGCTCACGCACACTTCCAGAATCTCGCGCTCGTAGCGCAGCTTTTGTTCCTGCGTGTACTCCGCGGCCTGCATTTCTCTCAACACCGCTCCAGCGGCATCTTCTTCCTTCGTCTCGCCGAATAGCGGCTCCGTCATTCCGAGCGGAACGCGGTCAAGCCGCGCGCAGCGATGAATCTCTCTTCCGCTCTTCCCCTGCAGCAAATTCCACCGCCACAGCATCTGCGGCCGCGTCATCGCGCACACTTCATCAAACGCACCGCATTTGATCAGCGCGTCGACCGCTTTGCGGTCGCATTTAGCATTGATTTCGTCACGCTCCATCGGCACCCGCCGCAGAAAATCCTCCAGCGACCGAAACGCGCCGCCCTCTTCCCGCGCCCGCACGATCGCCATGATTGTCTCCAACCACAATCCTTTCACCTGCAGCAATCCCACGCGCAATGCGCGCCGTCCATCCGCGCCCGTTTCCGCCGTGTACTCCATCCGCGAGTGGTTCACCGACGGCAGCCGCACCTCGATGCCCCAGCGCTTCGCTTCTTCCACGTACGCCGACACGTGATAGAAACCCGCGCCCGCGCTGCACATCGCTGCCAGAAACTCCGCCGGATGGTGGGTCTTCAGGTACGCCATGCGGTACGAAATATCCGCATACGTTGCGGCATGCGCTTTGCAGAATCCGAACCCTGCGAATTTTTCCACCATCATCCAGGTTTCTTCGCGCTCCGCTCCATCGAGCCCGATTTGCTCCGCGGCCATCAAAAATTTCCCGCGCAGCCGCTCACGCTCGCGTTGTCCGGAAAACTTCGCCGCCGAACGCCGTACCAGGTCCGCTTCCTGTAGCGACATGCGTCCCACGGCCTGCGCGATCTGCATCACTTGTTCCTGGTAAATGCACACGCCCAGCGTGTCGCCGAGAATGCTTTGCAGCGATTCATGCGCATACACTACCGGTTCCTGCTTGCCCCGATCTGCGAGAGGTCCAAGTAGCCGCTTCAAAAACAACTCTTTCGATCCGTACTCTGCCGCTCCTGGCCGAATCAGTGCCAATGCTTGCGCTACTTTCTCCAGTGTGCGTGCTTTCATCGTTCGCAGTAGCCCGCGCATTGCCGGCGATTCAATCTGAAACACTCCCATCGTTCGTCCCGCTGCGATGACGTCACACGTCGCCGGATCGTTTTCCGGTATCGCGTCAAAATCAATCTCGCGAGGCTTTGGGCAAGGCGTTGCGCCATCAGGTGCGATGCTGCTCTTCTCCTCTACGTCCTTTGCTTCCTTTCCCTCCTTTACTTCCTTCTCGATGTTATCGAGCGCCAGCGACATCGTCGTGAACCCGCGCTGCCCCAGCAAATCCATCTTGATCAGTCCGAGCGCTTCGATCGCGTTCATGTCGTACTGCGTGACGACAATCCCTTTCGTCGCTCGCTCGAGCGGCGTCAACCGCGTCAACGGCCGAGCGGAAATCACTGTCCCGCACGGATGAATCCCCAGGTGCCGCGGCGCGTCATCGAGGCGCAATGCCACTTGCAGGATTGTCTTCCACGGTTCGTCGTCCACCGGCAAGTTCCGGCATTCCGGCAGCCCGCGAATCGCCGCTAAAATTTCGCGCACCGGCCGGTGCGGCAGCCGCTTCGTAAAGTGATTGACCTCGCCCGGCGGCACGCCAAACACCTTCGCCACTTCTCGCACCGCCAGCCGCGCGTGCATGGTGACGAAGCTTCCGATCATCGCCACGTGCTCTTCACCCCAGCGCTCGTAGACGTAATCGAGCAGCTCGTCGCGCCGCGCGCCGCAGATATCGATATCGATATCCGGGCAATCGCCGCGCTCTTCGTTCAAAAACCGTTCGAAATACAGCCCCCACCGTAGTGGGCACACCCGCGAAATCCCCAGGCAATACGTCACCATTGAGCTGGCCGCCGAGCCTCGCGCCACCGCCGGAATCCCGCGCCGCCGCGCCTCTTCCACGATGTCCCACACCAGCAGAAAATACGGCGCGAGGTTCAGTTTTTCGATGACTTCCAGCTCGTGCGTCAGCCGCGGCAGTGCTTCCTGCTCCCGCGAAGCGTAACGATGCCGCGCCCCGTCGAAGCATAACCCTTGTAAATACGAATCTGGGGTCTTGCCCTCCGGCACTGGGAATTCGGGAAAGATCCGTTGATGCAGCTCGAGTTCCAGGTTGCACCGCTCGGCAATTTCCAGCGTTGCTCGCAGCACCTCCGGATGATCCGGAAACACCCGCTGCATCTCGGCTGCCGGCTTGAACCATGCCTCCCCGGAGGTAATTTCCGGAGGAGCCACCGTCGTCAGCAGTCCGCCCGTGCGAATCGCGTTCATCGCGCGGTGATGCAGATGCTCCTCCGGCCGCAGGAAATGCACGTTGTTCGTCGCCACTAGCGGCACGCCGAGTTCTCGCCCAATCCGTTCCGCTTCACGTAGCGCGCGCCCATCCCCCGGCGACAGGTGCTGCACTTCGATGTACAGCCGCTCCCCAAAAATCTCTTTCAGCCGCGAAAAGTAACTCGTGACTCGTAACTCGTGACTAGTGCCACGCAATTCCTGTTCGCGCCACTTCGCATTGGTTTGACCTTTCCTCGTAGGGGCACGGCATGCCGTGCCCGTCCGGCTTGGCGCATCATTTTCAGAACGGGCACGATATATCGTGCCCCTACGACTGTTCGCATCCTGCAATTGTGTTGGCATCGGCGCCAACGCAATCACGCCTCTGCTGTGCTGCTCTAGCTCCTCCATCATGACCGGCCGTCCATCTTCCTCGTCAGCCCCCATGTTTTCTGCCAGCCTGATCGTGCCCAAATGCCGCAGCGTCACAAGCTGGCACAAATTGCTGTACCCCTCCATGTCCGCCGCCAGCAGCGCCATCGCCACTGAGTGCGTACTTCCGTCATTTCGAGCGTAGCGAGAAATCTCTCTTTCTTTTTCTCTGTCCCCCATTTCCACATCCAGCGTCACCCCCACAATCGCCTTCACTCCCGCCTTCTTCGCTGCCTGATAAAACGGCACCGCCGCATACATCCCATTCGTGTCCGTCAACGCCACCGCCGGCATCTTCTGCTCCACCGCCGCCGCGATAATCTCCTCTGGCGATGCCACGCCCCGCAGGAATGAGTAGTGGCTGTGACAATGCAAATGTACGAACACGAGGGCCCCGATCCGGAGAGGAAAATGCAGCGCCGACCTTTCGGCCGGCATCTTCGTTTTTATCAGCCTGAAATCAGGGTAGGGAACAGGAAGGGAAACACTTAGCAACAGCACAACGACATAACTCTGTAGCCCGGGTCTTTAGACCCGGGGCTTTTTCTTCTTCACCGCGATAAGCACGGCGTTGACAGCACCAAGCCGCCGGGCTTGGTGGCATAATGTTCGCGCAGCTCGAGCCCTTTGCCATAAAACACCGCGTTCCAGCCGTAGCGTCCGCGCACGCGGTCCACTTCGCGGTTCAAATACCACCGCCGGTTCGCGTCCGTGTCAAACAGCTCATTCTGCCGCCGGTCGGGCTCGAGATTCATCACGTTCACGCCCACCAGCCGCACCGCAACGCGCCGCGTAAACAACTTCCCGAACAGTTCCATCGCCGTCGCCAGCAACTCGCGCTCATCGTTTGTCGGCCGCGTTAGCCGCACCGTCTGGTGCACCGAAAACGAATCGACATAGCGCAGCCGCAGCCCGATCGTCCGCGCCTGCCGGCCATTGACCGCTTTGCGGTTGTGCGTGACATTGTCGCGCAGTGTTGATCCGATCCGCTCGCTCAAATACTCGATCAGCCCGCCAAGAAATTCCGTGTCGATCGTTCCACCTTCGATGGTTGTCTCGCGCGAGACCGACTTCGGCGTCGAGAGCATCATCACTTCACGCCCATCCAGTCCCCGCGCGCGCTCCCAGATCTGTTGCCCGATGGCTTCACCAAACGCCGCTTCCAGCGCCGGCCGCGGCACCTGCCGCAACTGCCCGATCGTCGTAATCCCGCGTTCGGCCAGCACTCCCGCGTGCACGTGCCCGATTCCATGCAGCTTTTCCACCGGCAACGGCGTCAGGAACGTTTCTTCCTCGCCCGGCGCGATCATGCGGAACCCGCGCGGCCGCTCCAGCCGCGACGCAATCGACGCCACCACTTTCGTCCGCGCCGCGCCGATTGAAACGCTCAGTCCTGTCCGCCCCAGCACCTCCGCCTGCAGCCGCCGCAGCACCGCCTCATAATCCGGATACAGCCGCTCCGTCCCCGCAAAATCCAGGTAAAAGTCGTCCAGCGCTGCCGTCTCCACTGCCGGCGTGTAGGTTTCCAGAATCTGCCGCACACGCTCCGCAAAATCCGCGTAGTGCTCGTACTGCCCGGGCACGACCACCGCCTTTGGGCAGATCCGCAGCGCCTCGCGAAACGTCATCGCCGTCTTCACGCCGCGCATCTTCGCCTCGTAGCTCGCCGATGCCACCACCCCGCGCCCCACCAGCACCGGCTTCCCGCGCAGCCTGGGGTTCAGCACCTGTTCCACCGACGCAAAAAACGCGTCCACATCCACATGCACGATGTTCGGGATTTTGCTGCCGCGGCTTTTGTTCAAGCCCAGCCAGTTCGCAAAGGACCAGGAGCCTTTCTCCATCGCGCCTTCGTCCGCCATAGCGGCAGGAAAAACCGCAGTGCTAAAGCCCTGCGCTACAGGACTCGCCGGATGATTGCAAATTACATCGAGTGTTTCGGGGGAGGCATTTTCGACGCAGCCGACCCCGACCTGGTCGGGGTCACACATAACGTTGACCGCTTCGCGGTCACACATAACGACGTCCATGGCGGCTCCTGGCAGGGAAGCGGGCCATTTATGCTGTCTCCGAGAAGGATGGTCGTCCCGACGCATTCATTCTTCGTAGGGGCACGACATGTCGTGCCCTCCTGCGTAGTGGCGCCATCCTCTGAAATTTCATCGGACATTTCCGAATCGCATCAGAAGGGGTAGCTCTTTCGAGTCAACCCCTCACCCCGCTTACGGCTCGGAATTTTCAACGGCCGGCGGCTCGGGAGAGTCCAAAGGACAATGGAGCCGCCGACCGTTTCCCGTTTCCTCTACCGCCCCGCATCATAGGCGAATAAAAAGCGAAAGTCAACCTCAAAATGAGTCACCCGCTAATCACGGGCAACGGAATCAGTTTCCGGTTTGCCCGTCATCCGTCCAGAGTCGCTGCTAAGCGCGAAGATCACTTCCTACAAGCCGACTTGTAGGTACTAATCCCCCGAAAACTGGCTCCGATCGCTTCCGGATCACCGACGACCCAGTAGCAAAAGATGGCGTGTTTCCAATTTGCAAGCGGATTCGGACGAGCACCTAGTCGCGAACTCAGAAAGAATCACATCATAAGTGCTCCATTCGGCGTCGCTAGGGACAGCAAAGCCTTCATTCTGTCTCCTCATTTGTCCGCAGACACTCAGGCCTCTTTTGCTTTTGCCGATGCGGTGAATGTCGCGGCATTCTTCCTCACGACCTCCTGCACGCTCAGCGGCCCTTGCCCTGTCAGTGTGCGCACGTCGTCCGACATCCGGTCGAAGCGCCCCGCACGGTGCAGATCGGCCATCGCCGTGAGGTGGTTCACGACGTGAACCGGCAAGCCGCGCTCGAGCAGCGCGTCCCGCCACGGCTCGACCGGAATGTCCTGAAAGGTGATCGTGCGGCCAAGCGCCTTCGAATACTCCTGTGCATAGAAATGCATGTTCTCGGACTGCGGACCGGTCAGGTGATAGATCTTGCCGATGTGCGACTGCGGGTTTTCGAGCAGCGTGGCAACCACACGTGCAGCGTCTTCCGCTGCGACCGGCGAAGTCTTGCCCTCGCCGAACGGTAATCTGATCTGATTTGATTGCCTGACCGAATCCGGAGTGAGAGTCAGGAAAAAACCTTCGAGAAACACTGTCGGTCGCACGTGCACGACCGGCAGACCGGACCAGTTCAGCGCCTGCTCTGAAAGCCACTGCAGCTTGTGCTGCGGGCTCGGAGTAGTTTCGGTAACGCTCATCTGAGAGACCGTCATCTGCGACATATTGATGAATGCCTTCGCGCCGTGATGCTTCGCCACCGCCGCCGTATTGACCGTCTCGGCCAGGTAAGCATCCGAAATCGACATGCTGAAGTACAACGTCTCGCAGCCGGCCATCACCCTATGCATCGAATCGAGATCGAGCAGATTGCCGACCACGACCTCCGCACCCATGTCGCGCAATGCCTGCGCGCGTTCGTCTTCATTTCGCACCATCGCACGCACCGCTTTGCCTTGCTTCAACAGCAGCTCGGTGACCGTGCGCCCTACTGCACCGACCCGGCCCGCCGCGTCGGTGACCAGAATGGGATTAGCCATGTTTTTTCCTCCTATGCGTTCACTTAAACTTAGAATCGCCGTTGGTAGGCATTCAGCGTGTCTGCCCAGACTGGAATCATCGTATCTGACGCAAGTTTCAGCGATTGATTTTTCTGCATCTTTCCCGAAGAAAACCTGTAAACGAATATCGCGTTGATTCCCGACCACAAAGCCTTG
>Ga0307477_10000150_pt1 | contig 97946 bp, 91 predicted proteins | sample atmos_gasesECM2C_FD_203316 | JGI IMG/M metagenome (GOLD analysis project Ga0307477, IMG submission 203316) | Hardwood forest soil microbial communities from Morgan-Monroe State Forest, Indiana, United States - atmos_gasesECM2C_515 | ecosystem: Environmental > Terrestrial > Soil > Temperate... | reverse complement strand
GAGCGCGTCGGGGATCTCGTCGAGCGGTAGGACAAAGTCGACGTCACCCGTCGAAACCGCGGCCTTGGGCATTCCGTCGAACTCGGCGTCGGCTGGATCCTGGGCGATGACGGTGCCCTTCACCGCCTTGACCGCACGCACGCCCATATTCCCGTCGCTCCCTGTGCCGGTCAACACCACCGCGATTACCCGGTCTCGGTACGCGCCCGCCGCTGACTCGAACAGGAGGTCGGCCGACGGACGCACGAAGTGGACGAGCTCCGAATGGCTGAGTGCGACCGTGCCGTCGGAGTTGGCCAAGACGTGATTGTCCGGCGGTGCGATGTAGATGGTCCCCGCTTCGAGCTTCTCCCCGTCGCGGACCTGGCGGACGTGCAGGCGGGTACGACGCGCCAGGACTTCCGCCAGGAGGCTCCGGTGGCGCGGGTCGAGGTGCTGGACCACGACCAGTGGAACGGGGAGGTCGGCCGGGAGACCGGAGAACAGTTTCGACAGAGCGGCGATACCGCCCGCCGAGGCAGCGACGACGACAACGTCGAAGTGCGGGACGGGCGCGGAACCAGTGAATTCTGTAGTTGCTCCTGGGATCGAAGTTCTCCCTGTGACTCGTTCGCATCGCCATGATCGCGCACCCATGGCCGAACTGCACCGTGCGGCTTGTCGGCAGTGTCAGGGTGGCGCATCCAAGCCGGGTGAAAGAGACGGCCTCTGGGCGGCCCTTTCGCGGCCGACCACGCCGCGCTTCCCCAGCGAGCGGGCGCGGCCGCGTTCGTTGGTACCCTGTAGGTACGAACGCGATACGAGGTATCTCGGCCCCCGGGGACGTGAGCAGCCAAGGCGGGACTCGTGGGCAGGTCACACCTCTGCATACCTCAGGCGGCCCGAGGTCGGATCATGACTGAGACGACCTTGGCGCGGGTGTTGACCGATTTCGCCGGTCACCTCGTCGACGACTACGAAGCCGTCGACATGCTCGACGACCTGGTCGGAGGCGTGACCGACATCCTCTCCATCGCTGGAGCGGGCGTGTCACTTGTCGGCGACGACGTGATGAAGTTCGTGACGGCCGCCAGCGAACAGGCCGGAGCACTGGAGCGCGTGCAGGAAGGCACGCAGAGTGGACCCGGTGTGGACGCCCATCTGAGCGGGTTCGTCGTGCGCATCGCGGACCTCGCGGAGGTTCGAGAACTCTGGCCGACGTTGATACAGCGCGCATCGGAGGTCGGGACGGTCGCGGTGGCGGGCATCCCGATGTCCCTGCCCGGCGCCCGGCTCGGTGCCCTCAGCCTGTACGACGACGTTCGGCGTGACTGGTCCGACGAGGACGTGGGTGTGGCGAAGCTGCTGGCGGACGTCGCGACCGGCTACCTCGCCAACGCTTCGAGGTTCGCCCAGGCACGCAAGACCGCCGAGCAACTCCAGGGTGCTCTCGACAGCCGGGTCATCATCGAACAGGCCAAAGGCGTGCTCGCCGGCGAGCGGCAAATCTCGGTGGACGCGGCGTTCGGGATACTGCGTGGTCACGCGCGCAGCCACAACGCTTCGTTGCGCCACGTTGCCGAAGCCGTCGTGAACCACGGATTCCGCCCGTGACCTGCGCCACGCACCCCGTCGCCTGGTTATCGGGCTGGGCCCCAGGGCTCGCTCTCAAGGAGCGGTTGACGTGAGCCTGCCTACTCGACGGACTGCGAGCGTCAAGTTGGCCCATCTGCTGGAGGCCGCCTCGAAAACGGCGGCCCGTGCCACGCGAGCAGCCGAGGCGGCTGAAGGACACGAACGGATGATCGGTTCGGGACCTCCCGTGCTCGGGGCGTTCCACGAGTCCCGGGCGGCCCTGCTTCGGAGTTCCCAAGCACGACATCTGGCAGTGATCGACCTCTACCGCCACCACGCTCGCATCCTGAGCGAACAGATCACGGGGCAAGGCCCTGGTGGGATCGAGGCGCCGAGATTCATCGACACGCTCGCGGCGGTCACGGGCTTGCCGAGCGTCTGTGTCGGTCTCCGAAGCCCGGGGGGTGCCGACGCCTTCGTCGCCTCTGATCCGATGTCGCGTGTGGCTCACGACTGCGAAACGCTGCTGGGTGAAGGACCGGTACACACCAGCCAGGTCGAAGGCCCGCTTCTCGCCACCGAGGAAGAGATTCGGACCCGGTGGGCGCACTACGCGGCCGCCATCGAACGTCTCGGCGTCCGATCAGTGGCGACGGTTCCGTTGCGTGTGTGCGATCTCACGTTGGGAAGCATGACCGCGTTGGGCACCAAGGCTCAGCCGATTGAGCACAGGCTTGGGGACCTGTGCACGATCGGCGACGCAGTTGTCGACGTCCTCGTGGCAGAAGTCGACGACCCTCTCGCCGACGCCACCGGTCTGATCGGGGGTGCCGATTACCGCGACCATGTGCACCAAGCTGCGGGCATGGTTTCGGTTCAATACGGCTGTTCGGTCGGTGACGCCCTCGCGCTCCTGCGCGCCCATGCCTTTGCCGCCGAGACGGACCTCCACGGTGCGGCACGAGCCGTCATCCAGGGAGAACTTCGGTTCGAGCGCCCGTAGGGCGGCTGCATCTCAATTGTCCTGCCGTCCCGTGCGCTCGAGCGTGGGCAGCGGGGGGGCCGGATCGGGGGACGCCTGGGGTGGGATCGCCCTTTGCCAGGGCTGCGCCGCCACGAGCCAAGCCCCGCCGGCCAGCAGCAGGACCGAACACAGCGTCCAGCCGAGGGCCGTCGTCCCAACGCCCACGTACTTGAGCCCCGACGCCAGGATCACGAAGGTGATGGCCGGGCGGATCAAGCGGTCGGGGGCCCTCGAGGAGACGAAGGAGCCCACGAACACGGCTGGGACGCTCCCGACCACGAGCGACGTGGTGACGGACAGCTCGACATGGCCGAAGGCGAGTGCTCCCAGAGCTGCTGCCGCCGTCAGTGGCACGGCCTGCGTCAGGTCGGTTCCCACCAGCTGGTTCGCGCCCAGCACGGGGTAGAGAAAGAGAAGCAGCACGATCATGAGGGATCCCGACCCGACCGAAGTGATCCCGACGATGATTCCCCCGACCACACCGATGAAGAGGGTCGGCAGCGGTCGGACCTGCAGGTCGTGGACCACGCCTTGGCGGGTGTGTCCCGCTCGGCGATCGAGGAAGTAGCGCAGAATCATCGCCGCCGCGCCGACCAGTAAGGCGGCTCCCAGAGCCACCTGCACGTTGTGCTCGGCCGCCTTGGCGTGACCGATGAGGTGCAGGATGTAGGTCCCCGCGAATGCTGCCGGTACCGACCCGATCATCATCCACACCACCAGGCGCAGGTTCACGGTGCCCTGCCGGAGATGGACGGCCGCGCCGATCGGGCGCATCACCACGGCCGCCACGAGGTCGCTCGAGATGGCGGTTGAGGGCTTGACGCCGAAGAGCAGGATCAGCATGGGCGTCATGAGCGCCCCACCGCCGGCACCGGTCACCCCGACCAGGAACCCGATGACGGCGCTGCCCAAGACGATGTAGGGGTCCAAGCGAACGACCACCTTGGTGCCGCGCCCGACTCCGGGGAACGGTGAACCATCGCATGCGTAAACGGAGACTCAAGGTCTCCGACCACCCTAACGCCGCCCCGTCAATAAGAGGTGCACGCCGGGCACGTCGGGACGCCGACGGAGCACCTGACGGCCCGCTCGACGTGCGCCGATCGGCACCACGACGGCAGTAGCGTTGGATTTGGGCGACCAAATGTCATGACCTGGCTCGAACATTTCAACGACAGCGATCTCGCCCTGCTGGCGCGCACTTCTTCGGACCGGACCATCCGGCCCAAGGACCTCAGCCGGGACGAGGGCCTTATCGAGACCCTGTTAGCCCACCCGGCCGTGTTCGAGGCGATCCTGGGAAAACGCGCCACGGCCGACGTGCTGCCACAAATCACGCCGTTTCTGACCTTCGCGGTCGTCGTTCATCGGGGGTGGAGCGAACTAGGGCATGCCGCGTACGTCGAGGAATGGACCGGGCCCCGCCAACGCCTCCCGGTACTGGGCGGGGCCGACCTGGCCGACTTTTTGGCGAGCTCGAGGCGGCGGCTGTTCCTCACCGAGCTGTTGGCGTCGTTCACTCACGTTGTGAGTGGCATCACTTGGATCCCGACCCGGCGGGGTTTTCGCAAGCAGCGGTTCAGCGAGCTGGACCCGGTCCGGCTGGCCTCGCTCCTCGATGTCGTCTCGGACCAGGAACGCCCTGGTGTCTATCGCCGCCTCGGCGACGTGGCGCTGTTTCTCACCGGGGTGTTCCCGGACCACACCGAGACCCACGGGCTGGGGCCGGTGGCCGAAGCCCGGCTCCTGCGGGCCGGGGGACTGCGGGTCGCAACGCCGCGATCCGACGCGCTTCCCGAGCCGGGCAAGGGGGGGCCGGTCGGCCTGCTGGAGCGACTGGGCGCACGGTGGTACCACCTCGCGACCGCGCTCGTCTCAGGTCCCCTCACCGGTACCATGACAGTCGTCGCCGAGGTCGCCGACCGCTTCGCCGAGGCCCGTCGAACGCTCAACTTCTTGACCGACCGCTACGTGCTCCCATACCGGACGCACTGGTTCGGCGAGTCGGCGTCCTGACAAGCCGCCACCGGGCGGATCGGTTGCCAGGACTGCAGCATCTCCGGGTCGCAGCCTGACGACCCGGGGCTCGTTCGATGACCCCGGCGGGATCTCGTCACCACGCCCCGAGCCCAGCGTGGCAGCATGGCGCGGCCCCCGTGGCATGGATAGATAGGAGCAGCGATGGCGCAGGTCGGTGATCGGGTCCAGGTTCCTTCCAAGAAGGTGGGCCAACAACCTCGCGAGGGAATCGTCATCGGCGTGAGCGGAACGCTGCTGCGTGTGACGTGGTCGACAGGCGAGGAATCGACCATCACGCCTTCGGTCGGTTCACTGGTCGTCATCGGAAGAGTGCGCGCCGGTACCAAGGCGGGCGCCGGCAGGGGTGGCCGCCAGACGGCGGCCACCAAGAAGCCCGCGAAAGCGGCGACGTCGAAGGTGAAGAGTGGTTCGGCGCCCAAGAGCTCCAAAGGAGCGAAGGCGTCCGGTTCGCCCACGGCGGGGCGCGCCAAACGGCGGAAGTAGCCCGCGCCGGGCCGAGGTCAGCCGCCGATCAGGGTTCTGTCACCTTGGCGTAGTCCCAGACGAGGAAGGGGTCCTCGTCCGTACCGAGGAGCAGCTTTCCGGGATGCTGCTTGTCGATGTGACCGATGAGGCCGCCGTAGATCGAGAAGCCGCACAGCTCCTGGAGCCGCCGCGGAAAACGCCGCACCGTCTCGATGGGGATCCCGAGCTGCTGGTTCTCCTGTTGCCGGATGAAGCCGGCGCAGTAATTCATCGCGATACCCACACGACGTTTGTCAGTGCGATTGGCACCCCCTCCGTGCCAGAGGCTGCCTACCCACACCAGCACGCTGCCCTTGGGCATCTCTGCCGGGATCGAGTCGTAATACTGCAACGGATCAGGGGAGTGGTCGGCCAAGTGCGTGCCGGGGCAGAGCCTCGTCGCGCCGTTCTCCTCGGTGAAATCGGTGATCGCCCACATGGTGTTGCAGATGAACGGCGGATGGGGTTTGGGGATCGGGATGATCTGGTCGTCGGAGTGGATCGGCTGCGCCGTTTCGTCAGGGCCGATGGCGATAGACGACAGCGACGAGATTAGGAGCCCCGGATCGAGCACTTGCTCGACGATGGGCAGAACGTTGGGGTGGACCGGGATCCTCTCGTAGAGCTGTCCGTGTACGAGCAGGTTGTAGATGCGCGTGGTGTGAACGCCCTCGAAGAGATTGTCGGCCGGTACGATCCCAAGGGTTCGCTCGAGTCGAAGAAGATCGTCGTAGATGGCGTCAGTCAGATCCGACGGGATGGCGTCCTCGACGACCGTCCACCCGTCTGTCCGGATCTTTTCGGCGCGGGATTCGACGATCGCCGCGTCAAGGGTTTGTATGTCAGGCGTGGCCTGGCCGGAAGTGGTCGTCTCCATCAGCTCTCCCAGCGTGCTCAGATTGTCTGCTGAGTCAATGGTGCCACGGAACGGCGATCTGGACTTCAACCCTCGGCTCTCGCACGACCGCGCGGTGGTAGGGTCGAAGACCGCGGGCCGTTGGCGCAGTTGGTAGCGCACTTGCATGACGCGCAAGGGGTCAGAGGTTCGAGTCCTCTACGGCCCACTGTTTCCGCCCAAAAAGTCCAGGTCAAGGAGGCCGTCTTCTTGGCCTTCGGTTGACTTGTCATCCCTGAGCCGGGCGCTTGATCACCAAGTGACCACGAACGTATTGGTGCCAATCTGCACGGCCACGTCAGCACCGATGTAACGGCATGTACTGCGCTCAAGACGTGGATACAAGCGATTCGACCCTTTAGTGTCACATACGGCCCAGGGAGCCACGCCTAGGGCACGGCGTCCTCGGCGCGAGGGCGCGTCCCACTAACGAGCAGGCAACATCCCTATCTGCCCCTGCTGATCGGAAAGGCCAAAGCTCATTGTGTCGTCAACGGAGAGCACCCGTCGCTTCGCCGACCTCGATCAGGTGGCCGTCGGGGTCGCGGATATAGGCACGGATCTCGACTCCGTGATCCTTCGGCTCGGTAAGGAACGAGGCCCCTTTGGCCGACCACTCGGCGTAAGCCTTGTGGATGTCCGCGACTCGCACGTTCAGAAACGCACTCGTCTCGTTCGGTTCCCGCGGAGTTGTCAAGGTGATTCCTGGCTTGTCGTCCGTCGGGCCACCGCCAAGGTTCAGGATCAACCAAGAGTTCGCGACTTTCAGGATCACGGGATCGCGCTCGCGTACGACATGCCCGCCGAACAACGAGCGATAGAACTCCCGTGATCGGTCCTGGTCGGATACCACGAGAAAGTGGGTAAGGACGAAGCCCTCGGTCGGCGCTGGAAAGTCCTCTAAGGCCATCTGCTGCCTCGATTCAGTGATAGTTCGAATGCACAACTCAGGTTCACTCGACCACATTTACCGTTTCAATGCTCACGTGCCTTCCCCCGAGGCGGCAGAGGTCAGTGAGGCAGGGCGGTGTCTGATGGCCACCGGAACAGTCATAGGGTGCCCTCGGCGGCATCGTAGGCGTCCGTCGACCTGACGGCGCTGGCGCGGTCCTAACCAGCGACCGACGGGCATACCGGGGCGCGACTCCGTCATTGATCAACCGTGCGGTGTGAACGACCGAGAAGTGGGTGAGGGCCTGCGGGAAATTCCCCATCAGCGTGCCGCGGCGAGCGTCGTACTCCTCGGCAGAGAGTCCCAGGTCGTTGGCGAGCTCCAGCAGACGCTCGAACAGACCTGCGGCCTCGCTCAGCCGTGAGGCCGGTACGTACGTGTCGGTTAACCAGAACGAACAGGCCAGGACCGCGCCTTCCCCGACGGGGAGGCCGTCGGCCTCACCGGCTGCATCGGTGCGGTTGCGCACGACGAGTCCGCCCTGTCCATGAGCTCGGTCTCGACCATCTTGATCGTGCCCTCGACCCTCGGGTCGTCGATCGGCAGGAAGCCAACCAGCGGGATCAGGAGAAGGGAGGCATCAACCTCGGTGCCGCCCTAGGACTGGACGAAGGTGTTTCCGACCGGGTCGTAGTCAGGTGGGACCGTCAAATCTTGAGTTGCTGTTGACCGTTGGTTGAGCGGGCGCACCTACCGTCGGAGTCATGCAGCCCCAATCGAACTCTCCAGCTCTTACCGCCGGTGCTCCGCCGGAGCTCGCTCAGGCGGTCAAGTGCAGTGGAACGGTCCTCATCCACCATGATCTATCTATGAGCTGCACCGACGAGCATTGCGCGGTTGCGCCGGACTCTGATGAATGGCTGATGGCCCATCGCAGCTTCCATGGGTGCGACTACATCCTGAGGCGTTGCCCGAGCTGCAGCGTCGAAGCAGCCCCACCTCCGTGGGTCGATGCCGCCGGTGAACGCGCCGCCTAAGCGAGGACATCCCAAATCCTCGCCGAGCAGCGGCGGTCGAAGCCGGGCTGGTGGTGGGCAAACACGCCGGCTGTACCGTGAAATTGTGGCGCCTGAGCGGTTGGTCCAACGCGTTCGTGCCATCTGCCTGGCGTTGCCAGAAGTCACGGAGAGGCTGAGTCACGGCGCCCACGGCTTCTTCGTGCGGAAGCAATTCGTGATGCTGTGGCCCGACGGTCATCACGATCACCGGTTCCCACACCTCTGGTGTGCGGCGCCTCCCGGTGCCCAGGAGGCCTTGGTAGAGAGTTCACCGACACGCTTCTTCCGACCTCCCTACGTCGGAGGCCGTGGTTGGGTCGGCGTACGACTCAACGAGCGAGTGGACTGGCACGAGGTCGAAACGCTCTGCATGGAAGCATATCGAGTCGTCGCCCCCAAGAAGCTCGTCGAGCAGCTGGACTCGTCCCGAAAAAGAGGACGGCTCGTGTGAGCCTCGAGCCAACCAGCAGGTCTTCCCACACGTTGTCCCTGCGCCTGGATCAACGAGATACCGGTCCTCTTTCGACACCACGTTGACGCCGCGCCGGGCGACGGCGCGATCGGGACACCACCGGCTGGGACGCAGCTTCGCGGTCGATGATCGCGGCCAGCGTCTCTACGGTGTTCCTGAAGGGCTCCGGACTGCGCGCAGCGCGGCTCAGGACCAGCGCACCCTCGAACGTCGACATGACCAGCTCGGCGAAGACGACGCCGCGCTCAGGGGTGAAGCCCATCATCTCGAACTGATCGACGAGAGACGCCCGCCACCGGGCGAAGACCGAGTCGAAGCCGACGGCGAGCTCCTCGTCCCGGGGTGCCAACTCGAGCACCATCGTGGCGATGGAACAGCCGCTCTCGTAGCCAGAGTCCTCGAGACGTTTGGCCACGATGTCTCCCAGGCAACGGACGAGTGACCCGGCGTCATCGGCCCGCCCCGCCGCCGCCTCGACCATCTGCTCGATCTCGTCCCCGGCCAGGGCGACGACCTCCCGAGCGAGCTCCTGCTTGCCGTCCGGGAAATGGAAGTAGATCGAGCCTCGTGGCGCGCCGCTCTCCCGCACCACGTCGGAGAAGGCGGTTGCGTGGTAGCCGCGCTTGCGGAAGAGCTCGGAGGCGGCTTGGACCATGCGTGCACGGCTGTCGCTTCGTCGCGGCATGCGAACATTCTACCTTGACTTAAGTAGTACGTCCGTCATATCATCACGTATGTCGGGCGTCATACTTACCCCGAGACGAGCCCGAATCCGGACACAACAACGCGAAGGAGCACTTCATGAGCGACCTCGTCACCTTCGTCCTCGACGCGCACGGAGGAGCAGGTCGCTGGAAGCGAGCGTCAGGGACGTTCGCTGGTGTAGTGGGCCACCAGTCTTCGCTGACTGGCTGAACGCCAAGTGGAGAAGAAACGAACCTTTTCGTGGATTTTGGGGCCCAGTCGCAAGTGGGCAGCCTTAGTTCGCGCTCTCACGTCGGCGTGCCGCGCTCTCCGTTCGAGAGCTGAACGCCATGTTCCCTCCTAATTCGGGATGCATTTGACCAGAAAGGAAGAAATGAAATGAATGATGGACTGAACATCGTGCTCGTTCACGGCGCTTGGGCCGACGGCTCCAGTTGGAGCTCGGTCATCGAACAACTCCAGGCCGAAGGTCACCACGTCACCGCCCCACAGTTCCCGTTGACGTCGTTGGCCGACGACGTGGCCAGACTGCGCCAGGTGCTGGATTTCCGGGACGGGCCGTCAATCGTCGTCGGACACTCCTACGGCGGGCAGATCATGACCGCCCTTGGCACCGACGCTCCGAACGTTGTTGGCTTGGTCTACGTCGCAGCTTTTGCGCTCGATCAAGGCGAGTCCCTCGGAGCCCTGTTGTCAAAAGGCCCCGTGACCCCGGCTCTGGCTCACATCTTCACCGACAAGCAGGGTTTCAGTTGGCTTTCAGAAGATGACTTCATCAACCACTTTGCGGCTGATGTCGACACGATGAAGGCGAAAGTCATGTACGCCGTGCAGCAGGCGCTGGCGGGCTCCGCTTTCACAGACGTGATGGGTGCGCCGGCATGGAAAACCCTGCCCTCGTGGTACCTGGTTGCCACGAACGACGAGGCGATTCCTCCAGATGTCGAGCGCCAATTCGCAACTCGCATGGGAGCGAGGACCGTCGAGGTCCCCTCGAGTCATGTGCCGATGGTGTCCCACCCAAAGGACGTCGTCGCGCTGATCGAGTCGGCGCTCGACGCCTCGCAGTCCACTGGGTGAACAGCGGGCGAGCAATGTCGTCTTGGGCTCGGCGGGGAACGAGACAGGCGGCGGTGCAACGAGGCACCGCCCCAGGGCGTCGGCGATTGGTCATAGAGTCGGAGAAGGGGCAATTGCCGGGAACTGTCGTCCAAATGTGAGCAAGCGATCTGTGACGCCCTGCATCTCGCCCTTGTAGCAAGACGTCTGCGAGTGGTCTGTCATACACGAGCGATCACCGCCAAAGGGGCCATGCATCTACTGGACCAAGCGTTTCGCGCGATACGTGTTCGCAACGAAGAGGAAGCAAGGTACTGGAGATGACTGACTCGTGCTCCGAGCGACCGCACAAGGTGGTCACGGTGCAATGAACTCAGAGCGCGACCTCGAGGGAATGAGCGCCCTGGTCACTGGAGCGACCTCCGGCATCGGCAGGTCGGTGGCCGAGGCGCTCGGGCGGCTCGGTGCCCAGGTCGTCGTGCATGGACGCGACGTTCCCCGGGGCGAAATTGTGGTCGACGGCATCACCGCCGAGGGTGGCAAGGCTCGGTTCGTCGCCGCCGACCTCAACAACACCGCCGAGCTCAACGAACTCGTCGAGAGCGTGGGGGTGGTCGACATCCTGGTGAACAACGCTGGATTCTCCCGGTTCGGACCGACCGCCGAACTCGACGTCGAGACCTTCGACCGCCTTTTCGCTGCCAACGTTCGCGCTCCATACTTCCTCGTAGCCCTGTTGGCTCCGAAGATGGCGGCGCGGGGTCGCGGCAGCATCACCAACGTTGCGAGCATGGCCGGACAGATCGGTCTCTCTGGCTCTGCCGCCTACGGCGCTACCAAGGCCTCGCTGGCGTCGATGACTCGTTCCTGGGCGGCCGAGTTCAGCCCCGCCGGAGTCAGGGTCAATGCCGTCGCGGCCGGACCCGTCTTCACCGGGGGCGCCGCCCCTGATCGGATCGATGCTCTCGGCGCTACCACCCTTCTCGGCAGGGCTGCCCAGCCCTCTGAGATCGCCGAAGTCATAGCGTTCCTGGCGTCCCCAAAGGCCGGGTACGTGACGGGCGCGGTCATCGCAGCGGACGGGGGTCGCACTGCCATTTGATAACCCGCATGTGGGGTCACGGCCCAGTGTCTTCGGGCGCTGGATCGAGAGGAGGATCGGCATGACCCATCGTGGCATCAGCGAGGCGATCATCGGTGAAGACGGGAAGCCTCGGTGCCCCTGGGCCGGGGCGAGCACGACCGCCCTTGCCCGCTACCACGACAAGGTCTGGGGCACGCGCACTCATGACGGGGCTGCGCTCTTTGAAGCGCTGACATTGGGTGTCTTCGAAGTCGGGCTCAGCTGGTCGATCGTATTCGGCAAGCGGGACGCGTTCCGCCGGGCCTTCCATGGCTTTGACGTTGGCAAGGTCTCGAGGATGAGGGGGAAGGATGTCGATCGGCTCGTCCAGGACCCGTCGATCATCCGCAACCGAGCCAAGATCGAAGCCACCATCGCCAACGCGCAGGCGATCAGGTCGGCGTCGCCCACCCTTGCTGCGCTCGTCACCGCTCACGCCACCCATCGGACACGCTCGCCACGAACCATTGCGGACATCCCGACGACCACTCCGGAGGCCAGAGCCTTGGCCGCCCAGCTGAAGTCCCAGGGGTACCGATTTATCGGGCCAACCAGCGTTTACGCCTTCATGCAGAACGTGGGCGCGGCCAACGACCACATCCATGGCTGCTTCCGAGCGAGCGACTACGGGCCCGGCTAACAAACCAGACGGGTCGAGTGATAACCGGTTGCCCGACCTGCGCGGCTGGACAACACACCGGTGGGACGGCTGAACCTGACCGTTGGAAGCGGCCTTGCAATCGCGTTACGGTCTCGCGAGTGGCGGGGCCACTACAAAGCTGATGATCCCCCCTTCGGTGACGACCAGACCGCGCCGGTCCTGTACGACATCGAGATTGTGCCGGTGAAAGCGCTCCCGAGGCCGAGTGCGTAACCGTCAAGGACGGCAAGATCACCTGCAGCCGGCTCCTCTTCGACCGGGCCCCGTTCGGCACCGCCCGGTACGCCCCGATCTGATTCCACCAAAGTCCGAGAAGCACGAGAGGAAGAACAGCGCATGATCGTGCTCGCCAAAGGTTCCATCACGAAGCCGGACGCGCTCGCTCCCCACGTTAACGACGAAATGCGGGTCGTGGACGAGCTCAAAGCCGAGGGGGTAATGAAAGCGGTCTATCGGCGCGCCGCCGGGCCGGGCGTGTACCTCCTCCTCGAGGGACCCAGCATCGACGCCATTCGAGACCGAGTGGACACCCTGCCGTTCGTTGTCGAGGGCCTCATGACCCTCGACTATGAGGAAATCTATGAAATCTAAATCCCGGGAATGGTCGCCTCGCCTTCCGCCGTCGCGGCGGCGTTCCGTCGCCACCACGGAATTCCATCCGGGAAGTCTTTTCAAAAGAGAGATGACAAATCCGTTCACCAAGCGAGCGGTTGAGGACCAGATCGACGCGCCCTGACGGGATGAGCACGCCCCTGTTCGGCGTTCGGAGCGGTCTGATGCCAGAGCATCACGGTCCACAGACTGACCCATAATGTCTGCTGCCTCACCGCGAAGGCTCCTGGGCCGACCAGGCGCGAACGCTCCTACCCGTTCGCAATGGGGTTTGGGTCGAGCTCCCATGTCTACGCAGCGTTCCGAACTGAGCGAGGGCGACATCCGATCATCGCGGTGAGTCACACCTAGCGCCCAGCGCCAACCGGCAAAGCGCGGTAGGTTCGGTTTGTTCGCGTGTACTTGCACTGTTCCCGTCGAGCCGCAGGCTTTGGGCATTCCCACGCCGGGCACAGAGGACTTCCACCGCTAGCCCCAAGGCGTTGAGAATGACGCTGCCCCTGCCGAGCAGGCCCCGTAGCCTTATCGTCGCTGGCCGAGTGGTATTCCGACCTGGAGGCACGCGATGGGACACAAGGCAAGAGTGGAGCTCGTGCTCGACTGTGCAGAGCCAAGGAGGCTCGCGACGTTCTGGCGTGAGGCACTCGACTATCGTGACTACTACACGGATGCGAACTTGGCTGTGCTCGTTCCCAAAGAAGGGATCGCTTCACCGCTTCTCCTTCAGGGTGTACCCGAACCCAAGGCCGGCAAGAACCGCATGCACCTCGACGTTGTGGTCGACGACATCGAAGCCGAGATCGACCGGCTGCAGGCACTCGGCGCTCATCGCATCGACGAAGGCGTGCAGAGCTTCGGGGGAACCCGATGGGTCAGGATGTCGGACCCCGAGCAGAATGAGTTCTGCATCTCCACCGGCGTCGAGTGGTAATGCGCTTGACACTGTGGGCACCATCCCGAGAGATTCCATGCATCTACTGGACTTGGCGTCGACGCCCTCGCGCTTTCGGTTGATGGTGGCGTGGTTGGCTGAGCCCGATCCGCCTTGTGCTTGGATGGGGAGGTGCCTAGTCACCAGGAAGTTTCGCGTATCGCGAGCGCCAGCCGCGAGGTTGCGGCATGCGCGGAGCGAATCTTCGAGCGTATTGCTGACCCGGCCCAACAGCCTCGATGGGACGGGAACGACAATTTGGCCGAGGCCGCCGGCGGGCAGCGCGTCAGGGTGCTCGGTGACGTGTTCAGCATGACCACGACAAGTGGGAAGGTCCGGGAGAACCATGTCGTCGAGTTCGAAGAGGGCAGGTGTATTGCATGGAAACCGGCCGAACCGGGCCAGGAGCCGCCGGGACACCTGTGGCGGTGGGAGCTTGAGCCGATCGAACCGGCGCGAACGCGCGTAACCCACACCTACGACTGGACTGAGCTGACCGACGAGAAGCGATTTCCTCGTGCTCGGGCGACCACGGCCGACAAGTTGCGAGCCTCTCTCGACCGGCTCGCTACCCTCGTCGAACGCGAATGAGCGACGGTCCGCTTTCCTAGGGGGTGCGGTGCAATGCGTCCGCTACCGTCGATCGGTGCGGATGAGTGTTGCGTGATCGTGATTCGATTGATGTGCAGATGCATTGATGGTGCCCCGTCCGGACTCCCGTCGATGTCCTGCATCGTTGATCATTGAGAGGCCCCTCGCAGCAGGCCGGTTACGAGCGTGTCCAGAACTCGATCCACCTCGGATCGTGCCGCTTGGGGGTCCGAAGCACGAGCGATATAGAGCGATGCGCCGTAGAGACCGCCGAGAGCGACGTACGTGAGCGCGTCGATGGCAATTCCCCCGAGGGTGGTTGTACCGAGCAACGGCGTAAGGACCGTTCTCAGCATCGGCAATTCGACCGGGTCAATCCCGAGCTCCAAGACTTGCGACTGAAGCACCGACACGCTGTCGAGCACGACGATGCGGCGGAAGGCCGGTTCGAGGCAGGCATCGAGAAAGGTCGACAGTCCCGACCGCAACGCGTCCCACGGTGACGTCTGGGACATTGCGGCTTCCAGGACACGGGCCATGACCTCGCCTTCTACCTCCTCGTAGACGGCGCGAAACAGCGCCTCTTTGCCCGAGAAGTGGTGGTAGAGGGCGCCCCGCGCCACACCCGCCTGCCGGATGATGTCGTCGATCGAGGTGGCCGGATATCCCCGCTCGGCAAAGTGCTCTCGTGCCACGGCGATGAGCAGGCTGCGCGTCGCCTCGGCCTGACGGAGCCTCAGCGGTTTGACAGACATGGCTCAGGGTACCAAACTGACCGACCATCGGTCACCGATCAATAGTCGGTAACAGACTGACCGTCGGCCGAGTTTTCCCAGGCCCAGGCACTTGTGGAGGTGTGAGATGAAGACCGAAGGTCCCCGGCGCGCCCGGCAGGTAGCCGTGGCCGGCGACGAGCCCCTCATTCGCAGCGATAGCTACGACTACGCCGATGCCTTTGAGATTCGCGTACCGGAAGCCGATGACCGCTCGATCGAGCAGTTCGTTCGGACGGCTGTCGAGGAGGCTCCGCTGCCGCTGCTCCTGACCGTGCGACTCGTTCACAAATACCTACTGAGGTTGCGCCTTGGGCCCCGCTCCTCTCCGGACTTTGTCTTCGGCTTCAAGATCCTCACGTCCGAGCACGACCTGATCCATCTGGAGGCGCTGTCCCCGGTGTTGGGACGCGGCGTCGTAGTGGGCCGAAGGGTCGATGCGACACGTGCAGTGCTCACGACCTATCTGTTCTTCGCTCGGCCCACGGCGGCGCGCGTGGTGTGGAAGATCGCTGGCCCTCTACATCGAAAGGTGGCGCCGTATCTGATGGAACGCGCCGCCGCTCGCGCAGGTCGTGTGGTTATGGAGAGGACGAGGTGAACATGAGGTCGAGGAACGCCTTTCGCGACATAGCTACCGACGCACGGGCATCGGTGCGCGAGGCAATCCAGGGTCTCGTTCCTCGGGTGACGGGGTTGTTGAGATCGCTGGCCAGACCTGATGCGCCGGCTGTGGGCTCATGGAACGCCATCGAGACGGCGGTGCACTTGAGCCACGTCTGGGACGTTGACCACAAGATCATCGCCGGCCAAGGGGACGACCTCCTTCGTGAAGCAGGTCTGCGCGAGGCTGGCGAGTTCACCATCAGGCGGGTGAGTGAAGTAACGCAGGAGTGGGTGAACGATGACGAGGAGCGCGACCCGCTGGTGCTGGCGCACCGGTTCGACTTGCTTGGGGCAGAGCTTGCAAACGCCCTTCGCCGCGGTTCCGACGACGATGACGTCACCTGGTTGGGCGGCGCGGAGATCCCAGCGTCGGGAGTGGCTTGGCACTGCGTGGAAGAGACACTTGTACATGGATGGGATATCGCCCATTCCCAGCATCTGTCCTGGGAGATCCCGACCGGGTACGCCTCCGCCGTCTTGTACCGTTTCGTCGTTCCACTTCTCCAGGCTGTTCCGAGTACCTTCGTCAGCCGGCGTGCCACAGCCGGGGTCCGAGGCACCGTCGCGATTCGGCTCCGTGGCCAGAGCGATTCGGTTTACCTGACCATCGACGACGGCGAGCTGCAGATCGAGACAATCGCGCCGTCGCGGGTCGATGCGCACGTCTCCGCTGATCCTGAGGCCTATCTCCTCCTTCAGATGGGCCGGCTCAGCCCGCTTCGCGCTGCATTGCGCGGGAGGATCGCCGTGTGGGGTCGCCGGCCGTGGTACGCGCAGAGAATCCGTTCCCTCGTCAGGAACCCGTAGAAGCAGCAACGACATAGCGGCGCGCCGAAGATCCGGAAGGAATCGATCCCGCAAGATCGAATCGGCAGGGATCTGGGCTGATGCCCCAAGTCGGCCTGTGTGAGCAGACGACCAGAAGCCTTGGGGAACAAAAATGGGGAGCCATTCCGGATCGACGGTGCAATACCAGAGCACGTCGAGAGACAGGAGCTGGACTCGCTTGATCTCGCAAGGTAGGTATCGCTCGGTCCTACCCTTTGCATCTGGATCGGGGTCACGACGCCAGAACTCCTCGAGCCCATGGGCGAGGCCGGCGATTCAGAGCCTGGGAGCCGCGTATGCGCTCCCTCACGTAGCGTTCGTAGCACCCTCGTTGCAGCGCCGTTTAGCCTTCGTTCCGGCGGTCCAAAGGTCTAGGGGTGAAGATGGCGGGATCGACGACCGAGTTGGAGCTCCTGCGCCGACAGGCGGGGACGACTTGGGAATGGCTGGAGAACGTCGTGCATGATGTCCGCTCCGACCAGGCCAATTGGTGGCCACCCGGAACAGCGAACTCGATCGGCGCGATCTATCTCCATCTGGTCATCAACACCGACGTCGAGATCAACCGGCTCATCTTCTTGCGTGCGCCCCTCGTCGAGGGCCTCTGGGGTGGCGACGTCGGTCAAGCGTTCTCGTACGATGCAGAACACTTCGACCGCTGGGTACGGCATGCACCGGTTGATTGGCAACGCCTCCGTCATTATGGCCAGGCAGTCCACGCCGCGTTTGTCGCTTCGCTTGAGAGCATGAGTGATGAGCACCTCGCCATGCCAGTAGACATGACGAGGGCCGGGCTCGGAATGTGGGAAGGACGGGATCTTCTCGAACTCCATGGCACTACTCATCCCCGCATACACGGAGGCGAGATTGCGTGCCTGAAAGGACTGCTGGGTGGGACGGGTTACGCCGAGTCTCAAGCATTCCGCGCTGCAGTCCGCGTCGAAGAGTTCGAGTCGCCATCGCGATAGCCGCAAAGGGCTGGCGCACACACGCGTGCATCACCTGTCCGTCGGAAGTCTCGAGCCCGTGCGGGCTCAGAGCCGGCTAGCGGCAGGGTTACTGTGCGGCCAACGTCGAGTGCTGCCACACGATTCCTCTGACGACCGGTGAGCAAAAGTAGGGAGCCGTGCGCGGCTGACATGGATTTTGCCGATTGACGTCGAGTTCGCCCGACCCGAGCCGACCAGGCATCCACTTACCTGAATGACGTCGGTTGCCGAGTGAGCGTCCCATGACGCGCTGTGGCCAGAGGTTCGAGTCCTCAACCACTCACGCTCGTCGCGAGGAGTCGGAGCACCGTTTCCCTGGCGTTTCGCTGGGGTTTCATCACCACAGAGTGCCTATTGCGACCGCTACCGGCCGGTGCGACACTGTTACAGCGCCGTTCGGACGCGAACAGACAGAGACGTGCCCATCTCCCCTAGACCTTGGGAGTGCCAATGGAGCGTGGCGACCAGGATCGTCATGGCACCTCGGACCACCCGTCGCCTCCCGTCGGCGAGACCCTGACGATCCTCTGCGTCCCTCGCGTCCCCGGATCTGCCAACGTGACGCTCCACGGCACGTGCTCAGCCGCGACGGTCGAGCGGTTCTCGCGGACGCTCGCCAAGCTCATGTCGGAGGGAGTTCTGCGCATCTCGCTGGACCTGAGTCGGTTGGACGACATCGACGAAGCTGGCCTCCGTGCACTGGTGGTGGCGCATGAACGATTCTCGGACGTCGGCGGACGACTCGTGTTCGATGACCTGAGCCCGGCTGCTCGGCTAGCGATCGAAGCCCGAGGATTGGATCACGTCCTCGTCATCCCGGCCGGATCGACGCTTTCGCATTCTTCCCCAAGCCGATCGTCGGTGTTCTGATGGCCGTCGGCGCGCAAGTCCACGCTCGCGACGGGGTGGAGACGACCCCCTCGTCTGTCCCGTCGCGACGCGTGGTGACGATTCGCACGTAAGCGTCCGGGTGGGCCACACGCCTGTTTGCTCAGCCAGAGCGCGACCGCGTCGATGAGCTGCTGCGGCGGATTGGCTTAGCCAGGAGAGTGGAGACCCTCGGATCCCAAGGCGAAGCTCGCCCGATCTTGACATCACGATGACGGTCGTGGATCCATGATCGAGTCGAGCAGTGCGAGGCCCGTTCCGATCGGAAGCCCGAGATCCAACAGTAACAGCGAGATGTCGCCCTCGGCGAGCAAGTTGAGGGCGTGGTCGGCGTCACGTGCTTCGCACACGTGGTAGCCGTCCCGTCGGAGCATCTCTGCAACTGATGCACGCACCTCTTGGTTGTCATCAACAAGAGCAGCCGAGCTACCGGTCCAACGACGGAATCCTCGATCATCGAGGAGACTCATCACAATCTCTGTCGAGCGCCCATGCGCGCCCAGCAGAGCCGAGTTCGGCCCCGGCATGCGTTTCGAACAGGAACTCTGGCCCGCCACCGACTTCCCCCTTCGAGAGTGCACGCAGCTGGGGCCGCGAGCGGATCGCCTGCTTTCCGGGCTCCGGGCTCGCCGTGTCACGTGCCCATGAGGTCAACCACCCAAAGCCACACCGTTGCGGCGCGTGACCGAGCGTCACCGGCCGATCGGACGTGAGACCCTAGATGGCGCTGGCTTGGTGGGGCGGTCCGATGGCTCCCGCGATGGTCACGAGGAGATCATCAGGCGCGGCTGGCTTGTGGAGATGCCGTATCACGTTGTCGTCGTGACGATCGTCGGTTTCGGGGGACTCGAACGCCGACAGGAGGACGACCGGCGGAGGGTCGTCAAGCTGGTCGAGCAGAGCAAGCCCACTGAGACGCGGCATCTGGATGTCCAGGATCATGATCCCCACCGCGAGCTCACCGAGCAGCTCGAGCGCCTCTTGGCCGTCGACCGCCTCCATCACGGAGTATCCACAGGAGGCGATGACCTCGCCGGTTGAAGTGCGAACCGCGGCGTCGTCATCGACCACGAGCACGTCGACGTCAAGGGTCCGGGGGCTCATCCCGCCCCCTTACGACGTGCGCCTTCGCGACGGAAGACAGGGGAAGTGTTCTCTCTCACAACACCGAAAGGGGTCACCGCCCGTCTACCTCCACCTCGCCGGGGTCTGGAGCGACGAACATCCCTACAGAAGCTGCACGCGAATGTTCTTGCGAACGCTTCGCTGCGACTGTGTTCAGTTTACGCCATCGGTGTCACTCGCGCGTAACAATTGATTGAGACGCCAGTTCGGACTCGCTCGAACGATGGGACCGAATTCGCTTCGAGCGAGGCGAGGAAGAGTTTTGGCAGGTCCAGGCACTGCTCCGCCCATCGCATGGTGTCGCGGACGCCCGATCGCGTCGGCATAGGTGATCCGACGCATAGGTGAACCAAGTGAAAGCGCGCTGGGACCGCGTACGGGGGACTCCGCCCTACGAAAGCTCCAGGATCTCGGTTGCGGCTCGTTCCCCCGACCGGATGGCGCCGTCGATCGCCCCGTGCGACACGGTCGAGGTCTCGGTCCCCGCCCAGTGCACCCGTCCGAGCGGCTGGCGGAGGAGCGGTCCGTACCGGGTGAGGATGCCGGGCGGGAAATGTGCCATCGAGCAGCCCCGGGTCCACGGCTCCGTCCACCACGCGGTCTCGATCAATTCGCTCGGCGACGACGCTCGCGGGCCGAACCGCGCTGCCAGCGCATCGAGCACGGCCCGCCGCCGGTCGGCCTCGTCCAGGGCGCGCACCCGCTCCGCTACTGACCCGAAGGTGAAAGCGGCGATCACACCCGGGCGACCCGCCACCGGTGACGCGTCGAGGGTGACCTCCGCAGCCGATCCGGGCTCGGCGCTCTGTCCGCTGAATCCGTCGGTTCGCCAGAACGGCTCGTCGTACACGGCCAGCGTCTTCGTCTCGGGGCCGGCGATCGCTCTGCCGTAGAGCGTGCGGCGATCGTCGGGAAGAGCCGGATCGAAGCTGATCTCCAGGGCCAGCACAGGCGGCACGGCCACCACGGCGTGCCGAGCGGCAACCGACACGCCGTCCGCCTCGACCACGACGTGGTCGGAACCTTGGGTGATCGACCGCGCCGGTGAGCGCAATCGCACCGATTCGCCCAGAGCTTCGGCGACCCCCCGGGCGATCGATCCCGCGCCGCCTTCCACCATGTTCTCTTGTGCCCCACCCTCGATCGAGAACAAGGCATTGATGCTTCCGTGGGCGCGGACGAGAAAGAGGAGGTGGAGCAACGACGTGTCGTTGAGGTCGCCCGTGAACAGGCCGCGTACCGCCATCTCGAAGAGGTCGCGACCCACCCCCTCCCGGATCCCGGAGCGCTCGAGCCACCACCCGACCGAGCGGTCGTCCCACGTCGCCGCCCGGCGGGCCGACCAGGGCGCGTCGACCGGCACTCGTTTGGCGGTCAGGTTGAGTCTGGTCTGGGCGAGCGCGATCGCGAGCACGGCGAGCGGGCCGATCTTCGGGATCAGGCCCGTGTACGGCCGCAGCCGACCACCATCGACGAGCACGTGGGCCCCCTTCACCCAGGTCTTGTAGGAAGCCACGCCCATTTCTCGTGCCAACCCGAAGGCGGCGTCATGCTTCGGGCCGAGCCACGCACCTCCTCGGTCGACGGGTGAGCCGTCGGGGAGAAGCTGCGTCCAGACTCGTCCCCCCACTCGGTCGCGCGCCTCGAGGATCACGACCGACCGGCCCGCCTGCTGCAGTCGCCGGGCCGCAGTAAGCCCCGCGTAGCCGGCGCCCACCACGCAGACATCCGCGTCGATCCGTTCGGCCATGCGAGTGGGCACCGTACTCGCATGGGTGTCGCACCACGACGAAACGCCCCTCGTTGCCCGGCTGCCGGTCCTGTGGTGTGATGGCGCCCCGCTGCCGATGACGAACCACCCTCCGAGGCTCCGCGCCGCAGTCGGACGTGCCGTGCGAGGCCGCATCGCGGTGGCGGTCGTGGTGGCGAGCGGGGCCTTCGTGGTGGGAAGTTGCGCGATCACCGGTCGTCCCCCGAGCGCGATCGAGCCCGCGACGACGGCCACCTACGGTCCCCGGCCACGTGCGGACGGGCCGTTGCGGGACCTGGCGCGCTACCGCGGCATCGCCATCGGGAGCGCGGCCCAGCCCGAGTTGATCGCCTCCAACTCGACCTACGCCGGCGTCCTGGGGAGCCAGTTCGACATGGTCACGGCCGAGAACGCCATGAAGTGGCCGGCGGTGCACCCCGACCCGAACCACTATGACTTCGCCGCCGCCGACGCGCTCGTGGCGTTCGCCCGGCAGCACCACATGGCCGTGCGGGGCCACAACCTGCTGACGGGCGGGACCAACACGGCGAGCTGGGTGCTGAACGGCACCTTCTCCCGGGCCCAGCTGACAACGATCGTGCGCGACCACATCACCACCGAGGTGTCCCACTTTCGGGGCCAGGTGGTGCAGTGGGACGTCGTCAACGAGGCGCTCGACCCGACCGGGCAGCTCGAGGCCAACGTGTGGCAGCGGGGCATCGGAAGCGACTACATCGACAAGGCGTTCACATGGGCCCACGCGGCCGACCCCCACGCGCTGCTCTTCTACAACGAGGACGACGTCGCCTGCGACGTGTGCTCGGCGCGGTTCCCGGTCGCCCTCGAGCAGCACCGGGACGAGGCGATCTACCGGCTCGTCGCGGGGATGAGGCACCGTGGGGTCCCCATCGACGGGGTGGGCCTGCAGATGCACCTGTGGTCGTCGCCCCCCGACACCTCTTATCTAGAGGGGTTCTTCCGACGGCTGCGCGACCTCGGCCTCCAGGTGGCGGTGACCGAGATGGATGTGCGGCTGCCGGATTCGGTCGCCTCCCAGGACCTCGGTCTTCAGGCAGACGTCTATTCCTCCGTGCTCCGGGCCTGCTTGGCCTCTTCTAATTGCCGCACCTTCGTGGTCTGGGGGTTCAGCGACGCCACCTCGTGGATCCCGTCGTTCATCCCCGGTTTCGGTACCGGCGACCTGTACGACGCCAACTACCAGCCCAAGCCGGCCTTTTACGCCCTGCAGCGGACTCTCGCCGGCCCCTGATCCCGGCTGGGAGACCAGGTCGGCGACCCCTGACGGGCCGCGGGCGACGCCGCGGGCGGGGCCGCGGACGACGATCCTGTTGGCACGGAGTTGAGATGCCGTTGGCCCCGTTCTGACGGTCGTACGCCACGATGCGTGGTGCTGCCAACCCAGAGAGCAGGGAGCTGCCTCCATGCGGAGCCACGACCAAGAGGGTCCGAAGAAGTTCGACGTCGTGTTCAGGGGTTACGCGCGTGGGCCGGTCGACGAGTATGTCGCCCGCCTGCACGAGTGGCTGGTCGACTGCGAGGCGCGCGCTGAGAACGCCATGCAGAACGCCGCGGCGGGGGTGGGGGACCGAGTGAGCGAGATTCTGAAGGCTGCGTTCGAGGTGGGCGAGGAGGCCCGGCAGACGAGCGAGAAGGATGCCGTCAAGCTTCTCGAGCAGGCCGAGCAACGGGCCGCCGAGGTGCTTCACTTCGCCGAACGGCGGGCCGAGCAGCTGCGCGAACGCGCCGAGGCCACGTTGGCGGAGGCCGAAAAGGTGAAGACCGACGCTGTCGAGACAGCCCAGGCGGAAGCGGAGCGCACCCTCGAGGAGGCCCACCAGCGCTACGACGCCCTGGAGGACAGCATCAAGGAATTGTCCGATCGCAAGGCGAAGGCGCTGGGCGAGCTGTCCCGACTGCAGGACTACCTGGCAGGTGTCCCCGAGGTCCGTCCCGTCGACGCCGCGGGCACGAAGCCCGACATTGAGCCGACCGAGGCGAACGGCGCCCGCCCAGTACCGCAGGCTTCACCCGCGGCGGGCTGACGGCTCAGCGACCCAGGAGCACGACGCGGCGCGCCCGGCGCGCTCGACCAAGCGGGTGCCGGCCGCCGCCAGGTACGACCGGCCGTTCGTGCCCGCTCCACCCAAGGCGGTTTCCGGTGACGAGCTCGGGCCGACGCGGCCTCCCTCCAGGCGGGCTCGTGGCGGTCCAGCCGAGGCTCGAAGTCAGACCCAAGCCGCCGGAGTGAGCGGACCCACGCCGAGCAGGGTCCCGACGTAACGCTGCACGTCTGCGATGTTGACGGGCCGGGCCAGGCACGCACTCGCACCGGCTTCGAGCAGCGACCGGCGATGCTCGGGTGTGTCGTCGGTGCTCAGGACGACGATGGGCGTCAAGGCGGTAGCGGGCAACGCCCGCAACCGGACCAGGAGCCCCGAGCCGTCCATGTCGGGAAGCTCGACGTCCATCATGATCAGATCGGGGCGGCGCGCCAACGCCGTTCGCATCCCCGTCTGCGCGTCGTCGGTGAAGACCATCTCGACCTGATGCCAGCGTCTCGCCAAGCGGGTCACGAGGATCCTGCTGTTGTCGTCGGCGTTGACGTAGAGGACAAGACGCTTTTCCGGCACGTTGCCGTTTTCGCGGCGGTAGTGCGTGAGCGAAGCACTGATGGGAGCATCCGGCCGCGCGTACCGCGCCACTCGCTGCCCGTACCGATGGATCACGCGCTCCTCCGATGTCGTCGTGCCGCTGTTCGCAGAAGCATCCGCTGTCACGGCTCGGTCCGCAAATCCGCGGGCGACTGTAGGTGTCGGAGGTGAACGCCCGGAAACCGATCGGCGACCTTGAGATGAACGCTCGAAGCCGGATGGACGCGGTGCCGGCCGGTCCCTGGTCGCGGGGCGGCGCGCGCCGCGCCGGCGGGCTGGTCGTCACGAGGTGGCGACCAGAACCGCCCATGAGCACTCGGAGTTCACGACGAGGTCGAGGGTCCCGGCGTTGTCGTAGTGCTCGACGCCGGACCCGGTCGCCCCGAACTGGCCCGGTCCGTACACGCTCGTGACACCGCCGTCGGCCGTGTGGCCAGCGAAGTCGAAGAACCCCGGCGCGCCATGGCTGGTGCAGTCGTATGCCCACAAGACGCTCCAGCTGCCCGTCGTCGTGAACAGCCGCGTCGACCCGATCCCCGACCCGCTGTCCAGTGCGAGGACGGTCTTCGTCGGAGGCGACGGAACGGTGGTCGTCGTCGTTTCGGTGGTCGTCGATGAGGCGCTCGTCGTCAGTGGTACGTGCGCGCTCGCCGCCGGGGCGGCGAGAAAGGCGGGGATCGCCTCGGCCGCGGTGGGAACGGTCGTCGACGGTGCCGGGGGACCCGTGGGGGGCGGGGTCGTCACCGGGGTCGCCACGGACTTCGAAGAACCATGGGGCGCGGGGAGCGTGGTCGACGTGGATGCACGACGAGCCGGGCCCGGGCGTGTCGTGGTGGTGGGGGGTGTGACTCGGGTCGTCGTCGGGGACGGGGTGGTGCCCCCGGCCACCACGACGAGACCGATCGTGAGGACGACCGCCGCGGCGGCGGCCCCGATCCATCGTCGCCCGAGCACGGGCGTCATGATCCGGACCCCCGCGAGCGTCTTGAGGCCCCATCCGTCCGGATCGGGCCCCACGGGTTCGGGCCGCACCTCCACGCGCCCCGACGCGGGCCGGTCCCGGGTGGATGGCGCCCCAGGGTTCAGGCTGGGCGGGGACACCGCCCCGACCGGAACGTTGCCGCCGGACTGCGCGCCGTCCCTCGCAGACGCAGGCGCGTGCGCGGCGCGCGCCTCGGAGAAGTACGTGTAGTGCACCAGGCCGGAGGGGTCGGGGGCTCGGAGCAGGCCCGTCCAGCGGTTGCCGCTCCAGTAACGCTCCTGGATCGGATGCGCCGGGTCCGGGTGCCACCCCGACGGGGCCCGGGCCGTCGGCGCGTCGCGCGTCGGCCCCCCAGGGACCGGCGGCGGCGGAACGCCCAGCTCGTTCCTGAACCCGCTCGCCGCGTCATGCACGAGCGATGTGGCGCGACCGCGCACGAAGTAGCGATGCTCATGGATCCCGAACGGATCGGGATGCCGGCCGTCCCGCTCCACAGCTCCTCCCCTCGTCAGAGGGTACGGAGACGAGGTGAACGAACCGTGACGCTCTCGCGAACTCTGCGTAAAGGGAGTGAGGCTCGTTCAGGAAGGAAGGCGGGTTACGCCCCGACGCGGGCCTTTTTCGTCACTGGCGCTCGGGCGGGGCGGATCGGGTTCGGGGGCGAGCCGCGACTCCGCCGTCGAACGACGAGGAACCCGGCACCGAGGGCCACCCCAACGATCGGGAGCACGATGGCAAGGACCGGGGTAGACGACCCGGCGGCGCCGCTTCCCCCGATTTGGAACGCCCTCGTAAAGGCGTGCGGCCCGAGGAAGTTCCCGTTGTAGTCGACGCCCACCCAGAGCACGCAGAAGTGCGTCGCGTCGCAGTCGATGTTCGAAGTGTGCGCCGCGTTCAGCTTGATGAACGTGTATCGGGCGGTGAAGTTGCCGCCCGCGTCGGTGTTGATCTGGTTGGGGTTGACGGTGGAACCGTCACAACGTGAGGCATCACGCGGCAGATTGGACTGGGTGCCACCCGGGTCCGCACATTCGAGAACCTGGAGACCGGTCGGGTCCTGTCGGTGCGGAGGGAAGCCGCTCCCCGACACTGTGAAGGTCTGCATGCTGGCGGGATTTCCGTCGGGCATCGTCACCTGCCCGCCGGCAAACGCCGTGCCGCCGAACAGCACCACGAAGACGGCGGTCGCCGCCGCGGCGCCTGCAGCTCCCACTCCACGCACACGTTTGGTTCGTCGAAGCGAGATCAACGGCTCGACCCTCTCCCTGGACGGGACACCGGCCCTCAGCGCTCATGATCGTACCGACGCGCCACCGCGCAGGCGGTGGCACGGGACTCGCGCGCGCCACGGCTGATATTCGAGGGTGACGGTAGCGAGCGTGGGTAATCCCAGCGTGACGGGCAGGCGAACCCTCGATGAACTACCGGCCCTTACGGGGACCCGAACCCTACGGCGTCCAGTCGGGATGCTCGTCGGGGAGAAGCAGGTCCCGGATCGCCTCTCGCTCGACCGCGAGCAGGGTGGTGCGAGTGACGGCGTGGGCGGTGAACACGCCCCGCTGGCCGCGTAGCGCGCCTTGGTCGCCGAAGAGTTGCCCCGGGCCCACCCGCGCCACGGTCTGGTCCGCCCCATACCCTTCGGCCCGGATCTCGACCTCACCTTCGACGACGACGAAGTACTGGCCGATTCTGTCTCCGGGCCGGAAGATCACCTGGCCCGCGTCGAAGGTGAGGCGGTCGAGGCTCGTCGACACCGCACCGCGGCTCGGCACGGGCGACAGGCCGTCGAAGGAGAACATGCGCTCGGTGACCTCGGGCTCGGTCGCGGTGACCATGGCGTAGTCGTAGTCGACGAAATGCATCTCCCCTGGGAACACCCGGTAGAGGGTCCCGGGCGGAGGGGCGAACGACGCGCCGAACTTCTGCGAACAGAGCCAGAGCGCCCAATCGTTTTCGTCGGTATCGGCGGGCTGTACTTGCCCGACGCCCTGGAGCTCACGCACCTTGCGCCAGTCCATCGTGTAGTCGTCGATCGTGAAGGCGATGTAGCGACTGGCTTTGATGTTGCGGGCGATCGTCGCACTGTCCAGGGCGAAGAAGTACAGGCGCCATTCGTCGTTGGCGTAGACCACGGTGTCGGCGTGGGGCATGCCGGTGAACGACGACGTCCCGAGGGTGATCACGTGATGGAGCTGTAGGTACTCCACCACGTCGGTCGGGAATTTCCGGGTCTCCATCTGCTCCTCCGCGGGCAGCTTAGGAGACGACGAGGACGGCCTGCCTCCAGGATCGTGGGCGTCGCCACAGACATCTGAACCAATCCGCCTGCACGCGCCCGGCCCCGCGCCGCGTCGCGGCCCGATGCGCAACGCCCGAGGCGTCGCCCCCCTGAGGCGCCCCGGCACCGCGAGCCCGGAGAGGGAGATGGACACGGTGCAGGGCGCGCCGTCAGCGTGACCGGGCGTCGCTCCAGGTGCAACAAGGAGTGGGTGAAATGTTGGCGACGAGTACGCGAATTCCCCCGCTCGTCCGCCAAAGCCGCTCGAGCGCGGCACACCGGAGAGGCGATTGGTGGCCCGGCCCGCGTCCACTACCGTGAACGCGGCCGCAGCACGAGCCCAGGGGGCTTCAAGACATGGCAGAGCTTCACGGGTGGCAGTCCGACCCGTTCGGACTCCACGAACAGCGATACTTCTCCCAGGGACAGCCGACGAAGCTGGTGCGCGACCGGGGACGCGAGGCGTACGATCCGCCGCCCATGAGCGAGCCTGCCATGGCGGCAGCCACCGCCCATACGGCCTCGGCTCCGCCCGTGCCCGGGACGATCGGTGCTCCCACGGCGCCTCCGACGTTTGCCCCGCCCGCCACGCCGAGCCCGCCGTCCCCTCCTGTGCCCACCGTGGCGCCCGCACCTGTCGGGCCGCCCGAATCCGTTCCCACCGCGCCGCCCGCACCTGGTCCTACCCCGCCGCTCCCGCCCGAGCACACCGCAGCACAGCCGGCAGGACCTGACGGATCCCTCGCCGGCACCTCAACGTTCGAGAATCCAATGGCGCGGCCCTCGACTCCACAGATGCAGCCGTTGCCCCCGTCGCAGTCGTGGGCAACGCCGCCATCCCCGGTAGTGCGCCACACAAGACCTGCGTCCCGAGCGCCCCTTCCGGCGTCACCGCCGCCACAGCCACCACCCCGACCCGGTTGGAAGCGCGGCCCGGACGGCGAATGGCACCCACCGGATCCACACGAGGTGGGTTCCAAGAACCGGACGCCCTCCGAGTCCAACCACAGCACCGAGGGTGCCGACAGCGCGCAGGCCGTCACGATTTCGGAAGCGGCTGTATACCAGGCGGCCGCGTCACTCGGTGGAGGTGCGTTTGGTCGCGGAACGCGCCCGGGCCGAATCCCCTCATCGCGCCCGTCTCAACCTCCGCCCCACTTTCCCAACGCGTCGACGCGCCAGCGCGTGCCGAGATGGCAATCATCGGCACCCGAGCCTGAGCGACCACCCGCGGCCACGAATGCATTCGCATCGTTCGATTCGTCAGCTCCACCCGCGTCGCATCAGCCGTCGCCCGAACTGGGGTGGTGGTTGGCTTCGGATGGCAACTGGTATCCGCCCGAGACCGCGCCCGACGCAGCCCAGCCGCTTCCTGCACCGCAACCCTCGCCCGGGCCGGGATGGTGGCTGGCGTCGGACATGAACTGGTACCCACCGGAGCTCGCATCAGACGGCCAGACGGATGCTTCGCATCAGCCGTCGCCCGAACAGGGATGGTGGTTGGCTTCGGATGGCAACTGGTATCCGCCCGAGACCGCGCCCGACGCAGCCCAGGTGCTTCCTGCACCGCAACCCTCGCCCGGGCCGGGATGGTGGCTGGCGTCGGACATGAACTGGTACCCACCGGAGCTCGCACCCGAGCCGGGCGCAGGTGCTCCGCAGGATTCCGACCCGACTTTTCCCGCCCCCGAAGAGTCACGATCGGGAACAGAGGGGAGCACCCGCGCTCCCGTCGGCCCCATCCCGGCTTTGTAGCGCCCGTCGGCCCTACCCCGGCTTTGTAGCGCCCGTCGGCCCAGGCGTCAGGAGCCGTGGCGCGCGTCCACCATCGTCCAGGCGCCTCCCTCTCGGGCGGACGAACGGATGGCATCCAACACGGCCATCTGGGCCACACCGTCGCCGAAGGTCGCCGGCTCGGGGCCCTCGAACGGTCGGTCTTGGATCCGATTCCGGAATGCGGCAGCGAGCCGCGTGTAGGGCCCGTATTCCACGCCGAAGGTGATCATCTGCTCATAGGTCGTGGTGACGGCGCCGGGAGGTAACGGCGGAGCGGGCTCGGTGCGCAACGAGTCGGGCACGGGCAAGGTGCGGGTCCCGCTTTCGTCGCTCAGTTTGACGACGTCGCCCACGCCCTCGATCCAAGCCGTTGCGACCGAACCCGTGACACGCGTCTCGACCAATATGCCGCGGTCCGAGGCCGTGCTCTGGAGGACGCCGACACATCCGTTACGGAGGCGGAAGTGGACGACGAACCCGTCGTCGGCGCTCATAGGGCGGTCCACGACGTGAAGCAGGGACGCGCTCACGGCGTCGAAGTCGTCGAGCGTGACACGAATCTGGTCGATCAGCTGTGACCCGTGGGCTCCCAGCCAGCCGCCTCCTTGCGACGCATCGGCCCACCACCCCGGAACCTCGGCCGCCGGATCGGCGAGCATCGGGACGTGCATCAGCCACGTGGCGAGGCGCGGCGTGCCGACGAGGCCCTGGCGCACTGCTTGGGCTAGGAGAGCCTGACCGGTGTCGTAACGGAATTCCGTCCCGAGCAGGTGAACGACGCCCGCGGTCTCCGCCGCCTCGAGGACGGTGCGGCCCTCAGTGGTGTCCCGGGCGAAGGGCTTCTCGCACAGGACGTGCTTGCCGGCCGCGATCGCCTCGAGGGCGAGCTCGGCGTGGGTGTGCGGAGGACTCGCGATGGTGACGGCCGCGATGTCATCACGGTCGAGAGCCTCGGCCAACGATCCACACGCCTGTGGTATCTCGAAAAGCCGGGCGCGCTCGGCGGTCTTGGCCGGGTCGCGACCGACCACGGCGCGGACGTCGAACCCGGCATGCCGGAGCGCCCGGACATGGGAGTAGCAGCCGAACCCGGTGCCCACCACGACCGCGGTGATCGGCGAAGGGTCGTCCAGGGGGACCGCGGCGGGGGGTGGTGTGCCCGACGCGCTCATGGTCGAGGCCAACCGGCGCTAGCCATAGCGCGCCGCGTCGAGTGCGCGGCCCGCAGCGCCGCAGCTCGCGCGCCTTCGGCGTGGAGCGCGTCGGAGAACACCTCGACGCCCACCGGGGCGTTGACCTCGTTGTCCGCGAGCGCGCCGAGGAAGCCGACGACGTCCAAGGCGCCGTCGCCCGGGAGGAGCCGTTCGTGCAGGGTGGCGTGGAGAAGGTCGTCCTCGGCGGTCTCGGGCCCGTCGTCCACCTGGACGGCGAGCACGCGCCTTCCCGGGATGTGGCGGAGCTGATCCGGCGTGGTCCCGGTGCGAGCGCAATGCCAGACGTCGACGTTGAGCCCGCCGTTGGGCCGGTCGGCGAGCCGCACCACGTCCCAGGCGGTGGCGAGGTCGGGGATACGCGACCACGCCAACCACTCCAAATGCACCAGCAGTCCGTGTTCGGCCGCCCGGTCGCACAACCAAGCGAACGCCTCAGCCGCCTGCTCGATGGACCACGTTCCTCCGAGCACCTCGGCGGCGTTGAGCGAGCGCGCCCCGACGGCGTCGGCGATGCGGAGTAGCTCGTCTTCGCCGTACCGGAAGACCTCGAGGGTGTCGAGCTCGGGTGGGATCCGGACGTCGTCGGCCCCGGGCGTCCACCACCACGCGGGGTCGATCTCGGCTACGGCCAGTCCGTGGTCGTCCAGCATCTTCTTGATGTCGGCGTCGCTATGGCCGTCGCGGCGGGCTCGGTGGTAGTCGCGTCCCCACAGCGACACCGCTTCGAAGCCCGCCTCCGACGCAGCCGCCAGGCGGTCACGAAAGGCGACGTCGCGCCCGATCGTGCCCGAGCACAACACGACGTCCCGGGTCCCAGGGTCAACGGTCCTCCCTTCGACCACATGTCACCGTCAGTAGCCGGCCTCGGTGTCGACGATCCCGTGCAGGGGCTGGCCCTTCCGGTACCGGCTCAGGTTTTCGACGAAGAGCTCAAAGGTCTTGGCTCCACTGGCGGGAGCGCTCCAACTGATGTGCGGGCTCAACCGGACCAAAGGGTGGCTGTACAGCGGGTGCCCGGGGGGGAGGGGTTCGGGGTCGACGACGTCGAGCGAGGCGCGGGCGACGATGCCGGCGTCGAGCGCGTCGAGGAGTGCCTCCTGGTCCACGAGCGTGCCGCGCGCCACGTTCACGAGGTGGAGGCCCGACTTGCACGCCGCGAACGCGGTCGCATCGAGAAGGCGGGTGGTGTCTGCCGTGGCCGGTGCGGCCAGGACGAGGTGATCCGATCCGGCGAGGAGCTCGGCGAGCGAGGCGGCGATCGACACGCCCGGGACCGGCGACGGTTTCGGGGTGCGGCGCAGGGCGACAACGGTCATCTCGAAGGCGAGTGCCCGCAAGGCGACCTCGGTGCCGATCGCTCCCAACCCGACGATCCCGAGGGTACGGCCGGCCAGCCCTCCCAGGCTCGACATGTTCCACTCCGGAGGCGGCGCGGTGATCCACGACTCGGGCAATCGCTTCTCGAACGCGAGCATGACGGCCAGCACCCACTCCGCGATGGCACGGCCACTCGCGCCACGTGAGCACGTCACCATCCGGCTGCCCGCGGCCCCGAAGGGGAAACCGTCGATCCCGGTGCTCAGCACGTGGACCCAGCGAATCTGCGGTGCGAGAAGAGCCTCGACGCCGTCCGGCGCGTCGAGCAACGTGACCAGGACCTCGGCATCGTCGGGGACCTCGTCGCCCGGCGCGCAGCCGATGAATTGCTCGCCCGGCGCGACATGCTCCAGGGCGGCGATGAGGCCAGCCGCGAAGCGGCTTCCCGTGTTGACGACGACCGTGCCGGTCATTGGGTCACACCGGCGGTGACTCGTGTGCGAGGACATCTTTCAGCACGCCGCCGGTGTGGACGGTGCCGAGGTTGTCGGCCAGGTACCGGGGAGCCTCAGCAGTCTCGACGAACCGCCCAGTCGGGCACATGGTGAGGATCTCGACGAACGAGAACGCCGCACCTGACATCTGGGTCTCGAAGACGCGCCGCAGCATCCGCTTCGTCTTCGCCATGTTCCCGGCGGTGTTCACCGAACCGCCTGCCACGCCGCGCGGGCACGGTCGTCGTTGAGTTGTTCGCTCGCCATTGCCCCTCGGCTCAGGACGGTGTCCGCACCGGCCTGAGGCCCACGGTACCGAATTGCGCCCATCCTGACCCGGTGGTTCGGGCTGGGGTCGGCCGCCATATCGAGGCTTGCGGGGTCGACGAGAGAGGTCGGTCAGCTGGCAGGATGACGACCCGCGGACGTGCCGTTGGTGGTCCCCTCCGGTGCCGAGGTGTCGGTTCCGGTCCCCGCGGATGCCACGCCGTCGGTCCCGGTTCGCAGGCTGGCGAGTTTCTTGTCGAGCTCTACGAAATAGTCGTAATCGCGCTTCGTCGACGGGGCTCCCAGCTCGGGGGGCGAAGGGTGCACGTCACCGGGAAGTCCAGCGGGCGAGGCAGGCTGCGGCGTCCGAAAGGTTGGCGAGCCCGCCAGATTCGGATCGATGCCGGGCCGATGACTTCGCAGTCGATGTACGGGTTCCGCTGCTGTGCGCGGAGCGGGGGCCGAGACTATCGATTCGGCCCGGTTCTCCTCGGGCCAAGAGACGTCTGCCCCCCTCGGTGACGAAGGCGGGTCCTTCAGCGGTGGTTCGGCAACTCCGGTACCTGCGCTGCCGTGCGGCGTTGACGTCTCGGACGTTGGGAGCGACTTCTGGGGTGGCGACGGCACAGAAGGCGCAGTATCGAGAAGATCCGATGGCGAGCGAGGCGCTTGCTCGGTCCGCGGTGTCTGTGGTGGCCCCGCGGGTGCCGGCCCAGAAGGACCAGCGCCTGCAGTCGTCGCCGGAGGTGGGGGCTCGGGCGCTGGCCGAGGAGGGGGGGGTGGGACCGGAGAAGGGGGGATTCGGCGCGCCGGTGGGGGCGGCAGTTGTTTTGTCGTGGGCGGCGGTAGCGAACCGGTCGGAGGCGGCGGGAGTGAACCGGCCGGAGGAGGGGGAAGCGAACTCGCATGCGGAGGCGAACCGGTCGGTGGCGGCGGGAGACCCCGCCGAGGAGGCGGAGGCAACGTGTGGCCTGAGGGCATCGCGGGCTGCACGGGCCCGGCCCGCGGAAGCCAAAGGGCTTGGCGGTCCCCAGCCGGTGATCGAAGCTGGCTTCGGAATTCATGCAGGCACTCGAGCAACTCGCGCTGAGTGCGAGCGAATTCGTCCAGCACCACCACAAAGTCCCCGACGACCCGGGCGAAATCCAGATCAGGCGTCTGCTCCGGCATGTCTGACATAGGCAGCAGAAGCTGACTCTATCGTCGGCGCTCTCAGCATCGACAGCGCGCGTTGCTACCATGCGCGGGTGCGCCATGCGTTGATGGACGAAGCCGAAGCCGATCTTCGCCTCGAGGCAAGCATCTCCGGTCTGGCCGACCGAGTGCCGGAAGTCTCGGTCCGACGGCTGCTCCCTCTCGGTCAACGACGGATCCTGATCGCGCTCGGCGTGTTCCTCCTGGGCGGACTCGTCGTGTCGCCCATGGACACGTTGATCGCACTGGCCGGCGTGATCACCCTGGTCTACGCGGTCTGCATCGCATATCGGATCTTCCTGTTCCTTCGGTCGACCCGGTCAGACGAGTCTGGAGTCGTCTCCGACGAGGAGGCCCGGGCGATTCACGACGTGGATCTCCCCAGCTACACCGTCCTGATACCCGCCTACCGTGAGCCTGAAGTCATCAACCACCTGGTGGCGAACATCGGTCGCCTCGAATACCCGCAAGAAAAACTCGAAGTGCTTGTGCTCGTCGAGGCTGACGACGACGAGACGATCAACGCGATCAGCGCGGAGCACGTCGGCGGGAACTTCGAACTCGTCTTCGTTCCACCAGCGGAGCCGAGGACCAAGCCGAAAGCGCTGAATTTCGGGTTGACCTTGGCCCGAGGAGACCTCGTCGCGGTCTTCGACGTCGAAGACGAGCCCGACTCGCTCCAACTCCGGCGGGCGGCTGTAGCGATGAGCCGCATGGGGCCTGAAGTCGGCTGCGTTCAGGCCAAGCTCTCGTACAACAACCCGGACCAGAACCTGATCACCAAGTGGTTCACGATCGAATACGCCATGTGGTTCATATTCTTCCTTCCCGGCCTGGCGTCACTCAACGCACCCATCCCCCTCGGAGGGACTTCGAACCACTTTCGTCGCAGCGTGCTGCGCAAATTGGGCGGTTGGGACCCCTTCAACGTCACCGAGGACGCCGACCTTGGCATCCGCATGTTCCGGGAGGGTTACCGGGTCCGAGTCCTCGAGTCAACGACGCTCGAGGAGGCCAACAGCGACTTCGTCAACTGGGTGAAGCAGCGTTCCCGGTGGTACAAGGGCTACCTCCAAACGCTCTTGGTCCATCTCAGAGATCCGAGGGAGCTCGTCCACGAGATGGGTTGGAAGGGCCTTGCGCACTTTGCGATCTTTGTCGGCGGGACACCGGTTCTCGCCGTGCTCAACCCGGTGTTCTGGGTGCTGACGTTGCTGTGGTTCGTGGGCCATCCCATGCTGATCCAGGAGATCTTCCCGGCGCCCGTTTACTACGTCGGGCTGTTCTGCTGGGTCTTTGGGACCTTCCTGCTTGGATACTTGACACTCCTGAGCTGCCGCATCACCCGTCGTGGCGAGTTCCTGTGGGCCGCACTTGTCGTGCCTGTGTACTGGGTCATGATGTCGATGGCAGCCGCCAAGGCGATCTGGCAGCTCGTTGGGTCACCGACCCTGTGGGAGAAGACCACCCACGGTCTGGACAAACACTCCCTACCGGAGCGCTCCGCCGCCTGATATTTCGCCACACCACATGCTGGGCTCAACACGGGCCGTAGCTAAGTGTCAAGAGTGGAACTTCCACGCGAAGTCCCAGCGAAGCCAAGGCGAACTCTGGGTGTCGCACGGGGGATCGGTCTTGTCTTGGCGTAGGGAGCGTGCCACAACTAGGCACGGTGGACCGCCGCCGAGCTCTCCTTCCTGGCCTCATCGCAGGCCTCGCCAACAGCTTCCAAGCGTCGGGGATCACAACGTTGTCGCTTGCGGCTCCGGCCTTCAACGAAGAAGAAGCGATCTCGGACGTCGTCTTCGGCTGGTTCGACTACCTCCGGGACGCGGGGCTCGAGTGCTTCGAGGTCGTCATCTGTAATGACGGCAGCTCGGACAAGACGGGGCTCATCCTGGAACAGCTCGCAGAGGAGCTCCCCGAACTGAGGGTCGTCTCGCTCTCGCACAACCGAGGGGCCGCCGCCGCGTTGACCGCGGCGATCTCTCACACGAAGCTCGAATGGGTGCTCTTGCTCGACACCGACGGGCAATTTCCCATCGAGAACGCGGCCAGGATGGCGAGGGCGGTGTCTGGGCAGGGAGCTCGGGCCGTGATCGGGGTTCGTCGCGGCAAGAAGGACTCCCGCTTCGCGCGATTCGGCTCCTGGTCGAGTGGAGCCCTGTGCAACGTCTTTCTCGGCACCTCGTACCGCGACTTCAACTGCGCGCTCAAGCTGGTCGAAGGTCCCCTGGTCCGCTCCCTTTCGCTGGAGGCGCGGGGCCTGAACTACTCGACCGAGGTGACTGCGAAGCTGAGCGAACGGGGCATTCCCATGTCCGAGGTCGTAGTCGACCACTTGCCACGGCACGGTGGAAGAAGCAGCTTGCGAGTCGTCCGGGGTTCGTTCCATCGTATGTTGTTCGTGCTCTATGTCGGGTTTCGTCAGGCCCTGCTGCGCCTCGGCGTCCTCCAGTCCGTAGGTGCGGAGCGATGACCTCGGCGAAAGAGCTGCGAGTCGCCTTGTTCTGCGGGGGCAGGGGGAGCGCTTCGATCATCCGTGAACTTTTGCGATGGCCCAATGTCCGCTTGACCCTGCTCGTAAATGCATACGACGACGGGTTGTCCACCGGGGCGCTTCGCCAGCTCATCCCCGGCATGCTTGGACCGTCGGATTTTCGTAAAAACCTCTCGTACCTCCTGGACATGTACTCGACGCAGCAGTACGTGCTCCAGCGCCTGATCGAGTACCGACTCCCGCAAGCAATGGAGCCAGCCGACGTCGGGGTGTTGGAGCTCTTCGCTCTCGAGGGCACCGGCCCTCCAGCCCATCATCCGTTGAGCTCCCTGCTGGCGCCGCTCGACGGCCCGGTGCGTCGCCGCATCCGCGAGCTGCTGGCATTGTTCTTTGAGTACGTCCGTTCGAGCAGCGACAAGTTCGACTATGCCGATTGCTCGCTCGGAAATCTGCTCTTCGCAGGCGCGTATCTCGAGACCGGGAAGTTCAACGTCGCTTCGCAACAGCTTGCCCGCCTGTTCGGATCTCGGGCCGATCTGGTCAATGTCAGTGCAGGAGAGAACCGCTTTCTCGCCGCTCTCAAGGCAGATGGAACACTCCTCTTCTGCGAGGCTGACATCGTCGGCAAGCAGTCTGACGTTCCCATCCGGGACTTCTATTTCCTCGACCACACCCCGTCGGAGTCGGAATGGGCAGAAATCTCGCACCGCAACGTCGAAGAGAAGGATGCTTGGCTTCGCGCACGCGAAGTCCAGATGACCCCGTCCCGGGAGGCCGAAGCGAGCTTGGCCCGGGCCGACGTGATCATCTACGGACCCGGCACGCAACACTCGTCGTTGCTACCGAGCTATCGAGTGCTCGGTCGAGCGCTGCGAGACGCGACCGCACCTTTGAAACTGCTCGTCGCCAACCTTGCGCAGGACTACGACATTCAGGGTCTGGGAGTTACGGACATCGTCGATCGGGCCCTTCAGAATGCTGGCGACGACGACAACCGCGATCGCGTCGTCACTCACGTCCTGTACAACGAGGGGAGCAGCGACGGCCCGGACGGGCTCGCGTTGGACGAACGGGCGCTCGACCGGCGGAACCGTTACCGAGGGGCCAAGATCGTCAGCGGAACGTTCGTCAGCCCCGCGAACCCACGGACACACAGCGGCCATCGAGTCGTGCGGACCGTTGTCGATCTCGTCAACGGCTTCGGTGAAGCGTCCCATCGCCCTTCCGTGGACATCTACATCGACCTGTTCAAGCGTTCGCTGGCACGTGACAACGTCATCCAGGAGTTCCTCGAGATCGACTGGCAGTCGCATTACGACTCGGCACGACTTCGGATGAACAATGTCGAGTTGCCCGATCTGAATCTTCCCTCCCACCTTTCGGTCGAGCAGTCGCAGTACGCAGACGGGGCCTCGGAGGTTGGAGTCCTTCAGGACTGGCTGGCATACGGAACGAGCGAATACCTCGTCACGCTGACCGGAGACGGGGAATACCAGCTGCGGGACGTGCTCAGAGCCACCGGCTTCTTGCGCAGCGGCTCATTCGGAGTGGTACTCGGTTCACGGACTCAAAGTCGTCAGCAGTTCCGCAACTCCCTCAACGCGGCGTACGGCGAGGGCACCGTGCTGCACTTCGCCAGCTGGTTTGGCGCATTCGTGGCAACGACACTGTTCGGGCTTCGGTTCCGGATCATCCTTTCCGACCCTCTCACCGGTTTTCGAATCTACGAACGAAAGCGGCTCGAGGACGGCTTCGCCCAGCTCGCTCGCCATGAGCACCCGTCCACTGTCTCCGAGGTGACCCGACTCCTCATTCAGAGCGGTGTCGAGATCGCGGAGTTGCCGGTCGCCTACAGGACATTCACCGGCTTCACCCGGCCCTCGTGGCGCCTGCGTCGAGGAATCCGGAACGTCGTGGGCATCGTGCGGTGATCCAACGCGACAGGGTCGCCTGGCGAGCATTCCTCTTCGATTTCGACGGAACTCTCGTCGACTCCTCCGGTCGACATGACGAGGCGTTCAGAGGAGCGCTTCGACGCGTCCGGCCAGATCTGCTCGAGGATTTCGACTACGGGATGGTTCGGGGCATGCCCACCTCGACCGGCTTTCGCCGGCTAGGCATTGAAAACGAAGACCAGGTGGCTGCGCTGGTCGGTGAGAAGCACCGTCTCTTCCGGGCTTCGATCGATCGAGACGGAATTCCCCTCCTCGCGGGAGCACGGGAGCTCCTCGACATGCTCGACCGCAACGGATCTCGCTTGTACCTGGTCACGTCCGGGAGTCGGGGTTCGGTCTGGCCGACGCTCGCCATGCTCGGTATCTCACAGCTGTTCGACGGTGTCGTGACAGCGGACGACGTCCACCCAGGAAAACCGTCGCCTGAGCCGTATCTGTGGTGTCTGCGGCGATTCGACCTCGATCCCGAATCCTGTGTTGCAGTCGAGGATGCCGTGAGCGGAGTGACGTCGGCACGAGGAGCTTCACTTGCCGTGGTTGGAGTACACAACGTCGCGGTACGGACTCTCGTCGACGTCTTCTTTCCGACACTCGAGGACATGCGATTGTCGCTGTCCGACCCGCGCCTGGTACCTGTCTCCGGATCGTGACTTCCTGCGCAGTCGTCCCTGCTGCGGGCAGGGGCTCTCGTCTGAGCCTCGACGTCCCGAAGATCCTCGCCCCCGTGGGCGAGGGCGTCACGGTGTGGTCCGTTCTGCGCGCCCGGCTGTTGTCCGTGGTCGATCGAGTCCACGTGGTGCTGTCGCCACACGGACTGGGAGCGTTCGACGAGGTGCTCGGGTCCGACCCCGACCGCGGTCGCATCACGACGAGCGTGCAGGAGGTGCCGCTCGGCATGGGCGATGCCGTGTTCGGCAGCATGGGGTCCTGGGTCTCGGCCCAAACGATTCTCGTCGTGTGGGGTGACCAGATCCACGTCTCTAGGGCGACCCTGTGCGACGCGCTGTCGTTGCATGGGGGCCGGCCGCGGCGGATCGTCCTCCCCGTTGTCTCTGTCGAGCGGCCCTACGTCGAATACCGCTTCGGGCCCGACGATTCGATCATCGCGATCCTGGAAAGTCGTGAGGGCGACGCTTGTGCCCCGGGAGGTCTGAGTGACGTCGGGACGTTTGCGCTTTCGACCGAGAGCCTGGACGCCGAGTGGCGGGCCTACGAATCCACCGCGCGGAAAGGTAGTCGCACGGGGGAGATCAATTTCCTTCCGTTCATCAGGTTCCTTAGCGTGCGCGAATGGCAAGTTCGGCGAGTGCCGGTGCTTGACCCCAAGGAGGCACGTGGCATCAACACCCCGGAGGATCTCTCCACCGCAAGAGTGGCGCTCGGGATGGTAGGAGGGTCAGGAGGGAACAATGCCGGGTGAGCTTATCCTGGTGACCGGCGGAGCCGGGTTTATCGGAAGCCACTTGTGCCGGCGGGTGCTGGACCGGGGCTACCAAGTTCGGGTCCTCGACAACCTGTCGTTCGGGCGAAAGGAATGGGTGCCGGACGAAGCGGAACTCGTGGTCGGGGACATCCGGGATATCGAAGACTGCCGCGCCGCCTGCGATGGCGTGTCCGGCGTCTTCCACGCTGCGGCCATGTCACGAGCCGGGCCGTCGGTCGACGCCATCGACATCTGCACCCAGCAGAACGTGACGGGGACCCAGAACGTCTTGATAGCGGCCCGCGACGCCCGGGTACGGCGCTTCGTCTACAGCGGCTCGTCGACGTACTACGGCAATCGGCCGACTCCGCATCGGGAGACGACCCCGCCGGACTTTCTCAACTTCTATGCCCTGTCGAAAGCGGTGGGTGAGGAATACGCCTTCATGTTCGATCGCATCTTCGGCCTGCCTGTAGTCGTGCTGCGGTATTTCAACGTGTACGGACCTCGTCAGCCCGAGGTCGGTGCCTATGCCCTCGTGCTCGGGATCTTCTTGCGGCGTTGGGCCGATGGAGAGGAGCTCGAGATCCACGGTTCGGGGGAGCAGCGACGAGACTTCGTCCACGTCAGAGACGTTGCCGACGCCAACATCGCCGCCTTCGAGAGCGACGTACGGTCCGAAGTGTTCAACATCGGCAGCGGGACGAACGTGTCGGTCAAGGAACTGGCGGACATGATCTCGCCCCGGCAGCATCTCGCGCCCCGTCGTGCCGGTGACGCCGAGGTCACGCTCGCTGACATCTCCAAGGCCACCGACCTGCTCCGGTGGCACCCCAAGGTGTCATTTGAGGAGGGCGTCGGCGAGATGATCGACCTCTCGCGGGAGGAGCGTCATGGTCACGCTGACTGAGGCGCCGGAGGCCCCGGATCCGATCGTCACGACTGACCTCGGATCGGCCGAGCCAAGGGGGCGCTCGAGTCCTCGCTTGCCTCGAGTGCGGTTCGAGGCGCTGTCCAGGGCGCCTCAAGTCGTGCGTGTCGTTCGATTCGCCATGGTGTCTGCGGTCGCAGTGCTCGTGGCCCAGGGCGGTCTGACGCTCATCTACGGCGTGTTCAGGCTCCCGTCAGCGGTGTGGAGCAACATCATCGCCCAGGTCATTTCGACCGTGCCCGCGTACTACCTGAACCGGAAATGGGTGTGGGGCAAATCGGGACGGTCGCACTGGGTCAAAGAGGTCGTGCCGTTCTGGGCGGTGTCGCTGGGGGCGTTGGGCCTGTCGATCGTGTCGGTGGCGTACGCCGAAGCGTGGGGACATCGTCATCACCTCCATCACGGCGCGTTGACGGCGCTGGTGGACATCGCCAGCCTGGTGACCTTCGCCATGCTATGGGTCGTGAAGTTCGTGAGTTTTCACAAGCTGTTCCACTCGACCCATGCTCCGGAGGCTCGCTCCGTTACCGGTGACAAAGCCGTCGAGCGCCTGTGGGTGTCGGTTGGAGGAGGTTCCGCACCCCACTGACGGCCGGTGCTCCTTGTTCAGCGTAGGCGTGACCGGCCCTTCTTCACTGCCCGAATCCGCCCGCCTGTTGTTGGGTGACGTCACTCGGATGGCTGAAGACTCGGTAGAGCCGCATCGGAGGACAGAGCCCTCGCTCGGGGAACTGATGCGCCAGGGTGGTGAACCCGGCCCCGGTGTCGTAGAGGGAAGGATACGCACGGTTCGTCGCGACCAACGTGTTCACTCCGACCGGCTTGGGCACGAGGAGATAGTGGGTGTGGAAGAGGAGCGGGTCGGCGAGGATCCGCTGGAAGTCCCGGTCGTTGGGGATGACGAAGACGCGGGGATCGGCGCTGGTCACGATGGTCTCCGGGGCACACGTAGAGAAGTTGTCCACGACGACGCTGCCGTCGCGCAGGTGCAGATGGGCGATGTACCCACTGATGGCCAAGACCGCCGCGTAGTGATCCTTGGCAGCTCGGTCGAGCGGAGTCAGGTGGCGATGGAAGATGAAACCGAGAGCCGCAGTCTCCTCGTTTCCATACGGCTTGCTGAACATCCCCATCCACGTGGTCGCCAGGGACGGGACGACGAGTACCACCGCCGTCAGGACACTGACCGCTCCTAGCGCCGCTCGCTTGGCGACGCCTGGGCGTGTCCAAAATCCTGCACCGAGCGACCGATCAGCGGCCGAATCAACGATGCCCAGGCCGCCGCGCCCCTGAACCCGTCGGCCCGGCGCGAGCACAACACCAGCCAAGAGAGCCTCGAGGGGGATGGCCGTGATCCAGTAGCGATATGACGGGAGCAAGCCGCCGGTCAGGAATGCCGCCACGTCGAATGCGAGGCCTGCCCCGACGGTCGCGACAGGTACGACGACCAGGGGATCCTTCCGCCGCCACGCCAGCGCCAGCGCGAGCAACACAATGAGGGGAAGGAGAGGCGCCATGTACTCGATGACGTGCGCCTCGAAACGCAACCCGGATGAGAAGGTCGGGGTCACGAACCCGCTCGCGGCGATCTGGGCGGTGCCGTACTGAGAGGAGAACTGACCGAAAGGTTGGCCGGTGATGATGAAGCTGACCATCGCCCATCCGCCGAAGCTTGCTGCGAAGGGGGAGATGAACACCGCCGTCTCGGTGAGCGCTGTCATGTTCCGAGACCTCTTTGGACCCGATGCACGGTGCCGGCTTACGGCCAACACCACGACCGCGGCGGCGAAAGCTGGAGCGGCGCCCTCGTTACGGGCCAGGTAGCAAAGGCCGAGGAAGGCGCCGGCATAGGCAAGGGAGTGCAAGTCGTCACTTCGCAGCCACCGGGACAGATAACGGGCCGTGGCAACCAGCGTGAATATGTACAGCGCTTCGGTCATGCCGTTCGCGGCGTAAAAGACGATCATCGGGTTGAGAGCAAATAGGACGACGAGGATGAGCCGCGGAGCGCGGCCGAGCCCCCACTCCCGCAACGCCGACCGAATCTGATGAACCGCGCCAACCATGCAAAGCGCCGAAACGATGGCCCCAGCCATGTCGTGCGTCGCGAGTGGCGACCACAGGCCTCTCGCGAGGAGGGGAACGATGTCGAGCACCGACATCAGCGGGTTCCAGACGAATCCGATCGCAGCCAGATGCGGGTCGCGCGAATACACGACATATGACCCGTTGGCCATTCTTGCCATGGCATCGCCGATGAAGATGTGGTAGCGGAACGCCAGGAGGGTTCCGGCTGTCAGGTAGACAGCCAGGCACGCGACGGCGATCGCAAAGCCCTCGGTCGACAGGCGACTGGTTAATCGTCGGATTCGCGGTCGTCGAGGTGCCGCAGAGGGCGGGGCGCGACGCGATCGCTCAAGCGATGGGTTCTCGAGCGTCCCGTGAAGAGGATGAGTGACGATCGTCACGGCTGAAGCCTGGACACGGCGACGTGATCGTACGCGTCGGCTCGCGCGTTCGCTAGGCGCTCCCGGTCACGGATTCGTCCGCTTGACTCCCGGTCCGATGGTCGCCCACGCTTCGGATGTGGAACCAACGCGTGTCGATGTCACGCCCACCGAGACGGCGACACCCGGCGAGACGTGGACTGCCTTGACCCCTGGACCGAGTGGGCCGGCACCGGGTGAGCTCAAGATCAAAGAGCGCCGGAGCTGGAGGACCTGGCAGCTTGTGGTAGTCGGTGCGTTCTTCCTGCTCATCGGGATGATCATCGGAAATTCCGGGAGCGGCAGCGCTTCGAATCGGCCGAACGCGGCGACATACACACTCCCACCGGCGGGGGGGTCCGGCGGCAGCTCGTCTTCGAGCACCTCGACGTCCGCGCCATCGACGTCGACGACGGCTCAAGGGGGAGGCTCCGACACGTCGACGTCGACCACCGGAGCGTCCCAAGGATCTCCTCGCGTCCTGCTCGGTCCGACGCAATCCCGCGGTAGCTGGACGAGTCAACCCTTCACGATCGCCGGCGGGACATGGAACATCGGTTGGGCGTACCGGTGCATCCCGGCTCCGGCGTCGGGACCGGCCTTCCAGATTTTCGTGACTGCTCCGGGCGCGAATCCGGGGGGAACGCCCGCCGTGAGCGAGACGGCGGACCAAGGACAGAACGTCACGTCTCAGGCCACTCCCGGCAATCAGGTCCTGCAGATCCAGGCTCCGTCCAGCTGTACGTGGATCGTGAAGGTCACTGGCGTCGGCTGAGGTGCCGCTGGGGTTGAACCCCGCGCCGAGATTCCGAGGTTCCTGGCACCGCCCGAACGCGAACTTCACGCGAATTCGACGTGAACTCTCGGAGTCGAAACGCGCCTCGGGCCGGACATGCCGGACCAGTAGTCGCTGACCTCGATCTCACGATCCGTAGGCACTGACTCATGGCGCGTGGCACGCGCGTCACGGACGTGACTACCACGCGATGGCTTCGCGAACCCGAAATGAAATCCTGGTGCCGCCTGCGAAATCGCCTTGTATCACTAAGGCTCCGTGTGCCCAGAATGCGGCGGCTGGGGGTTACGCCGCAAGGCGACGCGACAACGAAGAGCAACACGAGCGCAACACAGACACTCTCCCTGACATCGACCCTCAAAGCGAAAGGACCCACCTGAATGGGCATGCGAAGCAAGGCGACCAAGGCGAAGAGAATCGCCGTGTTGGCGGCGGCTGCCGCCGCTTCCGCACTGGCCTTTACGGTGCCGCTCGCCGGGGTAGCTTCGGCGGCGCCCGCCGTGACGATCCCCCCGGGAAACCCGGCCGACGGGCAGACCTTCACTGTTTCGGGAACGGGATTTCCGCCCCACAACCAGCTTCCCACCGGGCTGCAGATCATCGAATGCTCGGACCCGGGTGGTACCACCGCCAACCTCCCGACGGACAACACCACATGTGACGGAACGACGGTCAACCCGAACCAGATCAACACCGATGCCTCCGGGAACTTCAGCGCGACCTACACCGCCGTGGCGCTGAATGCGGGCAACTCGAACATCACCTGCGACACCACGCACTTCTGTGTCCTGTGGGTGGGGCAGGACTTCAACAATGCGTTCTTGAGCGGACCGCATGCCTTTTCGACGGCATTCGAGATCGGCGCTCCTCCTGCCATGACGCCCGAGACTGCGCTGGCGATCGCCCTTCCGATCACCGCTGCGCTCATCGCGGGCGGGACGATCCTCTACGTCCGGCGCAAGCGCAACCACGCCCCAGTCGCAGTGTGACGTCAACGACCAATTCCTGAAGGACGAAGCCCCAATTTCCCTTAGACAAAGGTAAGGAGCGAACCAGACATGAGACACCGCATGACGCGGGGCCGATGGGGAGCAGTAGCTTCGCTCGGCGTGGCGGCCATCACCTTGGCCATGACGATGGGCGCACAAGCTGCCTCGGCCCTGACCACCCCCACCGGCTCGCCGCACTGGTTCATCGGGAAGCCCGATGCGATCCGGAGTGCCGGGTCCGACACGACGTTCTTCCTGATGCAGCGGTTGTCGGACCTGTACATGCAAGCGGGTCTGTTCGGGTGCACGCTGAGCACCTTGCCGACACCAAACTTCTCCACCTGTAATACCGGTGCCGACAACGCGACGACAGACACCGTCGACAACTACGACCGGGTCGAGGTCATGACCGGTATCGACCAGATCGGGTCGGGCGAAGGCCAAAAGCAACTGTGTGGTGTCGACAGCTCACCGTTCCCGGTGGACTTCGCCCGGTCGTCCAAGCCGCCGAGCGCGAGCACGTGCACCGACATGGTCGGCCTCGGCTTCGCCAAGGACGGCGTGCCCTTGGTCACCTTCGCGGGCTTGGAGGGACCCGGCACGGCGACAGGGGCGAGTTCGCCCTGGACGGGGAAGACCATCGGACCCATCGCGGCCGGCTTCCTCCCCGGGGTTGACTCGATCACGTGTGACACCGGCGCGCCCGGTTCGAGCACCAACACACGCAACACCGTCAACGGGTGCAGTGGTGTGCCGTTCCAGGACATCAGCAACAACGACAACGGTGGCGGCACGAGCTCGACGGCGTGGCGTCTGTACTGCGACACGACGGCATCGCGGATCACGGACTGGGGTCAGCTCACCAACCTGACCGGGTCGACGGTGGTGGGGAGCGGAACGCCGATTGGCGTCCCGATCCAGATCGCCAACGTCAATCCGGCATCGGGAACCGAGTCGACATTCGCCCACTTCGTCGACAGCGGCCAGCTGACATCTGGGAATGACACGTGTGCGAACACCAACACGAACCACTCGACGCTGGTGTGTGCCGGCGCGGCGACGCTGGAGAACAATGCGTCCCAGTTCGGCGACTGCGCAGCCGCCGACTTCCCGGTTGCGGATGCGACTCGTGCCGCCGACCAGGCAGCCGAGATCGCCACGACGTTGTACTTCTTCTCGAACGGCGTGTTCAACAGCAACATCCATGCTCGTTCGTTGGCCTTGTCGGACGGTACGAAGGTGGCCGCCATCAAGATCAACACGGAGAACGGAGTTACCGCCACCACGTCGCCGACCGGCACGCTGATGAACAACACGTACCCGACGGCCCGGACGCTGTACAACATCTACCGAACCGGGAAGAACGGCAACGTGAACCAGGGAAACGCCGTGCGCGCCAGCGTCGCGGGCTTCCTGAGCTGGATCTGCGACTCCAATGTGGCGTTCACCAAGTTGATCGACCTGAACACGGGTGTGAGCTTCAACTCGGAGATCACGAGTGCAGTCCAGACCCAGTTCGGGTTCATCCGCCTCAACAGCGCGACCGCGTCGCCCAACAACTCGTGCCAGCCGGTGACGGTTGCTCCCGCAGTGAGTGACGGGGTCGAAAACTCGACCACGACGATCACGAGTACCACTGGCTTCGCCCAGGCGAACCAGACACCGGTCCACGTCGGCGACCTGGTGACCGGCACAGGGATCCCGGCCGGTGATCACGTGGCGAGCATCGTCGACGCCAACACGCTGACGCTCACGGCGGCAGCGACGGCGAACGCAACCGGAGTCACGTTCACCTTCAACATCTTCGATCCGAACTCCTGATCGACGAAGGCGCGACGCCCGACTCTGGGCGTGTGCCTGACATGAAGTGCCCGGCCCGAGGGGCCGGCGGGCGACCGCCGGGCCCCTCGGGCATCTGGGTGTATTGGGGACAGTCGGGAGGCAGGAAGAGGACCGGTTGGAAGAGACGGAGAGCATCGAACAGATCGGAGTCGAGGAGCCGTGACGGCGACCGTTGCCCGGATGTGCTTGCGGAGGAGGACCTGGACGATCGTTCAGGCGCTGGGTCTCGCTTTCTTGGCCGCCGGCGTCGTCCTCTGGTTGCTCCCGGGTCGGGCGTCGGCCAGCGGTCCGTCTGTGACAATTCCCGCTGGTCCGTTCTCCGACAATCAGTCGATAACCGTGTCAGGGACCGGATTCCCGCCCCACAGCCAGCTCCCGAGCGGTCTGCAGATCATCGAATGCTCTGATCCGGGCGGCATGCCAGCCAATCTCCCTACAGACCCACTCACCGGGTGCGAAGGCTTTACTGTGAACCCGAATCAGATCAACACCGACCCGACGGGCACCTTCAGTGCTTCGTACACGATCCTCGCCCTGAGCGCCGGCGCTTCGGCCATTACGTGCGACAGTACGAACTTCTGCGTCCTGTGGGTCGGACAGGACTTCAACGGTGCATTTCTGAGCGGCCCGCACGGCTTCTCGATGCCATTCGAGGTCACCGGAGGGACGACGACCACCACGTCCTCGACGACATCGACATCATCGACAACCACGACGTCCTCCACTTCGACACCCACCACGTCGACGACCACGTCTACGACCACTCCGACGACGACCTCTACGTCCGGGTCATCCACCACCACGACGACGTCGCCCGGGACGACCACCACGACGTCGTCAGGGACTACGTCGACTATCGCGGCGTCGGGTGACACGACCACGTCGGGACCTGCTACAGGGGCGTCGGGGAATTCGGGTGTCAGCGATGCTGGCAGCGGTGGTTCGGGAGGTTCGGCCGCTTCGGACAATTCCGGCTCGCTGGCCTTCACCGGAACGCCGCCTGTCCTCCCGTGGTTGATCGGATTTGGCATCGCGATGACGATCTTGGGAGCGATGGGGCGGCGCGTGATCCCTCGGAGCTCGCCATGACCACGGTCATGCTGGCAGGCGCTGACCGCGACGAAGACGTCCGCCGGGATGTCCCCTCAGCTCCGACCGCGGCCCCGACGCGCGCAGATCGCGCCTTCCTCGTGACGCTCTTCTTGGCGAGCATCGTCGTCCTCGTTGCGATCGCCGCGATCTTCGCCTTCCTTCTGAACAACGGTCTGCCTGCGCTCAGATACGCCGGCATCAAGGTCGTGACGAGCGACCACTGGGCCGCGACGGGCTTGCATCCTTCCTACGGACTGCTCGGAACCGTCGTCGGCACCGTCATGATCGCTACCATCGCCCTGATCGTCGGTGTGCCGGTATCGATCGCAGCGGCGCTCATGATCAACGAGTACGCGCCACGGTGGGCGAAGCGTGCCCTGACCTCGGTCGTCGACCTCCTTGCGATCCTGCCGAGCCTGCTCTACGGCCTTTGGGGACTGAAGGTCCTGTCGGACCAGGCGTACGGGGTGACGAAGTGGCTGAGCCACCATGCCTCGTTCGTGCCGTTTTTCCGAGAACCCGACGCCACCTACGGGAACTCGATCTTCCTGTGCGGCCTCGTGGTCGGGGTCATGATCATCCCGATCGTCACCTCCGTCAGCCGAGAGGTCATGTCCCAGGTGCCCCGTGAGGCGTGTGAGGCAGCCCTGGCATTGGGCGGCACCAAGTGGGGCATGGTCACGGACGTCATCCTCCCCTTTGCCCGCAACGGCATCATGGGGGGCGTCCTGCTGGGCTTTGGGAGGGCACTGGGGGAGACAGTCGCCGTTCTCCTGGTCCTGTCCCAGACGAACCTGATCCACACCCACATCCTCGGACCTGGTGGGGGCCAGGTGTCGGCCCTGATCGCGTCGCTGTTCGTGTCGGTGTCGGACCAGACAAAGAGCGCGCTGGTACTGGCGGGGTTGCTGCTGTTCGTCACGATCCTCGTACTGAACTTCGTCGCCCGGAGAATCGTCGGGCGGCCAAGGGTGGCCCTGACATGACCGCGCTGCCAACGGCGCTCGAGCGCATCGAAGTCACTGGTGCGGCCCCGCCCGCCATGCAGGACGTCCCGCGGAGACGTGGACGGTATTCGCCTCGAGCGGCCTCGGAGTTGGTCGGGGCGGGAGCCGCGTCGTTGATGCTCGTCGTGCTGGTGTTTGCCTTGGCCGGAATCCTGCCCAACAACGTGGCGGGAAACGTCTTGTTCCCGCAGCTCTTTGGGATCACCGTCTGCTGGCTGTTGGCATTCCTCGTGCTGTACGGGACCTTGACCTATCTCCGCCACGACGTGCTGCTGACCAAGGACCGGCTGGCGACGCTGTGCATCTGCATCGGCGCGAGCATCGCTCTGTTCCCGTTGATCGAGATCATCTTCAGCGTGCTGTGGAACGGGGTCCCTGTCGCCTTCTCCCACTTCCCTGCCTTCTTCGTCCACGACATGTCGCACATGGCGCCGGCCGATCCTGTGTGGAAGGGCGGCGTCGGACACGCGATCATCGGAACGGTCGAGCAAGTCGGCTTGGCCACGGTCTACACCGTGCCGATTTCACTGCTCACGGCGACATATCTCAGCGAGAGCTCGAGCCGGTTCTCGGGGATCTTGCGATCGATCGTGGACGTGATGATGGGAATCCCTTCCATTATCGCGGGGTTGTTCGTCTACCTGTTCTGGGTACAGCCGAGGCACACCGCGGGGTTCTCCGGTTTTGCCGCCAGCATTGCCCTCGCCATTCTGATGCTCCCGATCATGATCCGAACGGCGGAGGAGGTGATCCGCGTCGTGCCCGGGGCGTTTCGGGAAGCGGCGCTGGCACTGGGCTCTCCTCGGTGGCGCGTGAGCCTGATGATCGTCATCCCGACGGTGCGCTCTGGCCTCCTGACGGCTGTGATCCTGGGGATCGCTCTCGCAGTCGGCGAGACAGCACCCGCACTCTTCACGGCAGGAAACAGCCATTTCTTCAATGTCAACGCGTTCGCCGGAAGACAGTCCAATTTACCTCTCCACATTCTGGAGTTCATCAGGTCTCCCAACGACAATCTGGTGCGCGTCGCGTGGGGCGGGGCTTTCATCCTGGTCGCCCTGGTCCTCGTCCTGTTCGTCGTGGCGCGCTTGATCGGCTCGTCTCAGCCGGGGAAACGGCGACTTCGCCTCCCTCGGCGTACACCCAAGGAGGTGGTGATTCAATGACCGTGACGCCGATCCCGTCTCGAATCAAGTTGCGCGCTGGGCTCACGTCGGTGCTTGTGGCCGCGTCGTCGCTCACGATCCTGATCGCGTCGCCCGCCGGTGCCGCCGGCACCGCTCGTGTGAGCGGCTCCCCCTCGTCGACATCGTCCGCACCGTCCAGCTCTGCCGCGCCGCAGGACGCAACCGCCTCCTCTTCGGGAACGGACAGCTCGTCGCCCGGGTTGGCGACCGCTCCGCAGCCCCGGACGGGGACTCCCATCGCGGGCGAAGGCTCGTCGTTCGCCGGGCCCGAGGTCCTTGGATGGACCGCCGACACCGCCAAGTCCCCGTACAACATCCGAGTCGACTACACCTCGTCGAGCTCAGGCTCTGGGCGCTTCAATTTCGGCAACGGCACGATCGACTTCGCCGTGAGCGACATCCCGTACCAGCCGGCCGGCTTCGACAACAAACAGCCCTCGTTCCCGTTCATGTACGTCCCGGTGACCGCGGGCGGCCTCGCGTTCATGTACCACCTGAACGCCCTCCCGCGTTCGACGAAGCTCCAGCTGTCAAGTCGGACGATCTGCGGCATCATGACCGGTGGCATCCAGAGTTGGAACGACCCCAACGTCGCCCATGACAATCCAGGCGTGTCACTGCCGGCGATCCCGGTGCACCCGGTCATCCGACGCGACTTGGCCGGTACGAACTTCGTTTTGCAGGAATACTGCATCCATGAGCAGCCCGCCCTGTGGCGTGCGTTCGTCACGTCTCCGGCAGTGGTGCAGGCGCCTGGCCAGGTGACCGATCTCAGCCCCACCGATCCCCGTTCGGACTGGCCTTTGTTCTCGAACTCGATCCAGGTTGACGGCTCCGCGAATGCCGCTGACAACGTGTCGTCTCCGAACAACGACGGATACATCACCGCGGTTGAGTTCGCGTACGCCCTTCAGCGCGGCTATCCCGCGGCGTCGGTGCTGAACGCGTCGGGGAAGTACGCGCAACCCAACCCGGACAATGTCGCGTCCGCGCTCGCATACGCCACTCAGAATGCGGACGGCACGCACGTCCTGAACTTCGATGGCGTCGGCCCAAACGTGTACAATCCGTCGACTTACAGCTACTTGCTGACGCCGACTACGGGCTGGAGTGCTGCCAAGGGCAACACCCTCAGTCAGTTCGCCAACTATGCGTTGACGATCGGACAACAGAAAGCCAAACTCATCGGCTACGCCTCGCTCGGCCTGTCGCTCGAGCAATACGGGGTGAAGGCGATCCAGCAGAAGGTGCCGGGCGCCGCAGCTCTGACGGCGCTCGAACAGAACGCCTTTCAGTGCGGCGACCTGACGGTGGCCGATGTTCAGGCGGGGAAGACCCAGCCCACCTGCGGGGTACTCAACTCGAACAACTCGACCACCCCCGGCCAGGCAGCTGCGGGGGGCGGCGGATCGTCGCGAACCAGCGGAGCTGGCAGCGGCGCGGGGGCAGGTGGCGGTGCCGGAGGTGGAGCGGGTAGCGGCTCCGGCGCCAACGGAGGTGCCGGCTCGGGATCGGGGGCAGGCATCAATCCGGGCGTCTCGCTGAGCGGCACACCCTCGCTTGCCTACACCGGTGGCAGCCCGCTGCTCATCGTCGCGGCGGGGGTCACCTTCGTCTTCACCGGGTGGGCGGTGCGACGGCGTCTGCGGGCAAGAATGCGATGACTCCTCGGAGGGCGAAGCGAACCCTGATCACGCTGGGGGGCTCGGCGCTCATACTCGGCACTCTGATCGCGGTCAACCCGGCGACAGCTGGGCGAGGTTGGGCGGACAACAACTCTGCCATCCTCGCGGCGGAGGGGGGTTCGTTCGCGGAACCCGTGATTAACAAGCTGCAGGCCGACCAGGCCGCTGTACAGGCCATCGGACCGCTCGTTCCGCAGTTTTTCGATGCCGACATCGACCTAGCCCGCGACGACTTCGCCGCCGGAGTCACCCAGACCGGCCAGACGGTCGACTACGCGGTGTCCGAAGTTCCCCTGACCGATCCGCAGGCCGCGACGGCGGCCCAAAGTCACCGGAGCTTCGCTTACGTCCCGTTCGCGGCCAGCCCATTGGCGTTCGGCACCAACGTACTGTGCAGCCAGAGTCCGTCCCTGAGCCCGGCGTCGTTCTGTCGTCCGCTGAAATTGACGGTGCTGCAGCTCGCCAAGATTTTCACCTTCGGGTTGACCACCTGGAATACCGCCGAGCTCACCCAGGAGAACCCGAGCTTGTCCGGCGTATTGAACCAGAGTGTGACGATCCTCCCCACTACGGCGGTGCAACCGTCGGCGTCGAACCTCGTGGTGGAATCGATGTTCGTCAACAACCCCTCGGTCAAGCCCCTGTGGGACCAGTTCATCAAGAACAAGGCGAACATCACCGACGACACACCGAGCGAGCACTGGCCCAACCGCGGGGACAGTGGGGGCGACTCCGGGCTGGCCCAGACTTTGGTCCCCCCCGATCCCTCAACCTCCAAGCCACTCGCCAACCCTCCGAACTGGCCGGCCCTGGGCAGCCTCGCTGCGCTCCCGGTCGAATGGCTGGCTCCACCCCGTGACGTCATCCCGACGATCGCCATCCAGAACGCGGCCGGAGCCTTCGTGTCACCGACGGTGGACGCCACGGCCGCTGCGCTCAACGACGCCACGATGGACCCGAAAACGAACCTGGTCACCTTCCAACCGAGTCAAACCGACCAGGCGGCGTACCCGCTCGTGGTGATGAGCTACTTGGTCGTCCCGACATCGGGCCTGGACCCCACGAAGGCCACCGCTCTGGCGGCGTTCGTCCGTTTCGTGTTGAGCACCGCCGGTCAGGCTGACGTCAAGGCGACCGGCGCAGCTCCTCCTACGCCCGCGATGGTGAGCGCGGGCCTGCACGTGGCGGATCTCGTCGCCGCACAAGCGCAGACGAGCGCGACAACCAGCACCACAACACCGGCGACGACGTCGACGACGGCCGCAGGCGGGTCGACCTCCGGTCAAGGTTCGTCGGGGGACGCGGGTGGCGGAGGGGCCGGTAACGGTTTGGGGAACTCGGCCACCCCGGCCAGCGACAACGGGTCGCAGTTGGCGTTCACCGGGGGAGCACCGGTGCTCGTCCCGCTGGCGGGAGCAGGGATGGTCGGGGTCGGCGTGCTCGCCCGTCGCGCGATGCGGAGACGCCTTCTCGCGAGGAGCTCAGGGTCGTGACGTCGTACCCGATGCCCGGATCGCGGAGCAGAACGACCCGATGCCGGCCGTGACCGACTCGAACGGGTCGTCCCTAGCACCCCTGGCGCCGCCGCCCCCTGCCGGATCGCCACCTCCACATGCTCCGATCGCCGCGGTTGACGCGCCCGGAGGCGCGCCTCCTCCGTTTGCGACGCCTCGAACTGGGGCCGGCTATGCGATGACTCCGGCGTCGGCTCCGCCGTTTTCGAACGGCTATGGCCCTGGACCCGAACGACAGCCCCCCGGAGCCCCGCCGGGCATGGCAATTCCGGGAACCTCGGTGCGGGCCCAGTCCGGTCTCATCTCCCGAGACGTGAGCGCCTGGTTCGGCACCAACAAGGTGCTGGAACGCATCTCGCTCGACATGGAGCCAGGCAAAGTCACCGCACTGATCGGTCCCTCCGGGTGCGGAAAATCCACCTTCCTCCGGATACTCAACCGCATGCACGAGCTCGTCCCGGGATCGGCCATGGCCGGCTCGGTCGCCCTCGACGGCGTGGACGTCTACGGACCCTCCGTCCCCGTGACCCAGACCCGGCTGCAGATCGGGATGGTGTTCCAAAAGCCCAATCCCTTCCCCTCCATGACCATCGCCCAAAACGTGTTGTCAGGGCTCCGGCTATCCGGATTGCGCACGGAGAACGCGGACGCACTCGTCCAGGAGAGTTTGGAGCGAGCCGGGCTCTGGCGCGAGGCGCGCAATCGGCTCAACGAACCGGGCGGGGCGATCTCTGGAGGTCAGCAGCAGCGCTTGTGCATCGCTCGGGCGCTGGCGGTGCGGCCACGGGTCCTTCTCATGGACGAGCCGTGCTCAGCTCTCGATCCCGTCTCGACCGGAGTCATCGAGGAGACGATCCGGCAGCTGTGCCACGACGTGACGATCGTCATCGTCACGCACAACATGCAACAGGCCCAGCGCGTCTCCGACAATTGCGCATTGTTCCTGATCGGTGGGGAGGGTGAGCCCGGACGCATCGTCGAGTCGGGGGCGACCGAGCAGATGTTCGGAGACCCCATCGACCCCAGGACTGCGGATTACGTCAACGGGCGATTCGGATGACGCAGCTCGTCGGAACTCCAGCCTTCGACTTGGCGGCCAAGTGGACGTCGTTTCGCGGGCGGCAGGAACGCTGGCACGATCGCTGGCGCGATGCCAAGCCTCGGACACGAACGACCATCCAGGTCGCCATCCTGCTGACCGCGGTGTTGTGTGGATACAGCTATTCGCTGCTCACGCTCATCCAGAACGCGGGGATGCAAACGCCCCTCGCGTACATCAGCCTCGTTCCCGCCATCGCGCTGGCCCTCGCAGCCGCCCGGAGTCGTCCCGTCCGTGCCGAACCAGAAATCCACGATCGACAACTCGACTACATCGTCGGGCTGCCTCTCATCGCGGCGGCCATGGCGATCAACATCGCCCTGCCCACGAAGATGTCGGCGATGTTCTGGGTGTGGCGGTTCGATCTCCTTTCGCTTCCGCTCTTCGTTGCCGGTGTCGTCTCCATCCTCTTCGGGGTGCGGGCGCTGTGGCGCCAGAAGCTCGCCATCGGCTATCTCGCCCTGGCGTGGCCGTGGCCGTACTCGACCCTCTTGCTGCGGGTCCTCAACGCCTCGACGACGGCCACCTTGGTCGGATTACGCGCCGTTCTCCACCTCGTCCCGGTCGCCAAGCCGCTCCAGTCGGGCGACGGATCGCTGTTCGTCGTCGTGCACAACCACCACTCCTTCCCCATAAGCGTCGTGTCGGCGTGCTCGGGCATCAACGGGGTCGTCGGTTTCCTGCTCGTCGGCGTCGCCTTCCTCGTCGTCGTCCGGGGTCCCATGTTCCGCAAGCTCGGGTGGCTGTCGGTCGGGATGTTGGTCTTGTGGTTGATCAACCTCGCCCGGCTCACGTTCATCTTCTGGGCCGGGAAGGTGTGGGGAGAACACGTCGCCATCGACATCCTCCACCCCGTCGTGGGGCTCGTCACATTCGCCGCGGGCGTGATGCTGATGATTCTTGCCCTGCGTCCCTTGGGGATGAGCATCGGGCCGCCGGTCCCACGGCCATCGGTGACTACGGTCGCGTCCGAACCGACCAGGACCAAACGCGGCTCGTTGGCCGTGCCCAAGGTGTTCACCGCGACGATCATGGTGATACTGGCTGCGGTCGCTCTCGGTTTCGCCGACTTCGGTCTGCGTTCGTACGACTTGGTGGCGAACTCGGTCGGGGAGCCGAAACTGCTCGCCTTCCGTTCAGCCCCTGCGATACCCGGTGGGTGGCGGTGGCGGCTCACCGGTCGGTACGACTGGGCGAAGCCGCTCTTCGGCGGCGACTCGAGCTGGATGCGCTACTCGGCGATCCCGTCCGGCCACGGCGGCGACCTGCACTCCAACTACGGCGTGACAGCCGATGTGATCGACACCTCGGACCTCCAGACGTTCTCCGCCTATGGGGTCGAGGCCTGCTACCAATTCCACGGCATGGCGTTGCGCGACGTGGCGCAGGTCAACGTCGGCGGTGGGATCACGGGCCAGGCACTGTCGTTTTCCGGAGCGCACACCGCAAGCTGGTCGGTTGTCTATTGGATCGTCCCAGTCAGACAAGCCCAGACGACCAGGTACGAGCGGTTCGTTCTCTACCTTCTCAACGCTCCCGGTGGAAGCCACGTCCAGCTTCCGAAGGGCGTCCACATCACCAACCTGGCGGGTTCGCTCGGTCGGACGGGCCCGGATGCCGTCTTGATCGATAACCGCGCGTTCCTGGTCGCCTTCGCTCATGAGTTGATCGTCCAGCAGTCGCACTGGGCCACGGCCGGAGCGAGGCACGGCGGGCCAAACTCGTTCGTCGCCGCTGGCGTCACGCAACCAGGCGCATCCTCGATAGCCACCGCGTTGTGATCTCGTCTGCTCGCCCGACTGGCTGAGAAACCGACAGATCGAGAAGAATTGCGTGGAAACTGTCGCCACCGTCATCGAAACCGGGCCCAGGCGTCCTCCTATGGGCGAGCGCGCCGGGAAGCAGGAGCGTGACCTGACCGCATCCGGCGATCGGAGAGAACCAGAACACCTCCTCGAGGGAGCCCTCACCGCGGTCAACGGAGACCGTTCGGCTGTCGTGCCCCCGGAGCCGATTTCGAGCCGGCCCTGGTCGATCGCGCTGTGCCGGAAGTTCTGTGAGGAGCTGATCGCCGACGCGATGGTCGAGGCGGGCGAGACCGCTCCTCCCGGCCCGGCGCCACCCGTGGACTGGAGCCAGGTCTGGGTCTCCGGTCAGGTCTTGCCCGTGGAGAAGGCCGCGGGGCGGGCCGTGCTCGAGTCTCAACGGATCGCCCGCGAGATCCTCGAGCAGTCGACTCAACAGGGTTCGGGCACCAATTTCTCAGCGGGACGCGTCGAGGCGCCCCTGACTGCGATCGACGCGGCGCCTGTCGCGGTGGCCGGGCAGCCGGCATCCGCCGTCGAGGTGGACGTTCCCATTGCCGCCCTGGGTGCGCCGACGGCGACGCCTCCCGTGCCGGCCCAGGCGCCCGTCGCCGACGGGCAACACGCGGGGTTCGATGTCGACGCCGCGGGCCGCCATTACCAGAGGCTGCGAACGGTCTTCGTCGCCTTCGGGTGGGTGCGCAATATCGGGCTCGTGCTCCTCCTGTTCGCCGCCTGGCAGCTGTGGGGGACCTCGATCGAGCACGCCCACGCTCAACAGGCCCTGGGCCAGCAGTTCCGTTCCCATGTCCACCAGACCCCTCAGCGCGCTGGCACTCCGCTCGTCTCTGCTAACGCGAGTGTTCCCGAGCCCCCCGAGGGCTCAGTCGTAGGCCGGCTGCAGATCCCCGCCATCGGTGTGGACCAGTACGTGGTCGAAGGCACGACCGAGGTCGACCTGGCAAAGGGACCGGGCCATTACGTCGGGACGTCGCAGCCCGGGCAGGCGGGCAATGTGGCCATCGCGGGTCACCGGACGACCTACGGGGCGCCGTTCAACCATCTCGACCAGCTCACGGTCAACGACCGAATCATCTTGACGACGGACGCCGGGCAGGTGCTGACCTACCTCGTCTCGCAAGCGCCCATCGCGATCTCACCGCGGGACGTCGCCATCCTCAATACCGGGCGCGACAACCGCTTGACCCTGACGACCTGCAACCCCAAGTTCTCGGCATCGCAGCGGCTGGTGGTGGTGGGCCTGCTCAGCGCGCCTCAGACCGCCGTTCCGACGGGCGTCACACCGAAGTTCGTCCACGTCGTGGCGGACGCGACGGGCTGGAACATGGGCTACCTGCCAGTCGCGCTGCTCGTCCTCGCCCTGCTCGTCCTGCTCGGTCTGGCCAACCAACGAGCGAAGCGGGTGTACGGCCGCGTGGGCCGCTGGCTCGTGCTGACGCCGATCTGGGCCGGGGGGCTCTACTTCCTGTTCGTGCTCCTCACGAAGCTGCTGCCCGCGAACCTGTGACGAGGAATTCTCCCATCGCCCGGACGCGCCAGGCACGGACCCGGCGCACGGTCACCGCGGTCGAGGTCGTCGGCGCGGCGCTCGTGGTCAGCGCGGGCTGCGCAGCGCTTATTCCCGGACACGCCTTCGGCGCCGGTCCTACCGTGAGGATCCCGCCTGGACCATTTACCGATGGCCAGACCATTTCTCTTTCAGGGTCGGGTTTCCCGACTCACGGCCAGGATCCCACGGGGTTGCAAGTCATCGAGTGTTCCGATCCGCAGGGAGCACCTGCCAACCTTCCCACTGACGCGACCGGTTGTGACGGTGTCACCGTCAACCCGGCGCAGATCAACACCGACGCTTCCGGAAGGTTCACTGCTCCGTATCAGCTGTCGGTGCTCAGCAGCCGGGGTGGCGGCACATCGTCGAACGTCGACTGCGACGGCACCCATCAGTGCGTCCTCTGGGTTGGGATCGACTACAACAACGCGTTCATCAGTGGGCCGCACGCCTTCTCCGGCCCCTTCGTCGTGAACGGGACGGCCGGACAGGCTCCGAATGCGCCGACAACCGCCCCGCCCGGAATCGGCAACATGGCGTCGCCACCTGGCTCCGTCTCCGCCACCGGGTCACCCGGTAGCGCAGTCGCGGGCGTCGGCAACGGGAACGGCGCCTCGAACGGAACCGACGAGGTGGGCTCAGCTGGGTCGCCCTCAGGTGCGAATGGACCGGGCGTGCCGAGCATGGCCAGCGGCACCCTTGCGTACACCGGTGTACCGGGCGAATTGCTCTGGATTCTCGGCCTGGGGGTGGTGATGGTCCTTTCCGGGGCGATCGGGCGTCGACTCACGATGGTGCCGAGTCCCCGCTGACGCCTCCACGACCGGAGGCCAGACGACCTCCCTGGGACGCTACAGCGCGTCCGCCAGGACGGCTTCGGTGGGGTCTCCCTGCCCGATCGCGTACTGCTCCATGGCCGGCGTGTAGAAGGGGGATTTGAACCAGATCACGTATCCGGCCAGGCCGGCGGACCGCCCGGCGTCGATCTTTGCCCTGAAGAACGACGCCCGCTGATCAAAGGTCGAGCCGTCGAGGGGGGCCGAACCCGACGACCCGTCGGGTTGGACGTTCGCCGGGATCCCCGACTCGCCCACGAAGATGGGCTTGCCGAGGGCGTGGCAGTCGTGGATGCGTTCGTCGAGCGAATTCGGCCCGGTCGACATCGCCACCGCCGGGTTGCCGTAGTCGTGGAACTCGCACAGGTCCAGCGCTCCCGCGTGAACGTATCGATAGGCGGTGCTGTTGTCAGCGCCGCACTGACCGGTCCCCTGGGTGCCGAGGCTGACCAGATGGTGGGGATCGTTCCGGTGCAGGGCCCCCGCCACGTTGTCGGAGAACGACCGCAACGCCTGCATGGCGGCTGCGCTGTCGCAGCTGACCCCACCCGAGCTGTCCACGGTCGGCGCCTGGGCCTCGTTGACGAGCTGCCAGAAGGCGATGGTCGGGTTGTTGGCGAAGTGGCGGGCCATCTGCACAGCAAATGTCCGAAACGACAGCCGGTAGCCACCTTCGGCCAGCTTGTACCCGCCTTGGTACCAGGCAAGCGACTTCTGCGAGGTCGCCGGGTTCGGCTCGTCGCAGGCGCTCCATTCGTTCGTGAGGGTGGGGATGATCCGGATGCCCCGGCTGGCTGCCACCGAGGCGATCTGGTCGAAAGGCGCCCAGACGTTGCTGCCCGTCCCAAAGTCGCTCTGGAACCACCACATCCGGACCACGTTGGCCTTGGCGTTCATCTTGATGTCGTCGAAGTAATAGCCGAGCGAGCCCGACGAAAGCATGAACGGTTGCTGGCACGGAAGGTTGAACCCGGCGAGTCGAATGGTCTGGCCGCGCACGGTCAGAGACGTTCCCTGCCGGTCGACGAAGGCTGAGCCTGACGCGCCACGGGCGGTGCCCGCCGCCTGGAAGACGACGAGCACCGCCACGAGCAAAGCAAGCGAGGCCAGAGCGCCTCCCATACGGCGGTTCATGGGCTAGTGACTGACTCCGGCCGGGGCGCGACGGGCGCTGCGCCGCCGCAACACGACGACACCGAGGGCAGTGCTCCCGACCACCCCGCCGACCACCGGGAGCAACACCGTGTAGGTGGTCTCGGGAAGGACGGGGGGCGGACCGTTGAAGATGCCCCGGACCCGCTGGTTGGCCGTATCGCAGAAGTAGACGGCATTGCCGTCGGCTGCCACCGCCCCGGTCGGGAAGTGGAGCTGGGCCGCCGTCGCCGGGCCGCCGTCGCCGGAGAACCCGGCGGTGCCGTTCCCGGCGTAGGTCGAAATGGTGCCGCCCGTGTTCACCTGACGGACCCGCTGGTTGCCGGTGTCCGAGACGTACACGTTGCCGCTCGGGTCGACGCCGAGCCCGGACGGGGCGCTGAGGCGGGCCGCCGTCGCCGGGCCGCCGTCGCCCCCGTAGCCGCCCGAACCCGTCCCGGCAAAGGCGTTGATCACGTGGCTCGTGTTGACGACACGCACGCGGTTGTTGCCGGTATCGGCGATGAAGAGGTTGTTCAGCGCGTTCAGGGCGACGCCCGTGGGCGCCTTGAGCCGTGCGCTCGTCGCCAGCCCTCCGTCACCGCTGTTGCCGGCTACACCGGTCCCCGCGTACGTGCTGATCACCCCGCTGGTCGAGACGAGCCGGACCGCGTTGTGACCGGAATCGGCGACGTAGAGGTTGCCGCCCGGGTCGACGGCGAGACCGGTCGGACCGCACAGGAACCCATTTACCGCCGGTCGACCGTCGCCGGCTGAGGACATCGAGTAGTTCTGGTTCTGGTTCTGGTTGCCCTGGTTGTTCTGATTGTCGCACTGGCCGTTACCGGCGTAGGTCGTGATCTTTCCGGTCGTGTCGATCTTGCGCACCCGGTTGTTGAACGTGTCGGCCACGAACACGTTGCCGTGGCTGTCGACCGCCGTACCAGTCGGATGGTTGAGCTTGGCGGCGGTCGCCGGGCTCCCATCCCCGGAGAAGCCAGCTGAACCGGTCCCGGCGATGGTCGAGATGGTGTCCGCGTTGATGGTGGTCGGGTTCTTTACCTTCCGGACCCGGTTGTTGAAGGTGTCGCCGATGTAGAGGCTGCCGGCGACGTCCTCGGACACACCAGTCGGGAGGTTGAGGGCGGCCTTGACGGCTGGGCCTCCGTCGCCGCTGTAGCCCTGGGTCCCATTGCCCGCGATCGTGGTGATCGTCGGGACGACGACTGCACCTGCGGGCAGGGCGAGGACGCCCGCCCCGCTGACGACGGCGGCACCGATGGTCACAATTGAGGGGATAAGTCCGACACGGCGGAGAGGGTTCGCCATTCGAGACGCGCTCCTGTTTGATGGATGGACAGATGGGCGAAGCTGTTCGTGACTCGGCGCTCCGTATCGGGGCACCATCAGCATCGTCGGGCATGAGCGCAAGGCGGGCAAGGCCGAACGCGAACAGTTTCCTAAAAGTTCAGCGTCCCGTCACAGCCGCTATTTGTCCACATACCGTTCACTGAAGCGTTCCAATTTGTTGTCAATGGTCCCGGTGGAAAGTCGCGGGTTCGACGGCGAAACCGTCCAGAATCACTTCTCGGAGTAGTCCAACCGTTCTGGGTGGTCTGGGCCGGATTGGTCGGCTTGGAGGGCCCCCGGATGGCGTTCGGCGCTCAGGAGGGCCCCCTGCCAGGGCGGCGGGGTCGCTCTGGCTTCGTTCGGTCGGAGGGTCGGCCCAGTCCCGTCAGGGGGGACCGGTGCGGGCGGCACGAGTCGGATCGAGCTCCGACCGCGCATCGGTTCATCGCGAGGGCGCCGCCCGTTGCGTGTCCTATACGGCATCTGGGCGTCGCCCGATGCGTCGCGACTAGACGCGGTCCGTGTCGCCGTGTTTCGTCGTTAAGTCGATGGCCGCGCCACCCTCGATTTGGCTCCGGTCGAGTCCCGTGTCGTGGCCGCCTCGTCGACCCGAAACGGACCTGCGAGGCGAGGACGCGGCTCGCTCAGCGAGTTGGGGCGCTCGCTGCCCCGACGTGCTCGCGCTCCCGAGGTTGTTCTCGATTCGTCTCGGGCCGCCGTCGGGCGCTCCAGTACCCGTTGGCCTCGGAAGGCGGAGCCGGCGGGGAGGGACGACGAGGCGGTGGTGGCAGCTGCACATAGAGCCCGGGGGGAGGCGGCAGCGCGGCGGCGGGTGACATGGCCAATCGGGGTTGGGCGTAGGACGCGAGCGCCTCGCCCAAGTGAGTCAGTTCGCCCAGGAGCTCTCGATTCAGCCGAGCGAAGCCCTCGATCGTGGCCTGCAGCTGACGGACGGCTTCGGGCGCAAGCGCCGTGGCGCGGCGGGCTTCGTTGATGATGCGGTGAGCCTCGTCCCGGGCGTCGTCGACGATCTGGGCCGCTTCGAATTCGGCATCGGCGATCAACTGGCGGGCCCGCTCCTCAGCGTCGGCGAGCGCCTCGTTGACGTAGTCCTGGGCCCTGACGAAGAGCTCACCGATCTTCTCTTCGTGAAGCTGGTGTTCCCGTGCCAGCACCATCAAGCTCTTCATTCGCTTGAAGAGGTCCTGCAACTCGTCCAGCGCCCCCGATGCCTGTCTGACCGTGTCCTCCATCGCCTCGATGGGGCCGTCGTCAGTGGTGAGAGCGCGGGGGGTCTCGTACCAGGACCCCTCTCCGGGCACGTCAGCGGGGTTGATGGGCATCACGTTTCTCCGGACACGGTGGACTGGCTGGCCGATCTGGAATCCACGGATCTGCCGGCGCGGGTCCGCGCCGAGTGGAAGATAGCACGCTGACCTGGGCGGATCTCCGCGGCGCAGGTGAATTCATCGCTGCCGGGGCGTGACGCGCGCGTGACGAAATAAGTGGAGCGGTCCGTTGGCGACGCGAATGGTTCATCGGAATTTGGCTGGTGGGTCGCCCGATTGTCACGGAGAGTTCACCGCCTGTCCCTACGGTGTCCTTCGCTACCTCAGGCCTTCACAGCGCCGCATCTTCAGGGGACATCTGACGCGTGGCGGACTCGAGGGGACCTGCGGGCCCCCGCTCGTGCCCGGATGCGTGTCGCGTCGCCAGTCGGCGGGCGGCGGACGCGCGTGGACCGGCGTTCCGCCGACGGCGACTGCAGGTCATCGTGCCCGGCGGCGTTCACCGTCTCGTCACGCGCTGTTCGCGGAGGCTACGAGGCCCCGGGCCACGCTTCCCGCTGGACGTCGGCAACCGACTTGTCGGGCCGGAGGCCACGCCACACCGGTTGGCGCAGGCGTCCCTCGTGCGTCCACTCGGAGAAGCTGACCTCACCCACGAGACGCGGTTCGACCCAGTGCGCGCCGGCGGCCTGGCGTGGCGGGATCGGGGCGGCGAACGGGGAGGTCTCGCGTTCGAGCTCCCTCAGTGTCGACGTCAGGTCAGCCAGGGTCTCGTCGGAGAAGCCAGTTCCCACGCGTCCCACATACGTGAGCCCGTCGGAGCCGGGGACCCCGAGGAGGAGCGCCCCCATGGTCGAACTGCGTCTGCCCTGGCCGGGCGCCCAACCGCCCACCACGACCTCTTGCGTCCGCACGTGTTTCACCTTGATCCAGTCGGGGCTCCGCCGGCCGGGTTGATACGTGCTCGCCAGTCGCTTGGCCACGACACCTTCGAGACCCTGGTCGATGGCGGCGCGCAAGACGTCGCCGCCCCCGCCCTCGAACCACGGTGGTGCGTTGAGGTGAGGACCGTCGAGGGGCAGCGTGTCGAGCAGCCGACGGCGTTCGGTGTAGGCGAGGTCGATGGTGGACCGGCCCTCGAGGAACAAGACGTCGAAGACGAGCAGGACCGCGGGGACGCGCTCGGCGAGCTGACGGGCGCGGGCGGGCTCGGTCACGTGCATGCGCTGTTGGAGCATCCCGAAGCTCGGGCGGCCGTGGGGGTCGAAGGCGACGATCTCACCGTCGAGGACGGCGGCGCGGCTGCCCAACATCTCCCCTGCCCGCCTGAGCTCGGGGTAGCTGACCGTGATGTCGCGGTCGTTGCGCGACATGAGCCGGGTCCGCCCAGCCTCGACGTAGGCGATCGTCCGCACGCCGTCCCACTTGAACTCGAAACCCCAGGTGTCGTCGCGTGAAGGAAGCGCGCCCGGAGTCGCCAGCATGGGGCGGATGAGCGAGGGCATCGGCTCGCGCTCCTCAGTGGGTTCGTCGAGGCGCTGCGCGAGCCACTGGTTGCCGAGCGTATGGATCAGGACATAGCGACCTTGGATGCGGTCACCGTGCAGGACCACCATGACCTCGTCGTCCGTCCACTTGTCGCATTCATATCGACCACGGTCCCAGACCGACACGTTTCCCGAGCCGTACTCACCCGGGGGGATCGATCCCTCGAACATGGCGTACTCGATCGGATGATCCTCGGTCTGCACCGCCAGGCGACGGGTGCCGCGCTCGAGCGGCAGTCCCTTGGGGACTGCCCATGACGCGAGCACACCGTTGCGCTCGAGCCGGAAGTCCCAGTGCAGTGCTCGGGCGTGGTGTTCTTGGATCACGAACCGGTCCCCCTGGTGACGGGTGGTGTCCGTCGTCTTGGGGATCGGCTCCGGAGTCCGTCCCGGGCGGCGCTTGGCGCGGTACGGGCCCAGCTTGTCGGAACGAGGAGAGGGTGACATCGACGTGACGGCGCGACCGTCATCGGGTCGCGACCACACCCGGTCTAGTCCAGATCCACCATGCCCCGTGCCTCGGCTCGGCCGCGCCGACACGAGGTTGCAGCAGGTCGTTGTTGGGAAGAAGTCCCCTGCCTAGGATTTCGAATCACGGCCCCGTCGTTGGGATCTGCAGTCGGGGACGCGGCGGAAGGGAAGGACACGATCGAGCGAGCCGAGATCCGTTCGTTGCTGGCTCCGGACGCGTCCAGTCCAGCCCGGGCGCGCCAGGTGGTCAGGGATGCGCTCTCGAAGTGGAGGCTCCCTCAGTTCGAGCGCGTTGCGTGTCTGTTGGTGACGGAGCTGGTCGCCAATGTCGTGCTGCATACCGAATCAGCGTCCGAGCTGACGGTGCGACACGACGGTGAGTGCCTGTACGTGGGGGTCAGGGACCACGATCCCCGCCTTCCCGCCCGACGCCACCGGCTGCCGACAGCAGCCACCGGTCGGGGCCTGGCCCTGGTCGACGAGCTCTCCACCTCGTGGGGCGCCTCGCCCGCCCAGGACGGAAAGATCGTGTGGTTCGAGTTGCGGGTCGGACGAGAGGACGACGTACCCCCGCCCGGCCGAGACGATCTGCCCGCGAGGCGACCAGGTTCGCGCCGGTCGAGCCGGACACCTCGAAGGACGGGTACAGGTTGAGCACCACACCGGCGGACGGGCCCGCCGGACGCGCCGACTGGAGAAAGGTGCGCCTGCTCGCCATCCCGGTCGCGTTGTTCCGACGTGCCGTGGCCTACCAGGAGGAGCTCGAACGCGAGTGCGCTTTGGTCGCCATGCGCCCCGGCCAGTCTGCTGGCGCCACCAAGGCGGCGCGTTCGTTGCTTCGCATCGCCTCAGCCCTGCGGCGTGACGAGCGCGCTCTGGGTCCGGAGACGGAGCTCGAGGCGGCTGAGACGCGCGGCGTGGCGACGATCGACCTGGATGTCACGCTCCCCCGGAACCTCGCCCACGAGATCATCGAGTTGCAGCGAGCTCTCGACGCCGTGGAGGAGCTGTGCGAGCGAGGCGAGATGCTCACGATCGCGCCCACCCCGGAAGTCTCGGCCTTCAGGCGCTGGTATCTGGACGAGATCGTGCGTCAGCTCGGCAGCGGTGAGCCGACCCCGTGGGGAAGCAACTACACGGCCACCTGAGCATCCGGTAAGACATCGCCCTCCGCGTTGGCGGGTACGACGCAGGGCCGGTGCGGTCCATGCACGGCGCAGGAGTCGTCGGCGTTGTAGATCGACAGGAGGGTCGTGCACCCCGGCACGGAACAGATCCGATCACGTCGAAACGTGCGAGGTGCACGGCGGTAGCCGACCAACGGTTCGGCGGTGACCGATGCTGCGAACTCGGGGCGGTGTGTCTGTGGCATCGGGCTCTCCCTTCGGACCGTCAGGTCCCGGGGTTTCGAGTCCTTCGCTCGCGGCAACCCGTTCCGCTCGGCCCCGTTCCCCCTGCACGGGGCTTACCCGATGGAAGAGTCGTCCAATCGGCCGTCAGCTGGCCTCGAGCGTTTCTGCGCACGCGCTGCGCAGGTTGGCGAGGATCCGCGCCAGCAGCCTCGACACGTGCATCTGGCTGATGCCGACCCGCGTCGCGATCTCGGTTTGGGTGAGCCCGTCGATGAACCGGTGGCGGAGGATCTCGCGGTCGCGCTCGGGGAGCGTCTCCAAGTGCGGGAGGAGGACGGCCCGCCACTCGGCCCCCCCGAAGGCGCGGTCCTCGACGCCGAGGTGGGAGCTCAACCCGTCGTCGTCGGGCCCACCGCTCTCGAGGGACGCCGAGCGGTACCCCTGGCCGGCTTCGAGCGCCTCGATGACGTCGTCTTCCGACGCGCACGTCTCGGTCGCGAGCTCGTTGATCGTGGGGGATCGACCCAGCTCCTGGGCGAGCGAGCCCACCGCTTGGCCGAGGTTCAGGTAGAGCTCCTGGATCCGACGAGGGGCGCGGATAGCCCATCCCTTGTCCCGGAAGTGACGCTTGAGCTCGCCCAGAATGGTCTTGGTGGCGTACGTGCTGAACTCGACCCCTCGCTCGGGGTCGAATCGATCAACTGCCTTGATCAAGCCGAGCGAGCTCACCTGCACGAGATCGTCGTACGGCTCGCCGCGATGCGTGAATCGCCGCGCCAGGTGCTCGGCCAGCCCGAGGTGTGCCTCGACGAGTTCGGTCCGGAGGCCCTCGTCGCGCGATTCGGCGAATGCGCGGAACTTGGCCCGGAGCTCGTTCCGCTGGTGCGTCCAGGTCACGGCGCCTCCCGCGGGCCGTCGCTGGACGGATGACGGCGCACCCGGATCCACGCTCGGGGCGCACCGCCCACGCTGTCGGTGCCGTGCTCGTCGACCAGGGCGTCGAGGATTCGCTCGGACAGCTCGTTGAGGGTGGGAACAGCCTGCGGTCCGCGCCCTGGATCCGAGATCTCCGGAGCGTCGCCGTCCACCGGGAGGAGTGTGCCGATCACCTCGACGACGTCCGTGTTCCACTCGTAGACCAGATGGACCCGTCCGCTTGAACCGTCTTCTCCGGCGAGGGTGATACACAGCTCGTCGATCGCCAAACGGAGGTCCTCGACTTGGTCGAATCCGAATTCGGCGCGTGATGCCACTGCTGCCGCGGTCATGCGCGCCAGAAAGAGGAGCTCGGGTTGAGCGGGAAGTGACAGCTCAACTCGCTGCGTTGCGTCAGCGGGCGAACGTTGCGAAGAGGGCAGCGACGGCTCCGCGCTCGTCATGAGCTTGAACCCGTCATGCCGAGACGGCTTCACCTGTGGTCGTGTAGATCTGGAAGACCTCGGTGAGCCCGGTGATCGCAAACACCTTGGCGATGTGGGGTTCGGTGACGACGAGCCGGAGGTCGCCGCCCCCGCTGCGGAGCCGCTTCGCCCCGCTTACGAGCACGCCAAGCGCGGTCGAGTCGACGAACGACACGCCGGTGAGATCGACGACGACCACGGCGTGGTTACGATCCGCCAGGGCCAGGAGACGCTCACGGAGCTGTGGCGCGGTGGCCACGTCGATCTCTCCCTGCACGGCCAGGACCGGGACCCCGTCGGTCTGGAGGTCGGACACCTCGAAGTTCACGTCAGTCGCCATCGTCGGGTTCTCCTTGTTCGCGACGCCGAGAAGGGCTGCATTTCCCGGATAGCAACGGTTTGCCCCCGGAGGAACTCACCCCAGACCCCACGTCCCCGCCGGCTTCGTCTGTGCCGTCACCGCACATCCGACCGTAAGCCCATCATGACGCGTGCGCGGCGATGGGGGAAACGCTGCTCTTGGGATTGAGGTGTTGGCGTGGGCCACGCCTGTCCCTGGTCAGGGGGATCGCGCCACCTGCGACAACACGCCAACAACAGGGCGTGAAGCTTTGTGTGCCGCGTCTACCCGTAAGAGGCAGGCCGTCTGGCCCGAAACGTGCGACCGCCAGGCCGTTTCACCTGGTCTCGAGCCGGGTACGACGATATCGGAACCCTCAGCGCAAAGCTTTGAAATGAAATCAAAGAAGAAGAGGGTTCGTGAAAGTCGAGTGGTTCGCGCGCCAGCGCCGCGGGCACGCCGGCACGGTGATGCGCCGGAGCGGTGGTACGTGACTGACGGAAGGAAAGTCCGCCATGGCCAACCGGACGGGACAAGGCCGAGAAGCAATTGACGTCGTCGAGCGTTCCGCGGTGCGTCGCTCCCGAGTGAGCTCCGTCCCAGGGGCCGGCGCGCCCGACCCGTTCGTGACAACGCGTGAGCCCCTCCCTGAGGTGCTGGCGCGCGATGTGGCACCCGCGGTTCCGCCTCCGGCGGCGGCAGCGATGTTGCCGGCGACCACAGCGGGCCCGTCTGGGGGGCTCGGGATGGCCGCGGTGTTGATCTTCCTGGTCGGGGCGTGGGGGGGCATCGTGCCCTTCGTCGGCCCCGCCTTCGGCTTCAGCGCGGATGGTTCGGCGTCGTGGACATGGAACCTCTCCCATGCTCTTCTCTGGTTGGCGCCCGGCGCGGCGGCCTGCGTCGGTGCGATGGGCTCGGTGGGGCTCATCCGGCGCTTCACCCGCGGGCGGGGACGGCTAGGTGCAGCAGCGACAGGTCTTCTCGTGACGCTCTCGGGCGCGTGGTTCGTCACCGGCCCGGTGTCGTGGCCGGTGTTCGAGCGATCGGCCGGCGTCTTCGTGCCCGCGTCACCGCTGCGCGAGCTGTCCTACCAGGTCGGGTACTCCCTTGGGCCGGGTGTGCTGTTGGTGATGCTCGGGGGCATGTTGCTCGGTTGGGCCCTGCGGGGCCGCCGCATCCAGGTCGCCCCGGGAGCGGGTTCGCCACGCCTCGCCGGCTGACCTCGACCTGAGCCGGTCTTGGTCGACCCGGCTCGAGGCCGGGGAGCCGGGTGCCCGCCGGTTCGGGCATGCTCGACGTCGAGCGGGATCTGAACGCAGGCGAAGAAGGCGTCTGGTCGGCTGCCGACGACGGGGTCGACCACCGACGCGTCCTGGGGGCGTAACACGGGGGAACGTCCGGGTGCCCGCGGTCCCTGTCAGCACCACGAGGATGGCCTCGGCGCCGCAGGCCCCCGACGTGAACGCGTCCAGGGAAAGGGCAGACAGGCCGCCACCGGAATGATGTGTTCCTTGGCGGCATCGCCCGCTGCCAGAGGCAGGCCGACCAGAACCCGCCCCGGCGTGGGAAGCACTCCGTGCCCCTCGGGACGTCCGGAACACTCGGGCGAGGCCTCGGTCGTGTCGCGCCCGGATCGACGCCGCCGTCTCGCATCCGGTCCAGCCACGATGTTGAGCCGACGTGAGCGCTCCGGTAGACCCTGTCCATGTCTGTACCCGCCGACCTCGCCATTGCCGGGGCCGGATTGGTTGCCGGCACGATCAACACGATCGTGGGGTCCGGGTCCCTCATCACCTTTCCCACCCTGCTCGCATTCGGATACACGCCGGTGGTTGCGAACGTGAGCAACACGGTGGGGCTGGTTCCGGGTTCGCTCAGCGGCGCCGTCGCCTATCGGGCGGAGTTGCGTGGCCAGAGCAGACGGATTGCGCCCCTCGGGGTGTCGTCGATCGCGGGAGCTCTCGTCGGTGCCGGGCTCCTTCTCGCGCTTCCCGGCCGAGTCTTCCGCCATGTCGTTCCGGTGCTGATTCTGGTGGCGTGCGTGCTGGTGGCGGTCCAGCCTCGCCTGGCGGCGCGCCGGGGGCGCAACGCCTCACCCCGTGCCCCGTCGGGCCCGGGTCCGGGCGCCATGTCGGACGGCCCGCGAGCCAGGCGTGACGAGTCGAGGGGTCCCGTCCTCCTGGCGTCGGTCTTCGCGTCCGGTGTGTACGGCGGGTACTTCGGAGCCGCCCAGGGCGTCATCCTCGTCTCGCTCCTGGGCATCTTCGTCGACGACCACATCCAGAGGCTGAACGCGGCCAAGAACGTGCTCGCGCTGCTCGTCAACGCGGCGGCCGCCGTCGTGTTCATCGCGGCGTCGCACGTGGCGTGGGAAGCCGCCGGGCTTGTCGCGCTCGGTTCGGCGGTGGGCGGACAGGTCGGCGGCGTCGTGGGTCGCCGCCTGCCGGCGCCCTTGCTCCGCCTGATCATCATCGCGGCCGGGGTCTCTGCCGCCGTCGCGCTGTTGGTGTGACGCGACCCCGATGTCGCCCGAGTCGGCGCGGAGTTTCGTCTCCCGGAAGCGGACCGCGGCAGCGATGGCGGTGCCGCCGCCGGCGGGCACCCGTGTGGGCGCGATCAGGACCCGGGGGGCCGGTATGCCACCTGCTTCTTGGCCGCTTTGTCGACGTCCTTCGCGGTGAGCAGCACCGTGGTCCGTACCGACGCGCCCCCGCCCGCACCCACGGCGATCGCCAAGGCGGCGGCCGACACCGGGTCGGGAAAGTCCGCGATCACCACGACGTCGATGTCCCCGAAGGCGAAGTAGAAGCTGTCGATCGTGCCGCCCAGGCTCTCGACCGCATCGCGAGCCGCCTTCTCGCGCGCCGAGCCTCCTTTGGCGGCGACACCTCGAATGCCGTCGAGGTTGTAGTTCACGTGCAGCATGTACTTCGCCATCGGGCCTCCTCGGTCGGGGTCTCCGGTCGTCGCCCAGGGTAGGCGCAGGCACCCTGAGGCGAAAGGGCCACGCCTCGAGGCGGCGACCTCGAGCCTTCGGAACGAAGCACGAACTTCGGGCAGCGCACCGGCCCAGACGCCAGCCATCATGAGTGGATGCCCAACGCGCTGACGGTTGTGCCGAAGCGGCCGAGATGACTGCTGTGCGCTTGGGAATCGTGACTCCCGTGGTCAACCTCAATCCCCGCTTCGACCCGGCCGCGTGGGAGATGGAGGGGGGGATCGACGACGTCGTCGCGGTGGCCGGCGCGGCCGAACGCCTCGGGTACGAGTGGGTGTCGTGTCCGGAACACGTCGCCATCCCCGCCGAAGTTGCCGGGGCGCGAGGGGGTCGCTACTGGGACCCGATCACGGCGCTCAGCTTCGTCGCGGCCACCACGCAGCGCATCGGTCTGTTGACCCATGTCCTGGTGCTCGGCTACCACCACCCGCTCGACGTGGTCAAGCGTTTCGGATCCCTCGACACCGCCAGCGGCGGCCGGGTGATCCTCGGGGTCGGTGTCGGGTCCTTGAAGCAGGAGTTCGAGGTGCTCGGCGCACCGTTCGACGACCGGGGCGCTCGGGCCGACGATGCGATGCGCGCCATACGGGCCTCGTTCGGGCGGCGCGTCCCGAGCTACGCCGGAACGCACTTCAGCTACTCGGGTTTTGTCGTGGACCCGCACGGGGTGCAGACGAATGTGCGCATGTGGGTGGGGGGCCGGACCCGGCGCTCCTTGCGACGCGCCCTCGAGCTCGGCGACGGCTGGATTCCGTTCGGCCTGGATCTCGATCGACTCGGGGCGATCTTGGGCGACCCTGAGCTCGCCGCGGCCGTCGCGGAGCGAGGACCTGCATTCGACGTGGTGCTCGCACCGGAGCCCGCGCTCGACCCGACGGGCGACCCCGATAGAGCCGCGACCGCGGTGCGCGCCTACGCCGCGCTGGGCGCGACCGCGCTTGCACTGCGGTTCCACCACCGGTCGCGGGAGCACTACCTCGAACAGCTCGAGGCCATGGTGGCGGTGGCAGAGGGCGCGATCGAGAATCGCTGAACCGGCGACCGGTCACTACGCTCACCGGCACCGTCGAAGGAGTGCCGCCCGTGCCCGCCGATCGCAGCGAACAGTCCACGGTTGCCCATGATGCGATGGCTGTGCTCGGGGACCTCGGCGCCGCGACCCTGGGGGAGTCGGGCGGACAACCGATGCGTGCCAGGGTGCGCGCCGTCTGGCGCGGTGCCCGACTGGTCGCACCTGCCTTCCCGGTGCGGTGTTCCCCCGGCGACAACCTGCCGCTGCACGTGGCGGTGGCCCGGGCCCCGGAAGGAAGCGCCCTGGCCGTGGACGTCGGGGGGGAAGAGGAGTTCGGCTACTGGGGCGAAGTGCTCACCACCGCGGCCGAAGCGCGAGGCGTGCGCGGTCTCGTCATCGACGGGGGAGTGCGCGACACGGCCGCCCTCGAGGCCCACGGGTTCCCGGTGTTCGCCACCACGACGGCGTTGCCCGGCGCGACCAAACGCCGGCCCGGCGATGTGGGGGCGCCCGCCGACGTCGGCGGCGTGCGGGTCGCGCCGGGGGACTGGCTGGTGGGCGATGCCGACGGCGTGGTGGTCGTATCACATCGTGTACTCGACGACGTGATCGCGGCCGGCCGAGCCCGACAGGACAAGGAGCGGCGCCTGTTCGAGGACCTGCGCCGGGGCCGGACCACACTGGAGCTTCTCGACCTGGATCCTTCCGCCGTGGAGGCCGGCTGATCACATCGTGACGAGGTTGGCCGGGGTGCGACCCGCCAGCACGTCGCTCACCCCCTGACAGGCGACTCGGGCCATCTGGGTACGCGTCGCCCGGCTGGCGCTCCCGATATGAGGAAGCAGCACGGTCCGCGGCGCGGACAACAAGCGCGGCGTGATCTGAGGCTCGTGCTCGTACACGTCGAGGCCCGCGGCGAAGATCGTGCCGCCGTGGAGTGCGTCGGCCAGTGCCTCCTCGTCCACCACGGGGCCGCGTGCCGTGTTGACGAGGACCGAGCCCGTGTGCATGACGGCGAGCTGGCGCGCCCCGATCATGTGGCGCGTGGCATCGGAGAGCGGCACGTGCAGGCTCACCACGTCCGAACGCCCCAGCAGATCGTCGAGCGACGCCACGTACCCCGGCATGTCGGTGGGGTGACGGGTGTGGTGCAGGACCTGCATCCCGAAGCCCGACGCGCGGCGGCCGACGGCCCGTCCGATGCGCCCGTACCCGACGAGTCCGAGCGTCGCCCCGTGCACGTCCCGGCCCAGATACTGGGTGATCCCCCACCCGTGCCAGTGTCCGCTCCGCAAGTCGCGCTCGGCGTCGGAGGCCAGCCGGGACGCGGCCAGGATGAGCATGAAGGCGAGATCGGCGGTCGTCTCGTCCAGGACACCGGGCGTGTTGCACACCGCCACACCCAGCCGCCGGGCCGCGTCGACGTCGACGTTGTCGTATCCCACCGCCACGTTGCCCACGACGCACAGGGTGCCCGACGTCCCGGCGCGCAGCACCTCCTCGTCGATGCGGTCGGTGAGCAGGCACACGATGGCGTCGACGGTCGAAGCGGCCGCCACCAACTCGTCGTGGCCGTACGGCGTGTCGTCGGAGCGTGCCACGACGTCGTGACCTTCTGCGACCAACGGGTCGATCCCGCCCTCCGGAAGGCGGCGGGTCACCAGGACGCGCGCCACAGCGGGAATGACCGCGACCGCGCGCCGTCAGGCCGGGAGGTGCGCGGATCGAGCCAACGGACGAGCGCCCGAGCCCGGTCCGACCATCAGTGGTGGGTGTAGTCGATGGGCCCCGAGCCCTTGACCCCGACGGCGAAGCAGAAGCAGTGGATGGGTGCGTGGTCGCTCACCGGCCGCAGGCTGTGCACCTTGTCCGGTGGAATGTGCACCAGGTCTCCCTGGACGATGGTGCGATCCTCGCCGTCGATCGTCATGATGCCGCGGCCCGAGGTCACGTAGTAGAACTCGTGGGTCGGGTGCGAATGCGGATCCACGTAGCCGCCGCCCGCCACCTCGAACTCGTTCACGAGCTCGAGGAAACCGCCTTCGGTGATCTCTTTCATCTCGCGCGACTTCACCAGCCACCACACCGGGACCGTGCCGTTGTGCTCGACGACCGGCTCCACGTCCTCGATGCTGCGTACGTCCATTGCTGCCCCTCTCGCGGGTTCGGGCGCACGGCCCCTAAGCTGACGGCGCCGTCAGCGTAGATCAGGGAGTGAGACATGGCAGGTGGGTCGAGGCGCGTGGTCGCCGAGCCGGTCGTTCCGGAGCACTGGGCGCCGTTCGGTTGGATCCCGGTGCCCGACACCGACGCCGCCGACGGCACTCACCGGCTCGAGTTCACATGGGGCGATCCCCACGTCAATCTGATCAGCCACGCGCCCGACGAGATCGAACACGACACCGACGGCCTGCGATGCGACCGGATGTACCGGCACGAGACGCACACCCAGGTGCTGCTGGCTCTGAACGGGCCGTCGGTCATCGCGGTTGCTCCCCCCGGCACCGACCTCAGTTCGTCGGACGGCACCGCCGGGGTGCGTGCCTTTCGCCTCGAGCCGTTCCAGTCGGTCGTCTTGCATCGCGGCACATGGCACTGGGGGCCGTTCCCGCTCGGTGACGAGCCGGTGCGCCTCTTCAACGTCCAGGGTTTGGGCTATGCCCGCGACAACGAGTCGGCCGACTTGCGGATGCTCGGCGCGGAGCTGACGGTCGTCGCGTCCTGATCCAACAGGCTGTAGAGAGCCGCCGGCGGCTGGCGGGGTCGCCGCGCGACTGCCGCCCTCCACAGCCTGTTGGGCCGGCTCGTGGCTCGTGGATGGCCGCGGGCCGGCTTGTAGCCCCTACCCGCCCCGGCACACCAGCAATCGCCACGCGGGCCCGTGCACGCGATCGTCACATTGCGGCCGTCTCCGCAGGCACCGCCGGCTGGGTGAACACGGTATGCACCCGGGGGCGGACACAATGAGCCCGCTGTGCTCCGAGGCGAACCGAAGCGAACGACGACCAACGCGTGGACAACTCGCCTCGGGGCGCGCGCTCCGAGGTGAGGATCTCTCGCCGCGCGGTGCTGGGTGGCTTCGCGGCCGCCGTGGCCGCGGCGGGCGTCGAGTCGTCTCGGCACGCGGGGCAAGCCGACACGTTCGCCGAGGGCCTCGACGTCGAGGGGCCGAGCCTGTGGGACATCCCCGACGCCGCGTGGCGCAGGTCCATCGGGAGCCATCCCGCCGGCGCGACCGGCACGTTGCCGGCCTTCGGGTCGGCGATCCCACCGGTGAGCCGAACCAAACGCGGCGTTCCCGTCGGTGGCATCGGCACGGGTGCGTTCATGCTCAACCTGTGCGGGTCGTTCGGGCCGTGGCACCTCGACATCGGTGGCGACGACTCACCCCCGGCGCGTTGGGGGTCGCTCGAGAGCAGCGGCTTCGAACAGCGGTTCCTGCCCGAGGCCGCGTTCCACGTCCGGGTGGACAGCGCCGCGGGCAGCGTGGTGCAGACGCTCGCCACTGAGGACGTCCTGCCGGCCTGGCCCCGGCTCCAGCCCGGGGCGGGGCTGTACGCCGCCCTGTTCCCGAAGGCGTGGTTCGTCTACGAAGAGCTCCCCGTGCCGGTGGCGCTCAAGCAGCTCACTCCCTTCGTGGCGCGTGACGAGCGGCGCTCGTCGTTGCCCGGGGGGCTGTTCCAGTTGGCGGTCGGCAACCCCACCTCGGAGCCGATCGAGGTGTCGTGCATGTTCAGCTTCCCGAACGCTCCGTTCCGACTGGCCACGGCGGCCTACGAGTACCCCCGCGAGGGCCTCCGGTCCACCGCGGTGCGGGCGCGCAACGTGGCGGGGGTGCGACTCCAAGCCGACCATCGGGACAACGTGCCCGAGACACAACGCACCGAGTGGGTGATCGCCGCCCGGGGACCGCGTGGCGCCCGCCTCGCCACGACCGAGGACTGGGCGGCGGACGGCGACGGATCGGACCTGCTCGCCGCGTTCGCCGGGAGCGGGCTGCCCGACGCACCCCTGGACCCTCGTCGCCAGGGCCTGGCGGGCGCGGTCGCGGTCAGCTTCACCCTGCCCCCCCGGCGCCGGGGCGTGGCGACGTTCGCGCTCAGTTGGGACTTTCCGGTCGTGCAGTTCCGAGACCCCGTCGACGGGACGAGATGGTGGAAGCGCTACACGCAGTGGTACCCGGGCCCGTACCGGGCCTGGGCGATCGCGCAGGACCTGCTGGCCGACCCGACGGGGTTCGAACGCGCCATCGACGCGTGGTGGTCGGTGGTGGCCGAGGACGCCTCGTACCCGTTGTGGCTGCGGTGCGCCGCGCTGAACGAGCTCTACTACGACGTCTTCGGCGGCGTGTTCTGGGAGAACGGGTGCATCACCAAGCCGAAACGGGCCGGGGCCTGGCCCGACCAACACCTGTATTTCACGCTCGAGACCGATGCCTACCGCGACTGCGAGTCGCTCGACGTCCGCCACTACGAGACCAGGCACCTGCTCGAGCTGTTCCCGGCCATCGAACGCGATGTGCTGCTCGGGTGGGCCGATCTCGTCTCGGCCGACGCCGTGGGCCGCACCCCCCACGACGCAGGGTCGCCCGTGGACGACCCGTGGTTCGTCACCAACCAGTACACCGCGACGCGGCCGGGCGAGCCACCCCGCAACGCCGACTGGCTCGACCTTCCGGCGAAGTTCGTGCAACAGGCCCACGCCTACTGGAAATACACAGGCGACGACGACTTCGCTTCGAGCGTGTATCCGGCGCTGCGCCGGACCATGACGCATGTGCTGGGGCGCGACCTCGACGGGGACGGCATCCCCGATGCGGTGGGACTGTGTACGACGTACGACGCCATGACGATGGTCGGGGCGTCCACCTACGTGGCGTCGCTCACCATCGGCGCGTGCGAGGCGATGGCCGCGTTCGCGAGCGCGTTCGACACGGATCAGGCGGTGGCGCGCTGGTCGTCCGCGGCGGACAAGGCGCGTGCCTCCACCGAGGCTGCCCTCTGGGTGGCCGATCCCGGCTACTACCGGCTCGACACCCGGGGTCCCTACTCCACCGCCCTTCTCGCCGACGCCCTGTGCGGCCAGCGGTACGCGGCACGCGATCAGCTGGCCGACGTGCTCGACCCGACCCGGATGTCGTCGCACCTGTGGCAGGCCTACCGGCGCAACGTCGTGGCGGCCGCCGACGGCCAGTTCGGGGCGGTGAACGCGGTCGACCCGACGGGGGAGCCGATCCCCACCCCGCAGGCCGCGGGCGTGTGGCCGGGCGGCACGTACTTCACCGCCGCCCTCATGCACACCGTGGGCCGCGCCACCGGACGAGACGATCTGGTGGCGGCTGCGCTCACCACCGGTTACGGCGTCTACCGGCTCACGTACGAGGACGACCGGGGTGCGTTCTGGTTCGACACCCCAGCCTTGTGGATCCCGGGCGAGCCGCTGCGTTACCGCGGTCCCCAGTACCAGCGCAGCCGGGCGGCGTGGGAGCTGCTCGCCGCGATCAAGGACCCGTTCCCACCCGGGTGGTCGCCCGCCTGAGGCCCCTCGGCGCCCGAGCCCCCCGGGACGCCGTCGGGATCGTGGGTCATGATCGCGCCCGTGGCGGCGCACTTCTCCGAGCCGGTCCCCGATCGATCGGGCCAGGACCTGACCGGGGCCCTGCTCGTCGCCTCCCCCCAGCTCCGGGACCCCAACTTCACGCGAGCCGTCGTGCTCATCCTCGACCACGGGGACGAAGGCGCGCTGGGCGTGGTCCTGAACCGGCCGACCCCGGTCGACGTGGACGAGATCCTCGAACCGTGGGGGCCCCAGGCGCGCCTCGCGCCGCCCCCGGTCGTCTTCCGGGGCGGTCCGGTCTCCCGCGACGCGGTGATCGGGTTGGGGCGGTCGGAGGGCGAGCACGAGGACGACCCGCCCTGGCGGGCGGTGCTCGAGTCGGTGGGCACCGTCGACCTGTCGCTCGCCCCCGAGGACCAGCCCGTCGCGCTGCACGGGGTGCGGCTGTTCTCCGGCTATGCCGGGTGGGCGGCCGACCAGCTCGAAGAGGAGCTCGCCGAAGGTGCGTGGTTCCCGCTCGGCGCGCTCGTCGCCGACGTCTTCTGTGTCGACGCCGAACAGCTCTGGCACGACGTCTTGCAGCGCCAGGGCGGCCAGCTCGCCCTGTTGTCGGGATATCCACCTCATCCCTCGTTCAACTGACGGGCGGATGGCCGAACACGTCCACCGTCCGGACGTCCCCGTCGTGCGACGGGCCGGGCGCGGCGACGTCCCCGAGATGGTCGAGGCGTTGGCGCGCGCCTTCGACGACGACCCCGTTCCCCGGTTCTTGTTCCGTGGGGACCGCCGCCGTCGCCGCGGCCTGCGCACCTTCTTCCGGATCCAGTTGCGCCACATGTATCTCGAGGACGGCGAGGTCTGGACAACGAGCGACGTGGCGGGAGCCGCCATGTGGGCGCCACCGGGGAAGCCGCGCCCGGGATGGTCCGACCTTCTGCACCTGGCGCCCGTGCTGCCCTACCTCGCCGGGCTCGGGCGCCGCGCCCCGGACGCGGTACGCCTTCTGGGTGCGGTCGATCGTGCCCGGCCCCGCGAGATGCACTGGTACCTGGCCACCTTGGGCACCGATCCGGACCGCCAGGGACGCGGCGTCGGGTCGGCGTTGCTTCGCGCCGTGCTCGGCCGGGTGGACGAAGCCGGACTGCCCGCGTATCTCGAGTCCTCGAAGGAGCGCAACCTCGCGTTCTACGCGCGCCACGGCTTCGAGGTGACGGGCGAGATCCACGCCGCGCACGGTGGCCCCACGCTGTGGTTGATGTGGCGCGAGCCCCGCCCCCCTGGAGGGTGACGGACCCGCCGACCCGCAGTCAGCCGTTGGGCATGCCGACGGCGCGCAACGCCCCTTCGGCCTTGAGGCGGGGCTCGGGGCCGGTCCCGTGCACGCCGTCGGGCAGGTGGCCCGGTGTGGTGACGAGGTGCCGCATGACGTCCAGGACGGCGCGTGTCGGCGCGGAGGGCAGGCCGCGGCTGCGCTGCACGATGCCGACCCGCCGGCGGGGCAGGCCGTCCACGGCGACCAGTCGGAACCGCGGACGAAGGTGGGGAGGCACGGCCGCGGCGGGGAGCACGGCGGGCGCGTAGCCCTCGAAGGTCAACGACGCCAGGAGGCGCACGCCGTCGAGCTCGGCCCGGGGGCGGAGCCGGATGCCGGCCGGCTTCACGGCCGAGTCGATCTCGGCTCGAAACGGCGTGCCCGGCGCGGGCAGCAACAGTTCGAAGCGGGCGAGGTCGGCGAGGTCCAGTCGCTCGGCCCCGGCCAACGGGTCGTCGTCGACCGGCACGACGAGCACGAGGTCCTCCTCGAACAAGGGCTCCGACACGAGGTCCCGGCCGGGCACCGGCAAGGTGAGCACGGCGAAGTCCAGGCGTCCCGCCGCGAGCTGAGGCTCGAGGCCCGTGGTGGTGCCGTCCGCCACCACGAGGTGGAGCTTGGGGTGGTGCTCCGACACCTCGGTCAGGACCAGGGGGGCGAGCCACCGGGCCGTGGTGCCGATCATGCCGGCCCGCACCGTGCCGGCCACCTCCTCCCGCAAGGCCCCCACGTCCGCGGTCAGGGCGTCGAGCTCGCTCAAGACCCGGTAGGCCCGGGCCACCACGACCTCGCCTTCGGGCGTGAGCCTGCCTCCGGAGCGGTCGACGAGGGTGCTGCCCAGCTCGCGCTCGAGCCGGGCAACGTGGGCCGAGATGTTCGACTGGACGGTGCCCAGGTGGTCGGCCGCCGAGGAGAACGAGCCGTGCTCGGCCACTGCCACCAGGGCTTGGAGGTGCCGCAGTTCCATCTGTTTCGATGATAGTACAAATCTGTAATAGCTGTTTGACTGATCGAGAGGCCATCCGGCACAATGACTGCAGAGACCACAGGGATTGGACGCCCCCCCTCCGTTTCCTGTCGAGTCGGCGCAAAGGGACCGGTTCCCCCTCCGGTCCCTTTGCCGCGTCTGGGCCCTGCTCCTCCCGCCCCTCCGGACGGATCCCGGCCTGGCCGCACGCAAGGCCGGAAGTAACGTTCCCGACCGTGGTGACGGCCCGGACGCCGCGGACGGGTGCGCAAACTCGGGACCCCGCCGAGCACGACCCTGACCCTGCCCCTGACCCTGCCCCTGACCCTGGCGCGGCCACGCGCCCGGACGCTCCGACGCGGTCGGCTGCGTTCGTCGACCTCGACCGCACGCTGTTGCGGGGCGCGAGCGGGTTGGTCCTGAGTGCCGCAATGCACGCCGAGGGCCTGTTCGAGGGCCGGCGCTCGCTCCCGGGCGAGCGCGTCTTCTACGGCCTCTACGACCTGGCGGGCGAGAGCCTGGCGTTCATGGCGATGGTGCGGGCGGCGCCCTATTTCGTGCGGGGGTGGCCGGTGAAGGCGGTGCGACGCGCCGGGGCGCTCGCTGCCCCCGAACTGGCCGAGTTGGTCCAGCCGTACGCGCCCGGCGTCCTGGCCGAGCACCGCGACGCGGGACGCGCCCTCGTGCTCACGACGACGTCACCGGTCGACCTCATCACGCCGTTCGCCGAGCTGGTCGGTTTCGACCACGTGGTCGCCACCCGCTATGCGAGCTCGGAGGGCTACTACACGGGGGGCATCGACGGCGAGTTCGTGTGGTCCATGGGGAAGCTCGCCGCGGTGCGGCGGTGGGCGGCCGGACACGACGTCGACCTGTCGGCGAGTCACGCCTACTCAGACAGCGTGTTCGACCTCCCCCTCCTCGGCGCCGTGGGGTGGCCGCACGCCGTCAACCCTGACCGTCGGCTGCACGCCGTCGCCCGACTGCGTCGCTGGCCGGTCGAGCACTGGGACCGCCCTCCTGGGGTGCCCAAGGTGGCGGGGCTCGAGCCGTACCACGCGCTGCGGCCGTTCGTCCGCCCCGCCCTCATCCCGTACGCCCGCTTCGACATCGACGGCGTGGAGCGGGTGCCGGCCCGGGGCCCCGTCATCGTCGCCTCGAACCACCGGAGCTATTTCGACGTCGTCGCCCTGGCGCTCGTGGCGGCCCGCCTGGGCCGGCCGGTGCGCTTCCTCGCCAAGCGCGAGCTGTTCGACGCACCCATCATCGGCCAGTTGGCGCGCGCCCTGGGCGGGATCCCGGTCGACCGCGGCAGCGGCTCGGCCACGCCCCTGCGCGAGGCGCGGCGTGCCCTCGAGGCGGGCGAGGTCGTCATCATCCTTCCCCAAGGCACCATCCCGCGGGGCCGGCAATTCTTCGACCCGGTGCTGAAGGGCAAGACCGGGACCGCTCGTCTCGCCGCCATGACGGGCGCACCCGTCGTCCCGGTCGGACTGTGGGGGACCGAAGCGGTGTGGCCGCGTTCGTCTCGCGTGCCCAACGTCACCAACGTGCTCCACCCGCCGGGGGTGCGGGTGCGGGTGGGCAGGCCCGTCCGGGTCGGGCTGCGCGACGCGGCCCACGACACCGAGAGCATCATGGCGGCGATCGCCGCCCTGCTTCCCGAGGAAGCGACGCGCCGGCACGAGCCGACGCCCGACGAGCTGGCGCGCACACTTCCACCCGACCAACCCGGCACGTGACCGGCGCGTCGTCCGGTGCGCGGGCGCCCTCCGGTGCCCGGGCACCGCTTCGAGCCCGCGTGGCCGCCCGCGCCTCGGTCGCGGTGAGCGCGGCGTCGCGGCGGCTGCACGTGGGAGGAGGGTCGGTTATCGGCGGCCGGGTCGGGTTGCTGCTCGCCCCCGACCTGCTCGCCTCGCTCAGCGCCGGTCGCCGCGTGGCGTTGGTGAGCGCCACCAACGGCAAGACCACCACCACGCGGTTGTTGTGCGCCGCGTTGGGCGGCCCGGGCGCCGTGGCGACGTCGCAGGCGGGCGCCAACCTTCCCCCCGGTCTCGCGGTCGCACTGGCGTCGTCCCCGCCCAGCGCGCCCGCCGTGCTCGAGGTGGACGAGGGCTACCTGGGCACCGTGGCGCGCGCCGTGCGTCCCGAGGTCGTCGTCCTCCTCAACCTGTCGCGCGACCAGCTCGATCGGGTGAGCGAGGTGCGGATGGTGGCGGCCCGTTGGCATCGCGCCTTGGAGCGCGAGCGCGACACGACCGTCGTCGCCAACGCCGACGACCCGCTCGTGGTGTGGGGAGCCCAGAGCGCGCCCCGCGTGGTGTGGGTCGCGGCGGGGCAGGTGTGGCACCAGGACGCGGTGGGATGTCCGGCGTGCGAGGGGAGCATCGCGTTCGGCGACGACGGTGATTGGTGGTGCTCGTGCGGGTTCCGCCGCCCCTCCCCGGCGGCGGCGCTGCACGGCGACGTGCTCGTGACCGCGGACGGACGACGCCTGCCGGTGCAGCTGGCCCTGCCGGGTCGCTTCAACCGCGCCAACGCGGCGATGGCCGCGACCGCGGCGGGTGTCCTGGGAGTCGACGAGTCCGACGCGCTGTCCGCCATGCGCGACGTGTCCGACGTCGAAGGGCGTTTCGCCGTCGTGTCGTACGGGGACAGCCGGGTGCGCCTGCTGCTCGCCAAGAACCCGGCGGGGTGGACCGAGCTCCTCGACATGCTCGAGGGTGGCACCGACCCCGTGGTGGTCGGCATCAACGCCCGGATCGCCGACGGCCACGACCCGTCGTGGTTGTGGGACGTACCCTTCGAACGCCTGGCCGGGCGCATGGTGGTGGCGACGGGGGAACGCTGCCATGACCTCGCGGTCCGGCTTCGCCACGCCGGCGTCGACCACCGAACTGAACGTGACCAGCTCGATGCCCTCGCTGCGGCCGGGGGGCGACGCCTCGAGTACATCGGCAATTACACCGCGTTCCAGGTGTTGCGGCGCGCGCTCGCCCGGCAGACCGCACGCCATGGGCGCCCGACCGGGAACACGGTCGCAGGGACGAAGGTGGCCGAGACGAAGGTCACCGAGAGAACACTGCACGCCGCGGCCGACGCGGCGGCGTCCGACGTGGTTGGCGGCGCGAACGTAGGCAACCCCGGCCCTCGGAATCCACGGTCGTCCCCGTCGCGGCCCTCGGCGCTGCGCGTCGTCGTCGTGCACCCGGATCTGCTCGGCACCTACGGCGACAGCGGGAACGGGCAGGTGCTCGCCGGAAGGGCCCGGTGGCGTGGGATCCCGGTCGAGCTCGTGCACGCCCACTCAGGCTCACCCCTGCCCGGCACGGGCGACGTGTACTGCCTGGGTGGTGGCGAGGACGGGCCCCAGGTGCTGTCGGCCGAGCTCCTGCGCCAGGGGCCCCTCGGGCGAGCCGTGGAGACCGGGGCGGTCGTGCTGGCGGTGTGTGCCGGCTACCAAGTGATCGGGGAGTCCTTCCCCGACACCGACGGCCGGCTCCACCCCGGGGTCGGGTTGCTCGACGTCGCGACCGTCAAGGGCTCGGGACGCCGCGCCGTCGGCGAGCTGGCGGTCGAGCCCTTGCCCGAGGACGGGGGCGAGGGCTCGACCGGGCTGGCGCCGGCGGACATCCTCACCGGATTCGAGAACCACAGCGCGGTCACCGCCCGGGGCGAAGGGACCCGGCCGCTCGGGCGGGTCGTCACCGGCATCGGGAACGGCACCGGGGACGGGACCGACGGGGCGCGCCACGGCCGGGTCGTCGGGACGTACCTGCACGGCCCGGTGCTGGCCCGCAACCCCGCCCTGGCGGACCTGCTGCTCGAGCTGGCCACGGGCACGGCCACGCCACCCTTGGACGACACCGAGGAGCAGGCGCTGCGGGCCGAACGACTGGCCTCGATCGGATGGCGGTCACGCCGTCACGACGGAGCGCCCCCCCTCGGGCCGCGCCGTCCACGGCGACCCCTCGCCCGCAGCGTTCGTTCGCACTGAGTTCGTTCGCACTGAGTTCGGTCGCACTGAGTTCGGTCGCACTGCGTTTGTTCGCACTGAGCGATCACGGCTCGACGCGGATCGGGGGACGGGTTCCAGGGCGCGCCGAGTTCGCGCCGTGTCGACGAGATCGTGGACGACGCGTCAGCGCCGTTCGAGGGCCCAGCGCGCGTCGTCGTCGCCGGCATGGTCGCCGGGCCCGAGCGCCCAGGCGCGCCGCCATCCCGCCACGTCGGGCCCACGGGGCGAGGGCGTGTCACCCGCGGCCGCGCGCCGGCGCGCGCTCCACCAGTCGGTGCGCGTCTCGTCGGCCAATGTGGCGAGGGCGGTTTCGATGCGCTTCTCGAGCCGGCGCGCGTCCTCGCCGTCGGGCACGATCGGGGATCCGAAGCTGACGCGGGTCGGGCTGCGCCGCACACGCGACCCGCCGCGCGGCAGGACGCGCCACGTGCCGTCGATGTGCACCGGCACCACGGGCCGCCCGGTGCGCGCCGCCAGGTAGGCCGCACCGCCGCGGAACGGCTGGAACCACCCGTCGTGCGACCGTCCCCCCTCGGGGTAGATGACGAGGCTCCAACCCTCCGACACGAGCTCGGTGGCGAGCTCGGCCGAACGGCGGTTGACGCGGTGGCGCTCGATCGGGATGGCGGCCAGCGCCAGCGCCCACAGGTGGGCTTTCCAGCGGCGGTCGAAGAAGTGGTCGGCGGCCGCGGCCACCACCGTCTTGTGCCGAAAGCGCGCCGGCAGCACCGACAACAGAAGCGGCGTGTCCACGTGGCTGGCGTGGTTGGCCACGAAGATGATCGGCGCCTCGACCAGGGTGAGCACCTCGGCCCCGGTGACCTCGGGGGAGGCGACCACGTGGGCGACGGGACGGGTGACGGTGTCGAGCACCACGGCGCGCACGAGGCGGGCGGGGTAGCGCCTGCTCCACGCCGAGTCGTAGTCCACCCCCAGGTGGCGCTCGGGGGCGGGGCGCTCCAGCCCGGCCGGCCACGTCGGCGCGGACCACGGGAACCGGCCCGGGCGCCACCGACGGGCGCGCCTCACCACGCCCGTCAGTGCACTCACGACGTCCCCGTCGTAGACGCCCGCGCAGAACGCCGGTGCGTCATGTGACCTCCGCCATGAGCAGCGGCGGCACGTGCAGGTGGGTCAGGGTGGGGTCGGGCCCGACGACGTCGGAGGCCATCTCGAGCGCGTCGGCCATGGACGACGCGGGCTTGAACCCGAGGCGGCGCACCGCAGCGCGGTCGCCCCCGACGACGATCACGGCGCCCAGGTGCTCCAGCGCGTGCGCGCACCAGTACCACATATAGAAGGGATGCACGCCGTGGTAGGCGTGGCCGGTGCGGTACAGGTGGACGTACCACGGGTCGGTGGCGAACGACTCCTCGTACTTGCCGATCTCCATCGGGTCGGTCGTCTCGGCCAGCACCTGTTCGAAGAAGTCGATGTAGCTCGGGTGGTGCCCGGGGTGGAACGCCCACGGGGTGGGATGGCTCATGATGACGACCCCACCGGCGCGCACGAGCGGCTTGCCCCGGTACAGGTTGAAGAAGTAGCCGAGGCCCAGGCACGCCACGAGGATCGGGTTCATGATCGAGTGCACGTTGTAGGGACAGATGTAGGGAAGTCCGATGGTGAGCACGTCGCTCTGCCCCTCGATGGTGACCAGCTGCTGGGCGTAGACGTTCTCGGTGGTGCGGGCGTGCACCGCCTCGACCTCGCCCGCCTGCACCGAGGTCAGCTTGTGGGGCGAGTTGATGCTCCCGAAGATCGAGCGCGCCACGCGGTCGGGGGTGGCGTCGAGCGCCTTGGAGGTGGCGAGGAAGGAGGCACGGTCGCGGGGCGACCACTCCCATTCTCGTCGCATGAGGAACCGGAACTGCTCCGGGAACGTGTTGGTGTTGAGCGTGGTCTCGATCTGGAACAGCTTCACGCCCGCCTGGGCGATGAGCCGGCCCATGCGCCAGTTGGAGGAGTGCAGCTCCGAGCGCGCCTGGTCCATGAACGAGCGGCTGTGCGCCATGGTGCGCGCGTTGTGGTGGTGGCGCAGGCTCCGGTAGCTGGCGAGCCCGGTGGCGACCGACTTGTGGCCGCCGTCCATGGCGACGAGGTTGATGTTGACGTACACGAGCAGGTCCGAGGTGGCGGCGCGCTTGTTGATCTCGACGTCCTCGTCCTGGTCGGTGAGCCCCAGGTGCACGAGCGCGTCGGGGTCCTCGGCGTCGTGCTGCAGCAACCGGCCCTGCGGCTCGAAGGCGTCGTAGATGCGGTCGCCCAACGCGTGGCGCAGCTCGCTGTCGGTCATGCGCCGGTGCAGCGCGAGCGCGGCGATGAGCACCACGTCGTCCACGCCCGCTTCGGCCGCGAAGTCGAGGACCTGTTCGATGACGAGCTGGCGCACGTCGGGCCGGCGCATGGGGGGCAGCGGCAGCGACACGTCGTCGAACGCGATGGTGAGCGACATCCCGGGCCGCAGCAGGGCCGGCAGGGGATCGCGGTCGCCGAGCGGGTGGCACAGCGCGTGGCGGATGGTCGACACGGGATCGGCGAGGGGGTCGAGCGGCTCGGGCGGGTACAGCACCCGGCTGCCCGTGGGCAGGCGCTCGAGCCGGAACCCCTCCCCGTGCCAGAACATGGTCGGCGGGGTCGAGCGGTCGACCTCGAGGACGAATCCGGGCCGGGGGCTCACGACGCGGCCCTCGCGCGCCGGCCGCCCGAGGAGAGGTCGAAGACGACCTTGACCGCGCCCCGCCGTCCGGCCGCACCGGCGTGCGCGATGGCCTCCTCGAAGCGTTCGAGGGGGTACCGGGCCGAGACCAGGCGGCCCAGGCGCGCCGCCGCGACCACCTCCATGGCGACGTCGAAGGTGCGCCGGCGCATCCCCGCCACCTCCTCCACCCCGTAGGCGTAGGTGCCCACCAGCGCCACTTCGCGGTGCCACAGGGCGGCGAGGTCGACAGTGGTGCGCCCCGGCATCCCGACGAGCACCACCCGGCCGCGCGGCCGCACCATGGCGATGGCCTGCGTGATGGATTCCGCGCTGCCCACGCAGTCGATCACCACGTCGGCCCCACCCGTGAGCGCGCCCGAGGTCCGAAGCGAGCGCGACTGACGGCGCACGGCCCGCTCGAGGTGGTCGGGGTCGACCACGATGTCGGCGCCCACGTCCTGCGCGAGGCGGCGCTGGTGGGGGTACTTGGCCCCGACCACAAGGGTGCCGGGGGAGGTGAGGTGGCGCACCGCCGCCACCGTGGCGAGCCCGAGCGTTCCCGCGCCCACCACGGCCACGTCGTCGCCCGCCTCGATGCCGGCGTCCAACGCGGCGTGCACCGCGCACGCGGTGGGCTCGACCATGACCGCCTCGTCGTCCGAGAGCGCGTCCGGCACGGCGTGCAGCTGCGTGTCGTGCGCGACGAGCCCCGCGTACGACCATCCGCCGCCCGTGTCCGCGCAGTACCCGATCTGCAGCCCGGGGGAGAGGTGCCCGAAGGCGACGCGCTCGCACCCGCCCGTGCGGCCCTCGGCGCACGCCGCGCACGGCGGGTCGATACCGCGGGGGATACAGCTCAGCACGGGCTCGACCACCACCCGGGCGCCGGCGTCGTCGCCTGCGTCCGAGATGGTGCCCACGACCTCGTGCCCGGGCACGAACGGGAAGCTCACCACGTCCTCGAAGTAGCGCGAGCTGCGACCGTCCACGGTCGACAGGTCCGACCCGCAGATCCCGGCCAGCCGCGGGGTGACGTGGTGCCAGCCCGGCCCGGGAAGGTCGGGGGGCGCGGTGTCGGCGAGCCGGAGCGGCCCGATGGCCGCGCCCTGACCTGAGCCACCGATGGCCGACGCGAGGCGCGACGCGGCGAAGCGGGCGAGGTTGCGCTCGAACATGAGCGCCTTCACGTCGCACTCCGGGACGAGCGGCCCGACCCGGACCTGGCACCGGCGCGCCGGGACGACGCGCCCGACCCGGCGCCGGCGAGCTCGTCAACGACGGTCTCGAGGCGCGCCCACAGCCGCGACACGCCGTGGTCCACCGGGCCGAGGGGGAGCATGGGACGCCCCCCGCCTCCCGCCTTGCCCCACTGCTCGACGTGCCAGCCCCGCCGGCGGGCGATGGCGGCCAGGCGCGCTTCGGGGTTCACCGCCACCGGGAACCCCACGCACTCGAGGAGGGGAAGGTCGGAGGCCGAGTCGGCATAGGCGACGGCCTCACCCAGGTCGAGGCCGTGCGCCTGGGCGTAATCGGCGAGCATCAGGGCGCGTGCCTCACCTGTGGGGGGGAGCTCCTCGAGACGGCCCGTGAGCTTTCCGCCCGCGTCCTCGGCGAGCGAAGCGCACACCACCTCGTCGAACAGCGGCCGCAGCGGTGCCACCACGAAGTCGAGCGCGCCGGTGATGAGCACGGTGCGGTGCCCGAGCGCCTTGTGGGCGCGCACCCGGGCGATGCCGGCCGGGAACGACTTGGCCAGGAGCAGATGGTGGAACAGCTCCCACGAGTCGTCGCGCAGCTGGCTCGCGGGGGCGCCCTCGTAGCGGCGGTAGAAGCTGCGCAGGAAGTCGCCCCGGTCGCGGCGGTCGAGGGCGAGGAGCGACGGTGCCTCGCGCAGGATGCGGGCGGTGAGCCGGGCCCGGTCGCCCACGTCGAGATGGCGGCTCGCCAGCCACGCGTACGACTCGACCACGTTGGACGCCACGAGGGTGTTCTCGAGGTCGAAGGCGGCGAGATGGCGCTCGGGCGACAGGATGGCGGCGCGCGCCCGCTCCGAACGGCTCCCCATGGTCGAGCGGGCCGGGGTCGAGCGCACCCGGGCGTGCTCGACCACCGATGGCAGGTGGATGTCGTGCACGTACCGGCGCCACTCGATGACGCCGGGGTCGAAGACGAAAGCACGGCGGTCGTCGTCGGGAAGCGTCTCTAGGAGCGCCAGCAGGTTGTCGACTCGGAAGCGCGCCTCGGTCTCGGTGTATGCGCCGTACAGCTCGGTGTAGTCGAGGGCGCGCTCCGCCTGGGCGCGTCGCTCCTCCACCCGCGCCGCCAGGTCGGCCCGCTCGCCCCGCACAGGCAGGGCGGTCAGCACCCGCTCGGCCGCGCCGAGCGCCTTCGTGGCGCGCTGCAGCTGGCGCTGCACCCGGCCCCGGCCCGGGAACGACCACTCGGGCACCACGATGGGCTGTCCGTCCGAGTCGTACAGAGGGTGCTCGGTGAACCAGCTCCGCACGAGGTCCACCAGCTCGCCGTAACGCAGCGGGTTGCGCACGCTCGAGGCGACATGCACCACCGACGGGCCGGCCGGGTCGGGGCCGCGGGCGGCCACGGCGATGATGGCGGCCACGACCATGTCGACGGGGATGACGTCGACGATGCCCTCGGGGATGCCGGGGAACTCCCGCAACAGCCCGCGTGCGTACGAGATGATGATGGGCTCCGCCATGCGAAACCCCCGGATCCAGCCCGGGCGGGGCTCGGCCAGCGCCGACTCGATGATCGACGGGCGCACCACCGTGATCGGGACGTAATCGCGCTCGCCCGAACCGCGCCCGACCGGACCGTGCCCTCCGGAACCCTGCGCGTCCACGAGGGCGCGCTCGCCCAGGGCCTTGGTGAAGGCGTAGGCGTCGGGCCACCCGAGCGCCTGGGCGCGGGACCGGCCCGCCTCGACCAGGCGGGTGCGCACCCATTCGTCGCGCAGCTTCTCGGCCCGCTCCGCCAGCACGTGCACCCCGGCCGCCCCCAGCTCGGCCCGCGCCCGCTTGGTGAATTGCTTGAGGCGCGCCGGGGTGCGGCTGTCTGCCTCGAGGTCCCCCCGCAGCCGGCGCGCCGCGTCGACCTCGGCGTCGATGTCCACCTCGGTGGTGACCGTGGTGTGCGTCCGGGCGCGCGCCGAGGAGCGCGCCGCGTCGGTGGCGAGGGTCTCGGTGGCGTCTCCCTGATGGGTGCCGGCCACGTACGCGGTGGACACCGTGACGAGATGGGTGGGTGACCCGGCGCGCCGGTCCGCCACGGCTTCGATGGCGGCCGCCACCCGCGACGGGCCGAGCAGGTTGACCTCGACCGCGGTGTCGAGCGGGGCGTCGAAGGCGACGGTGGCGGCCGAGTGCACCACCACGTCGCACCCGGCCAGGACCCGGCGCCCCTCGTCGTCGAGGCCGAGCCCGTCGGTGCCCACGTCCCCGGCGACGGCGCTCAGCCGGCGGGCCACCATGTCGTCGAAGCCCGCGCCGAACTCGCTTCGGAGCCGGTCGAAGCAGTCGTTGCGCACCACCTCGCGCGCCAGGCGGGCCGCGGCGGTGGACCGCCGGGTGGGCCGCACCAGGGCCACTACCTCGCACCCCGGGACGCTGCGCAGCAGCCGTTCCACCAGGGCCGTGCCGAGGAAGCCGGTCGCCCCGGTGACGAGGATCCGCTTGCCCGCCAGGGCGTCGGCGATCACGGGCGCCCCGCCGTCCGGAATGGGTCGCTCACCTGGCCCACCCTTCTTGTCTACCATATGGTAGATGGGCGGGTCGAGCACCGGTCGGCGAGTGGACGACGGTCGGCGGGCCGGCGGTCGCCGGGCCCAGCCCGCCCGGCCCGATCGGCGGACCGGGGCCGGGACCGCGGGCGGCACCGCGGACCGCATCCTCGACGCCGCGTTGGCGTCGTTCGGGTCCCGCGGCTACGAGGCCACCTCGCTCGACGCCCTGGCCGAGGGGCTCGGCGTGCGCAAACAGTCCATCTTGTACTGGTTCCCGTCGAAAGAGGCCCTGCTCGACGCCCTCATCGACCGCTCGGCGGCCGAGCTGTCCGGGGCCCTCGAAGGGGCCCTCGCCCGGGCCGGCGCGGGCTGGGCCCGGGTCGAGGCGGTGGTGCGCTCGGTCTTCCGGCTCGCCGCCCGCCGGCCCGAGCTCCTCGGGCTGCTGCGCGAGGTCGGCCGGCTGGGCCCGCCCTCCGCCACCCGGCTGACCCTGGCGCTGGAGCCGCTCGCGGCCCGGGCCTCGGGCTTTCTCGAGGCCGAGATGGAGGCGGGCCACATGCGCCGGCACGAGCCCCGGCTCCTGCTCTTGGCGATCTACTCCACCGTGGTCGGCATGATCACCGAGGTCGAGGTGCTGCGGGCGCTGGGGGAGGAGCCGACGGCGCGCTCACTCGTGCGCCGGCGCCAGGAGATCCTGCGCCTGCTGCGATCCGCCCTGGTGGTGGAGCAGGGCGCGCCGGCGCTGGATCGGTAGGGCGCGCCCGCGCCGGATCGGCAGGGCCCGGCGACGCCGAGTCAGGACGGCGGCGGTGGCCGGGGCCGGACCGGCTTGGGGGGCGTGTAGCGCTTGGACGAGGCCGGGCCGGCCGGCACGGGCTGCTTCCTGCCGCGCTCGCGCCGCGCCGCGCTCCGGTCGCGCGCCGATGCTGAGCCGGCGCGCGCCGCATCGCGTGGCTTGGCCGGGACGCGTCCTCGGGTCGGGCCCCCGCCCAAGGCGCGCAGCGCCCGCTGCATCCGGCTGAAGTGGACGAACAGCCACCCCGCCATCGCCCACGACGGCAGCATCGTCAATAGGCCGCCGCCGTAGCCCGAGAACAACAGGGCGAAGATGGTGAGCGAACGGCGCCGGAAGAACGCGCACACCGCCACCAGGCACGCGATCACCGCCGATCCCACCCCGAGCGAGATGATCGTCGTGGGATTCGAGTGCAGCTTGTTCAGGTGCCCGTGGATGTGCAGCGGCGGATTGTTGTGCAGGGTGATCAGGGTGAGGATGATGTCGAGCACGGCCACGAGGGGCCCGACCAGCAGCGCGAATCGCCGTTCCTGGTCGTCGAGGTACTTCATCCCGTGCTCGAGCTCGGCCCGGCTCTTGCCTTCATACGGATTCGGCCGCGCGGCGCTGCCCGCCTTCGACGCACCGCCCGCCTTTGATGCACCACCCGCCCTCGACGCACCTCCCGCCGGTGCGGGCTTGAGCAGCGAGTCCCGGAACCGCTCCCCCAACGTCTTGGGACCGCTCGCCCCGTTGGACTCGATGACCTCGTCGGGCTCGATGACTTCGCCCGGCTCGCCCTCTCCTTCGCTGCTTGCTCTGCCTGTCCCCGAGCTCTTCGGCGCATCGGTGCGGCGCGGTGCCGGCTTGGCGGGGCCCGTGTTCCTCGGCTGCGGCTTGGGGGCGCCCGTGCTCCTCGGCGGCGGCTTCGGTGCGCGTTGGAGGTTGGGGAGCGACGTCAGGATGCGCTGCCCGAGCGTCAGCTTCGGGACGGCGCCCTCGCCGGCGCCGGGATCGTCGTCGCGCACCGGTCGTTCCGTGATTGCTCCAGGTTACTTGGGCGGGTCAGCCGCGATCGCCCGGCCCACCACGATGCGCGTGCCCATGTTGCGCTCCGGTTCCACCACGGACGCCGGCAGCTCGGGCCCGAGTAGACCCGGCACTCGGTCGGCCGGCGTCGAGCCGGCGGGCGCCACCGTGTCCTGGCTCGCAAAGGCCAGGTGGTGGAGCCGCCCGGTCAGCGAGCCGAGCCACGTCGCCAGCTCGTCGTTTCGGGGGCTGGTGGCGGCCGGAGCGACGACACGGAGCACCGGGGGCCGGTCCCACGCCAGGTCCACGTAGTCCCACGACCCGTCTGGCCCTGTCCCGCGCGCCACAGCCCTGCCCGACAGGAGCTGCTCGAACAGGGCAAGGCCGGCGGAGAGCTCCGCCACCGCGTGCGTCACGCGCACCAGCGCGGCGGGCGTAGCCGTTCGCTGCGTCGGGAATCCCTCGGGTGGGGGCGACTCCCAGCTCCCGGCCGCCTGGGCCAGCTGCACCACGATGCCCGTCGCCTCGTGAGGATGGAGGAAGGCCTCTTTCCATCCGGGGTCCGACAGGTCCACGCCGACGGGGGAGAACCCGGCATGGTCGGCCGCCTCTAGCGCGGCCTCCAGGTCGTCCACCTTGAACGTCATGTGGTGCGGGCCGGGCCCGTGGCGGTCGAGGAACCGCCGGAGGAATGGATTCGCCTCCGCCCGCCACGGTTGGAGGACCTCGATGCGGGCGCCGTTGGCGTACTCGAGCTGGGCGGGCCCGAAGCCGACGTTGAGGCCACCGGACGCCCACCGTCCCCCGAGCTCGACCGCGTAGCGGGGCCACGCGTCTGACCATTGCTCGACGGCCACGGCGACGTGGTCGAGGGAGATGCCGGCGAGAGAGGACATCGGGTCAGGTTGACGTGCGGCGCGTCCTCCTGTCCACATCGGGCCGGTTTGCACCGGGACCGGCGGCAGCGGGACTGGCGGCACCGGACCGGCCGCATCGGGGCGTCGGCCGGCAGGCCGTGCTACGCGTGGACCATGGACTTCCGACGCGTGACACTGACCGATCTGGCCGCGGAGGTGCGGGCGAAAAAGCTGGCGGCGCGTGATCTGGTCACGCATGCGCTGGCGCGCATCGAGGCGCTCAATATCGACGTCAACGCCTTCGTGGCGGTCGACGGCGAAGGGGCCTTGGCCGCGGCGCATCGCATCGACGACGCCGTCGCCGCCGGTCGCGACCCGGGGCCGCTGGCCGGCATCCCCATCGGGGTGAAGGACCTCGACCATTGCGCCGGGTTCGTCACCACGCACGGCTCGGCCGTCTTCGCCTCCGGCGCGGCGTCCACCGTCGACTCGCCCCTGGTGGCGCGCCTCAAGGCCGCGGGGTGCGTGGTGGTGGGGAAGACCAACACCCCCGAGCTCGGGTGGAAGGCGGACACCGACAACGTCACGTTCGGGCCGACCCGCAACCCGTGGAATCTCGATCACAGCCCCGGGGGATCGTCCGGGGGCGCGGCCGCCGCGGTGGCGTCCGGCATGGTCCCGATGGCGACCGGCTCGGACGGAGGGGGGTCGATCCGCATCCCGTCGTCGTGCTGTGGACTGAGCGGCGTCAAGCCCTCGCTCGGTCGGGTCCCGTCGGGCGGCCCGTCTCCTCCCGACTGGCAGGACCTCTCGACCAAGGGCGTCCTGGCCCGGACCATGCACGACATCGTCGCCGCGCTCAAGGTGGCGGTCGGTCCCGATCCCACCGACCTGCGCTCGCTCCCGCGGCCGGAGGCGTCGTGGACGGCCGCACTGGACGAGGCCCGGGTCCCCGTCAAGGTGGCCTGGTCGCCGACGCTGGGCTACGCGCCCGTCGACCGCGAGGTGCGGGACCTGTGCGAGCGTGCCCTGCACCTGCTCGACGGGCTCGGTGTCGAGGTGGTCGAGGTCGACTCGGTGTTCGAGGAAGACCCGGTCTCGGACTGGCTCACCATGGCCATTGCGTACAACCTGCGGACCCTCGCCCCGTACCGTGGTACCGAAGTGTGGCGCAGCGTCGACCCGCTCCTGGCCGCGCAGGTCGACTGGGCTGCCGACAATCTGGACGCACTGGCACTCGTCAAGGCGCACGACGCCTGCCACCGTCTCAACCTGCGCCTGGTCGAGCTCTTCCACGACGTGCGTCTGCTCGTCACCCCGACGTGTGCCGGTCCGCCTCCCCCGCGTGCGTTGGAGGGGCAGGGGCTCATCAACGGTGAGGTCGACGCCAACTGGGTGCGCTTCACCTATCCCTTCAACATGACGCGCTCGCCTGCCGCGTCGGTGTGCGTGGGCCTCACCGCCGCCGGGCTGCCGGTGGGGATGCAGCTGGTAGGGCCCCAGCACGGCGATCTGGTGGTGATCCGCTCGGCCGCGGCCCTCGAGGCGGCCATCGGATTCGACACGTTGGCGCCGCTCTGAGGGCCTTTTCCGTGGCGCGCCGGGGCGCCGAACGGTAACGTACGGCCGCTCCGGTGCGAGCCGGAGTGGTGCAGGTCCAGCGAAGCCGGTGAGATCCCGGCGCTGTCCCGCAACGGTGATGCCCCTTTCGGGGACGAGCCCGGACGCCTGTCCTGTGCCGCGAAACCTGTCCTCGGAGGAAGGGCGGTTCGTTGGACACCGCCGTTGGGTGTTGCAGCGGGCGCACTTCGTCCTCCGCAACCCGATGGAGGATGACCAATGTCAAGGCGGATGCAGCGAACGCTGCTCGCCGCGTGTGCCGGGCTCGCACTCTCGCTGAGTGCGTGCTCGAGCACGGCGGGAAACGCAGCCGGCGCGACCGGCTCTCAAAACGGTTCGTTCCCGGTGTCTGTCGCGGCCGCGAACGGAAGAGTGCACATCGGGGCGAGGCCGCACGCCATCGTCTCGCTGAGCCCGACCGCGACCGAGATGCTCTTCGCCATCGGGGCGGGCGCGCAGGTCAGGGCGGTCGACAAGGACTCGAACTACCCCCGCCAGGCCCCCCATTCCGCCCTCGACGGGTTCCAGCCCAACGTCGAGGCGATCGGGTCCTACCGGCCTGACCTGGTGGTGGTGGCCGGCGACAGCACCGGCCTCACCGGCCGCCTCGGCGCGCTCGGCATCCCGGTGCTGTCATTGCCCGCGGCGGCGACACTGGCCGACGTGTACGGCCAATTCGACGAGCTCGGAGTCACCACCGGCCACAGCGCCGCGGCGCGCGCCGAGGTGTCCCACGTGCGGTCGCAGATCGCCCAGATCGTGCAGACCACGCCGAGGTCGTTCGCGGGGAGGACCTATTACTACGAGCTCGACCCCACCTACTTCTCGGTGACGTCGTCGACGTTCGTCGGCCGGGTGCTCGGCCTCCTCGGCTTGCACAACATCGCCGACACCGCGGCGGGGGCGGCGTCGAGCGGCGGGTACCCCCAACTCTCGTCGGAGTTCGTCGTCCAGTCGAACCCCGACTACGTCTTCCTGGCCGACACCATCTGCTGCGGGCAGAACGGGCAGACCGTGGGCGCCCGCCCCGGGTGGTCGACGGTCAAGGCCGTCACGACCGGGCACGTGGTCGCGCTGAACGACGACATCGCGTCACGGTGGGGCCCGCGCGTCGTGGACCTCCTGCGCACGGTGGCGGCCGCGCTGCCGAGGCACGTGTCGGGGCCGTGAGCACCACTCTGTCGCCGCGGCGTTCGTCCCGGGCGGACGCCCCGCCGTCGCGCCTCGACGGGATGACCGACATGTCGCCCCTGCGCCCGGCTTCGGTCCGACGCGCTGTCGTCGTCGCCCTCGGCGCGTTGGTGGGGGCGGTGCTCTTGGGGGCGTCGGTGGGGCCGGCCGAGGTGTCGTTGTCGACGGCGGTGCGCGTGTTCCTGTCGCACGTCCCGTTCGTCCATTTCCACTCCGGTGTGAGCCGCATCGACGCCGACATCGTGTGGCAGATCCGGTTGCCCCGGGTGGTCCTGGGCGGGTTGGTGGGGGCCATGCTGGCGGGGGGCGGCGCTGCGTTCCAAGGAGTGTTCCGCAACCCGCTCGCCGACCCGTACCTGCTCGGTGTGGCGGCCGGGGCGGGCCTGGGGGCGACGGCCATCATCGTCGCCGGCCACCACCTGTCCGCGCTGCTTCCTCTGACCGCGTTCGCAGGCGCGGTCGGCGCGGTCACCCTCACCTACGTCATCGGGGCGACGGTCGGCCGACAGGGGGCGACCGCATCGATCGTCCTGGCCGGGGTGGCGGTGGCCGCGTTGCTCACTGCCGTGCAGACCTACGTGCAGCAGCAGCACGCCCAGGACCTCCAGGACGTGTACGGGTGGATCCTCGGGCGCCTCACCACCGCGAAGTGGTCGGACGTGGTGCTGATCCTGCCGTACGTCGGGGTGAGCGCCGTCGTCCTGTTCGCGCACCGGCGGCTCCTGGACGTGCTGCGGGTGGGGGAAGACGAAGCGGACACCCTGGGGGTGCGCGCCGCGCGCATTCGCATCACGGTCGTGGCCGCCGCCACGCTCGGGACGGCCGCCGCGGTGGCGGTGAGCGGGCTCATTGGGTTCGTCGGCATCATCGTCCCGCACACCGTGCGCCTGGCGACCAACGCCAGCTACCGCGTGGTGATCCCGGTGTCGATGATCGGCGGGGCGGCGTTTCTCATCGCGGCGGACGTGGCGGCTCGGACGGTGCAGTCCCCGGGCGAGGTCCCGATCGGGGTGGTGACCGCGCTGGTGGGCGCCCCGTTCTTCTTGTTCGTGCTTCGCTCGCGTCGCGCCGGGATCGGTCCGTCATGATCGACCTCGACCGCGTCACAGTCCGCTTCGGGCGCAAGGACGCCGTGTCGGACCTGAGCGAGGAGATCGAGCGGGGGGAATGGCTCGGGCTCATCGGGCCGAACGGAGCGGGGAAGACCAGCCTCCTGCGCGCCGTCGCCCGGTTGCTGCCCTTCACCGGGTCGATCCGGGTACTCGGGATCCCGACGTCGTCGCTGTCGCACAAGCACCTGGCCCGCCTCGTTGCCTATGTACCGCAGCATCCCGAGCTCCCGGCCGACATGACCGTCGGCGGGTACGTGCTGCTCGGCCGGACCCCGCACATCAGGTACTTCGGCGTCGAAACCGGCCGCGACCGAAGGGTGTGTGCGTCGCTGCTCGACTCCCTCGAGCTCGCCGACATGGCGCAGCGCCCCCTCGGGACGCTGTCGGGCGGCGAGCTGCAACGACTGGTCATCGCCCGCGCCCTGGCGCAGGAAGCGCCGGTCCTGCTGCTCGACGAGCCCACCAGCGCGCTCGATCTCGGGCGCCGTCTCGACGCGCTCGAGCTCGTGGACGGGTTGCGTCGTCAGCGCGACCTCACCGTCGTGAGCGCCATGCACGACCTGACGCTGGCGGGGCAGTTCGCCGACCGCCTTGTGCTCCTCGATTGCGGAAAGGCCGTCGTGACCGGGAAGCCGGACGACGTGCTGACCGAAGCTGCGCTCGCGACGCACTTCGACACGAGCGTGCGCGTCCTGCGCTCGGAGGACGGCGATCTCGTGGTCGTTCCGGTCCGGGCCCGCTGAGGGGAGGAAGCGTCGTGAGCGACCGCGAAGCCCCGAATCCCCGGTCACGGGTCGAGTCGCTCGTCATCGTCAACACGGGCGAGGGCAAGGGGAAGTCGTCGGCCGCGTTCGGGGTCATGGGGAGGGCGTGGGCCCGCGGATGGCGGGTCGGGGTGGTCCAGTTCATCAAGAGTGGGAAGTGGAAGGTGGGGGAGCGCAAGCTGGCGGACGAGCTCGGCATCGAGTGGTCCACCATGGGGGACGGGTTCACGTGGGAGTCCACCGACCTCGACGAAACCGCCGCCTTGGGACGCCACGCGTGGGAGGTCGCCCGGGCCAAGTTGGCGTCGGGTGACTACGACCTGCTCATCCTGGACGAGCTGACGTATGCCATCACCTTCGGCTGGGTGGATGTCGCCGACGTGGTCGCCGGCGTCACCAACCGGGCGCCGCGCACCAACGTCGTGATCACAGGCCGTGACGCCGCGCCCGAGCTGATCGACATCGCCGACACCGTGACCGAGATGCGCAAGGTGAAGCACGCCTTCGACCGCGGCATCCAGGCGCGCAAGGGCATCGAGTACTGATGACCCCGCGGGATCGCGCCTCTGCGCAAGAGGCTTCCTCGTGGGGATTCGACCGCCGCGACCACGACGACGGTGACGGTCGTCGGCCGGTGCTGGTGTGGAGGTTTCCCCAGCCCCTGTTCGTCGTCTCGAGCGCCCCCCTCGGTGGCGGGCTCGGGCAACGGGAATGGGCGGTCAACGCCCAGGTGTCCCCGGACTACGACCGGGACGACCCCGAGCGGCACCTGACCGAGTTGGCCGAAACGCTCGATCTGCACGGTCCCGGCGTCGGGATGCTGACCGCGGTCGACCTGCGCACGGTGTTCAGCGAAGAGGAAGCGGGGGTGCGGACGGACGTGTCGGTGGGCGTGACTCATCCCACCTGGGCGGCCGACGCCGAAGCCGACGTACCCGACGACCCCGGGGCCGGTCACCACCCGGCCGGTCGGGAGGTGCACCGGGTCGGGCCGGGAACGATCAACGTCGTCGCGTTCGTCCCCGAGCGGCTGTCGCCCGGCGCGCTGGTCAACGCCGTGGCGACGGTCACGGAGGCCAAGGCCCAGGCGTTGTGGGAGTCGGGCGTGCCCGCCACCGGAACGGCATCCGACGCGGTGTGCATCGGGTGCCCTTTCGACGGCCCCGAGCACCCGTTCGGCGGACCGCGTTCGCGGTGGGGCGCCCGCTTGGCCCGGGCCGTGCATCGAGCCGTCCTGTCCGGATGCGCGTCGGATCGGCGCTCGTGATCACCCTCGTGCTCGGCGGGGCGCGCTCGGGCAAGTCGGCCGTGGGCGAGGAGATGACGGCGTCGTTGCCCCAACCGGTCACCTACGTCGCCACCCT
>Ga0307477_10000149_pt1 | contig 97973 bp, 80 predicted proteins | sample atmos_gasesECM2C_FD_203316 | JGI IMG/M metagenome (GOLD analysis project Ga0307477, IMG submission 203316) | Hardwood forest soil microbial communities from Morgan-Monroe State Forest, Indiana, United States - atmos_gasesECM2C_515 | ecosystem: Environmental > Terrestrial > Soil > Temperate... | reverse complement strand
GCCCAGTCGAGAAGGCCCAGTCGAGAAGGCCCAGTCGAGAAGGCCCAGTCGAGAAGGCCCAGTCGAGAAGGCCCAGTCGAGAAGGCCCAGTCGAGAAGGCCCAGTCGAGAAGGCCCAGTCGAGAAGGCCCAGTCGAGAAGGGAGACGACGATGGCGGCCGAGAGCCCGAACGAGGCGTCCGCATCGCGCGAGGCGGCAGTCTCCGAAGCCGAGATAGCGGTCCACTGGCGCGAAGAGGGCTACTACTTCCCGAGCTCCAGGTTCATCGGCCAGGCGAACGCCTCTGATCCTCGCATCTTCGACCGGTTCTCCGAAGACCGGTTCCCCGAGTGCTTCAAGGACTACGCCGATCTGCTCACTTGGGACTCCTACTGGCACACGACGCTCGACACCAGCAACCCGCCATTCTGGAAGTGGTTCGTGGGGGGCCGGCTGAACGCCTGCTACAACTGCGTGGACCGCCACCTCGACGCCTCGCGCAACAAGGCGGCAATCGTATGGGTCCCCGAGCCCGAGGACGCCGACACTCAGGTTGTCACCTACCAGGAGCTCTACAGGCGCGTGAACGAATTCGCCGCGCTGTTGGAGGACTTCTGCGGGGTGAGGGTCGGCGACAGGGTCACCTTCCACATGCCGATGGTCCCCGAGCTCCCCGTTGCGATGCTCGCGTGCGCGCGCTTGGGAGTGGTGCACTCCGAGGTGTTCGGCGGCTTCAGCGGCGCGGCCTGCGGCGACCGGGTGGCTGACTCCGGGAGCAGGATCCTCGTGACGATGGACGGCTACTACCGAAACGGCGAGCTCATCGACCACAAGGTCAAAGCCGACGAAGCTCTCGAGTCCGCAGCCAAGCTGGGCCAGCAGGTGGACAAGGTCCTCGTGTGGCGGCGACAGCCGGGCCGCTATGCCTCTCGGAGCCCCATGGTGATCGGCAGGGACTTCTTCGTCGACGAGCTCATCGGCGCCTACCGCGGACGCCTCGTGGAGCCGGTGTCGATGCCCGCCGAGGCGCCGCTGTTCCTCATGTACACGAGCGGCACCACCGGCCGGCCGAAGGGTTGCCAGCACTCCACCGGCGGTTACCTATCGTACGTCGCCGGCACGTCGAAGTACTACCAGGACATCCACCCCGAGGACACGTACTGGTGCGCTGCGGACATCGGCTGGATCACGGGGCACTCCTACATCGTCTACGGACCGCTCGCTCTCGGCACCACGACCGTGATGTACGAGGGCGTGCCGACGTACCCGGACCCGGGCCGTCTGTGGAGGATCGCCGAGCGGCTCGGGGTGAACATCTTCCACACCGCTCCCACGACGATACGGATGCTTCGCAAGCTCGGGCCCGACGAGCCCGCGAAGTACGACTACCACTTCAAGCACATGACCACCGTCGGCGAACCCATCGAGCCGGAGGTGTGGCGGTGGTACCACGACGTGGTGGGCAAGTCCGAGGCCGTCGTGGTCGACACCTGGTGGCAGACGGAGACCGGTGGTTTCCTTGGCAGCACGCTTCCCGCGGTCCACCCCATGAAGCCGGGGAGCTGTGGGCCTGCCGCGCTCGGGATCTACCCGGTCATCTACGACGAGGACGGCAAGGAGGTACCGGCCGGGAGTGGCAGGGCCGGCAACATCTGCATGCGCAACCCGTGGCCCGGCATCTTCCAGACGATCTGGGGGCAACCCGAGCGCTTCGTGCAGACCTACTACGCGAAGTACTGCGCCGACCCCGACTCCAAGGACTGGCGCGACTGGCCGTACCTGGCCGGAGACGGGGCGCTCCAGGCCTCCGACGGGTACTTCCGGATCCTGGGCCGCATCGACGACGTGATCAACGTGGCCGGCCACAGGCTCGGGACCAAAGAGCTCGAGTCGGCGGCGCTCACCGTCGACGAGGTCTCAGAGGCCGCCGCCGTGCCCGTGGTCGACGAGCTGCGTGGCAGGGCGGTGGAGATGTACGTGTCTCTCAAGCCAGGGTTCGAGCCGAGCAAGGAGATAGAGGAAAAGGTCGTCGAGTCGATCGATCGCGAGATCGGCAAGATCGCGCGGCCGAAGAACGTGTGGATCGTCCCCGACATGCCCAAGACGCGCTCGGGCAAGATCATGCGCCGCGTAATCGCCGGGATCTCCAATTTCACCGACGTCGGCGACGTCACCACCTTGGCCAACCCCGAGATCGTCGACCAGATCCGCGAGCGTGTGCAGAACGAGAAGCTGGCGAGCGGGGAAAGGCCACGGGAGCTGAGCGACCAGGAGGCAGCGGACATCAAGTCCTTCGGCCGCGTGGACTGAGAGGCCCAGCGGCGAGAGCCGGCCCTGCTGCGGGACGTCAAGTGCTGTCGCCGCGTCGACCGAGCCGAGCGGCGAGAAGCCGGTCCACGAAGGCGACCTGGGCATCGTTGAGCTTCGTGCGGGCTTCTCTGACGCTCACCCACGCGGCCGCGTCCACCTCGGGGAAGGAGCGGATCCGCCCCGATCGCGGTGGCCACTCGATCTCGAAGGTGTTGCTCGCGATCTCTGCGACGTCGAGGTCCCCTTGTACGGCCCAGGCGCGCACGATCTTGCCGCCGCGTTGGGTGACCTCACCGAGGTCCTCCCACGTCCCGCGCGGCGCTGCGAGCCCGAGCTCCTCCTCGAACTCGCGGGCCGCGCAGGCGGCGGGGTCCTCGTCCGGATCGTGCTCGCCCTTGGGGATGGACCATACCCCGTCGTCCTTCTTCGCCCAGTAGGGCCCGCCCGGGTGCACGATGAGCACCTCGAGCGCGCCCTCGTCGGGTCCTGCGTGCTCCACGACCCGGTACACCAACAATCCCGAACTGGATCTCGCCATTGCCTGCGCCAGTCTGCCGTCCGGCACCGCCCCCCGTCCGGCACCGCCCCCCGTCCGGCCGCGCCTCCCGTCCGGCACCGCCCCCCGCCGGCACCGCCCGCCCTCCTTGTCGCCCGCACCTCGGGTGGCTCAGCGGCCCGCCACCGTCGGGATCGAGCGATCCGGACCTGCGAGCGCGGCGGACCGGCTCCCCTCCTCGTCCATGAGCAGGCCGTCTCGATAGCTGACGCGCTTGGTGCGCACTGCGGGCACCCGGGTCCCTGGCAGGACGATCCCGGTGATGTTGAGCGGGTCCGCCGCACCGAGCCTGACGATCTCCTCCTTGCGCTCGCTGCGGCGCACGCGCCGAAGCTCCTCCACCGCCTCGGGCAGTGCGTACTGCTCGCCGGCGAACCCGTTCACGAAGCGGCCGCCGCGCACGAGCCCTCGTGCCTCGAGCCGGCGGAGCGCCCAGAGCACCTCGCGCCACGCCACGGCCAGGCTCTCGCGCGCGGTGAGATCCCAGAACACGACACCCCAGCGCGCGAGCAGCTGAGCGGCCACCTGCTCGGCGAGGGCGTCGGGATCTGAGAGGTCGCCGAGCGTTGCGCCGGCCTGCACGGGTAGCTGCGCCCAGCGCCCCTCGCCGCCTTGCCGTAGCCCGGGTACGCGCCGGCTGCCCAGACGCGCTCGCCGCTCCTGGCGGTGCCGGCGTTTCCAGGCCTCGCGCGCCGAAAACAGGGAACGGACCGCTCCGAAACCGTCAGCCGTCACGAGCCCGCGCGCGACGAGGTCCCAGAGCCCCTCCTCGACCTCCACAGGCAGGCGGCCGGTGATGCTGCGCAGCTCCGAGTGGAACATCGCGCCGTTGGCCCGCAACGCCTCGAGCACGTCGCGCGCGGCCCCGTGCGAGGGCTCCTCGGGCACAGCGTCTGCGCGCGCGGCGCGAAGCAGCCACGGCAGGTCCTCGCGCAGCGCGAAGGTGACCGGCGTGGCGCGCGAAGGGGTCGAGGCCCCGCGCCGGGGGGCGGCGTCATCGGGGCTAGGAGGCCGCAGCGCAAGGCGTCCCCACACCAGCTCGCCCGAGAGACAGAGGTCCTCGAGCCACTCGCGCCGGTACTGCTCTACGCGCGCCGCGAAGACCTGCTCCTCCCATGCTCCCGCCGCCAGCTCGAAACCCTGGAGCTGGTCGACCACCGCCAGCAAGCCGGCGCGGCCCTGGCGCTGTGTCCCCGGCGCGACGTGCTGCCAGCGCAGCAGGAAGCGCACGAAGTCCTGCGCGCTCACCGGCTCAATCTCGCGACGCAGCCTCTGCTGGGTGTACACGTGGATACGCGCGAGCAGACGCCTGGCGCACCACTGCTCCTCGGTCACTGCGGGGTCGAAGTGCCCGCGCATGGCGAAGCCCTCTGCCTCCAGGCGAGCCAGCCCCACCTGCACCCGGCTGACGCCGAGAGCGGTGCGCTCTGCGAGCTCCTCCACCGTCACCGGACCCGAGATGTCGAGGTGCCCCCGCAGCGCCAGGGCCGCCGCGGCGTCCGGGTCGGGCGAGTCCGCGCCGTCGAGGCTCGCCCGACCGAACAGCGCCTCGGCCCACGCCTTGCGCTCGGTGGCGCACCACAGGCCTTCGCCCGCCCTGTTCTTCGGCTCCGCATCGGCCGTCGCCTGTCCCGGTGGTGGCACCACCATCGACGAGGCGCGCCCCGAGCCCACCAGCTCGTCGAACCACTCCTGGTGCTCGGGAATCGGCCGGCACACGACGAGCGACGTCAACAGGTCGTGCAGCTCCTCGGCCCCCCGCGGGTCCGCAGCCGCCTCGGCGCGCACACGCTCGATCGCCGCGGGGTCGAGCCGTCCCAGGTCCCTCGCCTCCACGGGCAGGCCCCGCCGCAGCTGCACCGCCCGGGTGCGACGCTCCTCCAAGGGCGCGTCGTCCAAGAAGGTGAAGGGCTTGCCGTTCAGGATCTCGTGGGAGAGCACGGACGGCTCGGTGGATTCGACGAAGTGCGCGTGGATCTCACCGCGTTCGATGCGCTCGACGACCTCCACCATGGCGTCCACGTCCATCGCCTCGTGCAGGCAGTCGTCGAGGGTCTGGCGGACTAGCACGTGGTCGGGGATCTCCACCGGCCCGGCCGCAGCGTTCTCCTGGCAGGCGGCGAGCGCCGGGAACACCGCCGCCATGAGGTCGTCCGACTCCATGCGCTGGATCGGGAGAGGGTTCTTCTTGCCACCCCGGAAGCGCAGGACCGCCAGCGCGCGGTTCAAGTTCCAGCGCCAGCGCGAGGCGAACATGGGAGACGCGAGCACCGCCTGCCGAAGGGTGGCCGCCGCTGTGGTCGAACGCAGCAGACGCGGAGCGGATTCGAGCGCGAAGCTGTGCTGCGCCCCGAGCGACAGCACCACGGCGTCATCGGTCGCCGCAGCCTGGAGCTCGAAGTCGAACGTGGCGCAGAACCTCTTGCGCAGGGCGAGCCCGAGCGCACGGTTCACCCTTCCTCCGAAGGGGGCGTGCACGACCAACTGCATCCCCCCGGCCTCGTCGAAGAACCGCTCGAACACGACGTCGGTGAGGGTGGGGAGCACCCCGAGCTCCCTGATCGCGCACGAGAGGTAGTCCACGAGCTGGCGGGCCGCGTCCGCGTCGAGCCCGCAGGTCTCGCGCACTTGCGCGATAGCCGCCTCGGCGCCGTCCGAGGGGGCCTCGTCGGTGGTCTTCGAGTCGGTGAGGGTGCCTGCGAGGATCGCGCCGACACGGCTGCGAAGCTCTGACACCTCCTCCGAGAGCTCCATGGTCCGGCTCGGCGCTTCCCCCACCCAAAACGGGATGGTGGGATGCGCGCCCTGTGCATCTGTGACCCGCACCTCGCCCTGGGTCACCCGGCGGATGCGCCACGAGTGGGTGCCGAGCAGGAACACGTCTCCGACCATCGACTCGATGGCGAAGTCCTCGTTGACACTCCCGACGACGGTGTCGTCAGGATCGGCGACGACCCGGTAGTCACCGACCTCGGCGATCGCACCCCCGCTCGTCAGCGCCGCCAGCCGTGCCCCACGCCGCGGGCGGAGCACGCCGTTGACGCGGTCGCGGTGCAGGTAGGCCATGCGAGATCCGCGGCCGGTGGGTATGCCCTCCGACGCCAGCTCCACGACGGCGTCGAAGTCCTCGCGCCCGAGCCCGGCGTAGGGCGCGGCCGCGCGCACCAATTGATACAGCGCGTCCTCCTCCCACTCGCCGGCCGCCGCCACCTCGGCAACGATCTGCTGGGCGAGGATGTCGAGCGGAGCCGTGGGCGGTGTCGTCGAGTCGAGGCGCCCGGCGCGTACAGCGGCCATCAGGGCAGCGCACTCCACGAGCTCATCACGGGTCATGGGGAAACAGATCCCCTCCGGGACACCGGTGCGCGAGTGGTTGGAGCGCCCCACGCGTTGGAGGAAGGTGGCGATCGACCGCGGTGAGCCGACCTGGCACACCAGCTCGACCGGGCCGACGTCGATCCCGAGCTCGAGCGATGCGGTTGCGACGAGTGCGCGCAGGTCCCCTGCGCGAAGGCGCGACTCGGTGCGCTTGCGCCGCTCGGTCGAGAGGCTGCCGTGGTGCGCGGCGACCTGCTCGGGCCCGAGACGTTCACCGAGCATGTGGGCCAGGCGCTCGGAGAGCCGGCGAGTGTTGACGAAGACGAGCGTGGTGCGGTGGTCCGCCACGTGGGAGGCGATGCGGTCGACGATCTCGCCCAGCTGCTCCGAGGTGGCCACTGCGCCGAGCTCGGTGTCGGGCAGCTCGATTCGCACGGAGAGCTCGCGCCGGTGCCCGCAGTCCACGATCTCGACCGGCGGGTCCTGTCCGTCATCGGCATCCCCGCCGTCCTCGCTGCCCTGCGGGCGGCGGGGACCCTCCGATGTCGGCCACCCGTCTGTCTCCCCTCGACCGTCTGGCGGACCGTCCTCACACCTCGTACGCCTCGTGCCGGAACCCACGAGTAGTCGCCCGGTTGCCTCGATAGGGCGCTGCGTCGCCGAGAGACCGATGCGCTGCGGGCGCGCCCCAAGCTGGAGGTGCTCGAGGCGCTCGAGGGTGACAGCCAGGTGCGACCCGCGCTTGTCGCGAGCGAGCGCGTGGATCTCGTCCACGATCACGGTCCTCACCTCCGAGAGAAACGCCCGGCTTCGCTCCGCTGTCAGCAGCAGGTACAGGCTCTCGGGGGTGGTGACGAGAAACGTCGGCGGGTCGCGCACCATCGCGCTTCTCGCGCTCGCGGTGGTGTCGCCGGTCCGCACGGCCACGGTCACGGGAGCGGGCTCGAGGCCGAGGCCCCTCGCCACCTCGGCGATCTCGGCCAGCGGCTGCTCGAGGTTTTGGTGGACGTCGACCGCTAGCGCCTTCAAGGGCGACACGTAGACCAAACGAGTGTGTCCCCGCAGCTCGTCGCCGGATTCGTGAGCACGATACGCAGCGTCGATCGCAACGAGGAAGCCGGCCAAGGTCTTGCCGGACCCGGTGGGGGCGGCGATCAACGTATCGGCACCGCTCCGGATGGACGGCCATCCCCGGGCCTGCGCCTCGGTGGGCCCGTCGGCGAAACGCCCGGTGAACCACTTCTCGACCGCAGGGTGAAGGCCTTCTGCCCAGTCGTCGGTGGCAGACCGGGCCACAAGCCGGTCTTCGCTTACGACCGCGGGGGCTCCACGGGAGTCGACGTCACCGAGAGGGTGCACCGCCCCATTCAACCGCAAAGGTGTGGTGGTCCGACCGGTGGGCTCGGTCCGCACCACCGCCATGGCAACATTGCGCTCCGTGGCCTCGAAATCCCTGCGCAGCTCGGTGCGATCCGGCGCAAGCCCCGCAGAGCGCGCACCCGGTCCGGCCACCGCGGCCCGTGCAGCGGTGGCCGTGGTGCTCGAGTCGCCCCGGCGGCTCGTGCGGCGCGAGCTCCCCTTGCCCGAGGTAGGTGACGACGACGCGCTGATGAGGGTGGAGGCCTGCGGGTTGTGCGGCACCGACCACGAGCAGTTCACCGGGGTGCTGCCGTCGGGGCTGCCGTTCGTACCCGGCCACGAGTCGGTGGGGGTGATCGAGGCCATCGGTGAGCGCGCTGCTGAGCGCTGGCGGGTGGCAGCGGGGGATCGCGTCGCCGTGGAGGTCTTCCAGTCCTGTCGGAGGTGCGACGAGTGCCGTAGCGGCGAGTACCGCCGGTGCAGGCTGCACGGTCTGGGGGACATGTACGGATTCGTGCCGGTCGACAAGCCTCCGGGACTCTGGGGCGGGTACGCCACCCACCAGTACCTGGCCCGCGACAGCATGCTGCTGCGGGTGCCGCCAGGGCTCGACCCGGTGACCGCAACTCTCTTCAATCCCCTCGGGGCGGGGATCCGCTGGGGTGCGACGGTCGCGGGAACCACCGCTGGGGACGTGGTCGCAGTCCTCGGCCCGGGGGTTCGGGGGCTCTCGGTGCTCGTGGCTGCCCGCGAGGTCGGGGCCGGCTTCGTGATGATGACTGGCAGGGGTCCCAGCGACCACTCCAGGCTGGAGGTGGCGAGGCGCTTCGGGGCAGAACTCACCGTGGACGTGGAGGAGCAGGACCCCGTCGCTGCGCTCAGGCATGCGACCGGCGCGCTCGCCGACGTGGTGGTGGACGTGACCGCGAAGGCCCCCGCCGCGTTCGCCCAGGCCGTGGGGCTGGTGCGCGTCGGGGGCACGGTGGTGGTGGCCGGCACCAGGGGCACCGCCGACACGCCGGGTTTCAGGCCCGACGACGTCGTGTACAAGGAGGTACGGATCCTCGGCGCCCTCGGCGTGGACACCCCCGCGTACGAGAAGGCGCTCGAGCTGCTGGCAGGCGGGCGCTACCCGTTCGACGACCTGCCTCGAAGGACCGCCCGCTTGGACGACGTCGCCGCGCTGCTGACCGACATGTCCGGCGAGGGAAGCGCGGCGCCGCCGATGCACGCCGTGGTGGTCCCGTGAGCCCGTCCGCTCGGCCGCGCATGGGGCTGGTGCGGTGAGCGGGGCGCTGGCGCCGGGGCGTCCGCTTCGGTTCGCCGTCATCGGAGCCGGTATGGCAGGGATCCTGAGCGCGATCAAGCTGAAGCAGGCGGGCCACGACTTCACGGTCTACGAGAAGGCCGACCGGGTCGGCGGTACCTGGCGTGAGAACACGTATCCAGGGCTGTCCTGTGACGTCCCTTCCCACCTGTACAGCTATTCCTTCGCGCTCAACCCCGAGTGGAGCCGGACGTTCTCGCCGGGCCCCGAGATCCAGTCGTACTTCGAGCGCGTCGCCCGAGATCACGACGTGCTGCGCTTCGTGCGCTTCGGCGACGAGGTGACCAGCTGCGAGTACGTCGACGGCCGGTGGGTCTTGAGCACCGCCAGCGGGCACCAAGACGTGGTCGACATCGTGATCGCCGCCACAGGCGTGCTCCACCACCCGAAGTACCCCGAGATCGAGGGGCTCGACAGCTTCAAGGGAGCCATGTTCCACAGCTCGCGCTGGGACCACAGCGTGGCGCTCGAACGATCACGGATCGGGATCGTCGGCACGGGGTCCACCGCGATCCAGATCACGGCGGGCGTCATCGGACGGGTCAAGCGGCTCGAGCTGTTCCAGCGGACAGCCCAGTGGGTCATGCGCATCGAGAACCCCCAGTACTCCGAGGAGCAGATCGAGGACTGGAGAGCCGACCCCCGCACGCTCGAGGAGCTGCACGCCAACCTCGCGACCATGTTCGACGGCTTCTCGGGTGCCGTGGTGGACGCCGAGTCGGCGCAGATGAAGGCGGTCGAGGAGGCATGCAGGTCGAACCTCGAGGACCACGTGACTGATCCCGAACTGCGTGAACGGTTGCGACCGAACTACAGAGCGGGATGCAAGAGGCTCATAATCTCCTGCGACTTCTACGACGCCATCCAGAAGCCGAATGCCCGCCTCGTTACCGAGACGATCGAGCGCGTGGAGCCACGAGGGGTGCTCACTTCCGACGGAGTCCTGCACGAGCTCGACGTCCTCGTGCTGGCCACCGGCTACAAGGTCGACGCCTTCATGCGGCCGATGACGATAGTGGGAGAGGGTGGCAGGACCCTCGAAGAGGCCTGGGCGCCGCGCCCCGAGGCCTACCTGTCCATCTCTATTCCGGGGTTCCCGAACTTCTTCATGCTCAACGGTCCGAACGGCCCGGTCGGGAACTTCTCCTTGATAGAGGTGGCCGAGCTGGAGCTTGGGTACGTGATGCAGCTCGTCTCTCGCCTGCAGGCAGGGGATTGCGACGGGATCTGCGCCAGCCGGGAGGCGCTCGACGAGTTCGAGGCGGCGCGGCTCGAGGCCTCGAAGGCGACGGTGTGGGCGACTGGATGCAAGAGCTGGTACCTGGACGACCGGGGTGTGCCGGCGGTCTGGCCGTGGCCCTTTCAGCGCTTTCGCGAGGAGATGGCCGCCCCGAAGCTGGAGGCCTACGAGCTCCGCTGAGCCTCAGTCGCCGATGAGGTCGGATTCGAGCTGTGTCACACGTCGAGCTCGCTGATCCTCCGGACCCACGAGATGGTCGAGCCAGCGATGCACTTCAGTCACGTCGAGACCCTCTGATGCGATCATGATCTGCTCGATGTCCAGCCAATCCTTACGACGGTCGAAGTGCGCCTTGGCTACGAGGAGATGCTCGGGCGCCAGGATCGGGATCTCGACCGCACCGAAAGGTACCGAGCGAGAGCGCTCGCGCATCGCCTCGTGGAACGGGTCGTATGCGAAGAAGAGATCCAGAGGAGTCCTTCCCCACCACAATCTGCCTTGGCCATCGCGTTCGACCTCCGACGGCGCGGCGAGCCGGTCGACCCCCAGGGTCTCGAGCGCGGCGGCCACTTCGGAGTAGGAGCTCGGTGCGGTAAAGATGTTGAGGTCGATGTCGGCTGTCGCGCGGGGCTCGGTGTAGTAGGCGAGTGCCAGTGCTCCCCCGAACGCATGTGGGATGGCACGTTCGTCGAGTAACTGGTTCAGCATCTCGACCTTTTCAGGAAGCCCGGGCTCGACGATCGCCTTTCCAGGGAACTGCGTCATCCGGCCGGCCTCTCGAGCGTTTTGAACGGCGGATAGCGAAGCTCGACATCGGACCGAGCAGGCAGATGGTCGGTGAGGTCCAGGAGGTCACGCAGAGTCTCGCCCCGCCTGCGCGCTGACGCTCCGAGCCATTCGATTATGGAATCGCGGGAACTTGGCTCCGGCCCGGGGCCCGAAGTCGTGAGCGCGTCGACGACCAGTCGGCTCAACCCGGGCCTGGGACGGCGGCCTGACGCCAACTCGACCAGCAAGGAGCGCGCCGCTCGGTCTGCCGGTGACCCTTCGACGGGAGCACCCAACCTCTCAGCAAGGACGCGCAGACGCTTACGGTCGAGCGGCGCCCTGGCTCGGCGGGACGCGTCCTCGAGCACCTCCTCGTTCAAGGCTCGGAACGTGGCCAAGCTGCGTGTCCTCGGCCCAGCTGGGGTGGTCGTCGACTCCCGGATCTCGAAGCGGCCGCGGGGCCTCCTGACCACGTACGCCATAGTGGGCAATATACCCACTAGTGCCGAGGTTCTCGTGCGGACCTGCGGGGAGGAAGGGCCGGGCGCCCAGGAATCCACGGGCTTGACGGGTTGTTGTAAGCACAACGACCGAAGAGGTCCAGGTGACCGGCCCTGCGGGTAGTGGGCCGGCGTCTGAAGGAGGAGACAGGTGGAGAACGACCAGGTGGCGAACATGAACGAAGACACAGGCACGCCCAGTGCGACCGAGAACGAACACACAGGCAGGTCAGGTGTGACCGTGAACGACGACGCAGGCAGGCCAGGGGCGACCGTGAACGACGACGCTGGCAGGCCCGGGGCGACCGTGAACGACGACGCTGGCAGGCCCGGGGCGACAAGCCGGACCCTGCCCCTGCTGCCGCTGACCTCGGGTGTCGTGCTTCCCGGGATGGTGCTCACGATGGGCCTCGAGACCGACGAGGCGAAGGTCGCCGCGGAGGCGGCCGGATCGGTGGGCGGCCAGCTGGTGCTCGTGCCCCACGTCGAGGGCAGCTACGCCTCGATGGGGGTGATCACCGAGATCCTCGAGCTCGGCCAGCTTCCCGGCGGGCCCATGGCAATGGTAGTGAGCGGGATCTCGCGCGCCAGGATCGGCGCGGCGGTTCCTGGGACGGGCCAAGCCCTCTGGGTGCAGGTCGAGCCCGTCGCCGAGGCACCGGCCAGCGAGGCCGCGACTGAGCTTGCGCGCGAGTACAGGGCGGTGCTCGAGAACATCCTCCTCACGCGCGGCGCGCGTGCGATGGCAGAGCGGCTCAGGTCGGTCACCGAACCCTCCCAGATAGCAGACCTGTCCGGGTACTCGCCCGACCTCACCCTCGCGCAGAAGGTCGAGGTGCTCGAGACCGTCGAGCTGGAGCAGCGCCTGCGACTGGTGCTCGGCTGGGCACGCGAGACCCTCGCGGACCTGAGCCTTCGCCAGCAGATCAAGTCCGACGTGGAAGAGGGGATGGAGAAGACCCAGCGCGAGTTCCTCCTGCGCCGCCAGCTCGAGGCGATTCGCAAGGAGCTCGGCGGGCTCGACGGCACGGCCGATGAAGGCACTGCCGAGGACTATCGCAGCAAGATCGAGGCCCTCCAACTCCCCGACAACGTCAGGACCGCTGTCGAGCGCGAGATAGCGAAGCTCGAACGGACGAGCGAGCAGAGCCCCGAGCTCGGGTGGATCCGGACCTGGCTCGACACGGTCCTCGAGATCCCGTGGGGCGTGGTGTCGGAGGACAACCTCGACACCGTGGGCGCAGCGCGGGTGCTCGACGAGGACCACGACGGGCTCGTCGACGTGAAAGAGCGCATCCTCGAGCACCTGGCCGTGCGAAAGCTCCAAGCCGAGCGCGGGCTCGTGCCGGTGGGACGCGGCACCGGAGCGATACTCGCGCTCGTCGGCCCGCCGGGGGTCGGCAAGACCTCACTAGGCGAGTCGGTGGCGCGCGCGCTCGGACGCAAGTTCGTGCGGGTGTCGCTGGGCGGGGTGCGCGACGAGGCCGAGATCAGAGGTCACCGGCGGACCTACGTGGGAGCCCAGCCGGGCCGGCTCGCCCGCGCGCTGCGGGAGGCCGGGACGATGAACCCCGTCATAGTGCTCGACGAGGTGGACAAGCTCGGCTCGGACTACCGAGGCGACCCTTCCTCCGCCCTGCTCGAGGTGCTGGACCCTGCGCAGAACCACACGTTCAGGGACCACTATCTCGAGGTGGAGCTCGACCTCTCGAAGGTGCTGTTCCTTGCGACCGCGAACGTCACCGAGACCGTCCCCGGAGCGCTGCTCGACCGCATGGAGGTGCTGCGCCTCGACGGCTACACCGAGGACGAGAAGCTGTCGATCGCGCGCCACCACCTGCTGCCGAGGCAGATCGAGCGTGCGGCGCTGCGCCCGGATGAGGTCGACGTCGCCGACGAGGCGCTGCGGACGATCTCGGCCGACTACACGCGTGAGGCCGGCGTGCGGTCGCTCGAGCGCGAGCTCGGGCGCCTGACGCGCAAGGTCGCCACCAGGCTCGCCTCGGGGAAGGTCGAAGCCCCGGTCCGCGTCGCCGCTTCCGATGTGAGGGAGTGGCTCGGACGGCCGCGCTTCTTCTTCGAGGCCGCCGACCGCACCGCCGTGCCCGGGGTGGCCACGGGGCTCGCGGTCACCGGCACCGGCGGAGACGTGCTGTTCGTGGAGGCGAGCTCGATGGACGGCAACGAGGGGCTCACCTTGACCGGCCAGTTGGGCGACGTGATGAAGGAGTCTGCGGAGATCGCGCTGTCGTACGTGCGCTCCCACGCCTCCGAGCTCGGCATCGCACCAGATGCGTTCGCCGGCAAGCGTTTCCACGTTCACGTTCCGGCGGGCGCGGTGCCCAAGGACGGGCCATCGGCCGGGGTCACGATGACCACGGCTCTCGTGAGCCTGCTGACCGGGCGTGCTGTCCGGCCTGTGCTCGGGATGACCGGTGAGGTCACGCTCCAGGGGCGGGTGCTGCCCATAGGTGGCGTCAAGCAGAAGGTCCTGGCGGCGCACCGCGCGGGGTTGACCGAGGTCATCCTGCCGAGGCGCAACGGGCTGGACCTCGAGGACGTCCCCGAATCCGTGAGGGACCAGGTGTCCTTCCACCTCGTCGATACCGTCGACGAGGTGCTGGCTCAGGCCCTCGTCGCCGAGGACGAGGGCCTTGTCGCACCGGACGAGGCGGGGTCCCGAGCGGCTTAGGCAGTTGGGCCTTGTCCACATGCCCCGGAGCCCCAGGGCTGGGATTTCATCTTCTCCTCGCGCCCCGATCCCCTTCATGTCACTCGATGGTCACCTGCCGTTCACCTGGGCGGCCTTGGTCCACACGGCTGTGGAAACTGATCCGGTAGCTTTCAGCGCGTGGGGCCAGGCGGGCCCGCTGCGCAGCGGGGGAGCGGAGCTGGGTTGCTCCCGTGTCCCCGTCTGGTCGAGCTCGACCGGGGAAAGCGGCTGCATGCCGGTCACACCCCCAGGCGCGTCGAGGACCGGTCGCTGCGGCGCGAGGGCTACCGCATCGAGCTAGACCACGACCGGGGCGTGACGGTCGCCGCGGCCGGCCCGGCCGGCTTCTTCTACGCGGACGCGACGCTCGCCCAGCTGGCTCGCATCCACCGCGGAGAGGGGCTGCCGGTGGGGAGGGTGGAGGACTGGCCCGACCTGGAAGTGCGCGGGGTGATGCTCGACGTCTCGCGCACGAAGGTCCCGACCTTGAAGACGCTGTTCGGGATGGTCGACCGGCTCGCGTCCTGGAAGGTCAACCATCTCGAGCTCTACATGGAGCACACCTACGCATACGAGCATCACGCGGAGGTCTGGCAGCACTCGGGCCCCTACACGGCGCAGGACCTGGAGACGCTCGGCGCGTACTGCGCGGCGCGTCACGTCGAGCTGGTGCCCAACCAGAACACGCTCGGCCACATGGAACGGTGGCTCTGCCACGAGCGCTACGCGCCGCTCGGCATCGCCCGCGGCGTGGTGAGCGGGCCGCTCGGGATGCCTCTGGCTGCCTCCACCCTCGACCCGTCCAACCCGGGATCCCTTTCGCTCGTGCGAGAGCTGATCGGCGAGCTCGGTCCCGCGGTACCGGGAAGCCGCTTCCACGTCGGCCTCGACGAGCCGTGGGAGCTTCGGGCCGGCCGCAGCGGCGAGTGGGCTCAGTGGGCCACGAAGCTGCGCGCCGCCCCGGAGCTCGCCGGACGCGAGATGCTCGTGTGGGGAGACTTCCTCGCCTCGCACAGCGGGCTTCTAGGCGAGCTCCCCGACGGGGTGACCGTGTGCGAGTGGGGGTACGAAGCCGACCATCCGTTCGGCCCCCGAAGCGAGGCGCTCTCGGAGGCCGGGGTCGCGCAGTGGCTCTGCCCCGGCACCTCGAGCTGGATGTCGGTGCTCGGGCGGACTTCGAACGCGGTCGCCAACTGCACGGCGGCCGGGGCGGTGGCGGCGAGCTCGGGCGGCGCCGTGGAGGGGATGCTCGTCACCGACTGGGGGGACTTCGGCCATCTCCAGTACCTGCCGGTGTCCGAGCCCGGGTTCGCCACCGCTGCGGCGATGTCGTGGTGCGAGCGCACCAACCGCCACCTCGACGCCGCCACCCTCGGAGGCCTCCTCGACCTTCACTGCTTCGACGACCCTCGGCGAGCTCTGTCGAGAGCGCTCGTCGAGCTCGGCGACGCCCACATGCTGTCGCCGTGCCGGTTCCCCAACATGTCGAGCCTGGTGCTCAACCTGTACCTTCCCCAGCTTTCGGTAGGCGCCGGTCTCACCGCGGGTCTCGAGCCGTCGCACCTCGAGTCGGTGAGTGCAGCGATCGAGGGCGCCACAGAGGGCCTCGGGCGCTCGGAGCCTCGCGACGAGCACGGGCGGGTGGCGGTCGCCGAGCTGACCAACTCGGCGCGCCTGGTGAGCCTCGCATGTCGCGACGCGCGCGGGCGCCTCGAGGTCGGCGGCCGGCTCGAGGACCTCCCCGGCGATGTACGCGCGCAGCTGGCGGACGAGATGGCCGAGGTGATCGACGAGCACCGACGCCTGTGGCGCGTGCGCAACCGCCCCGAAGGGCTGGAGGAGTCCTGCGAGTGGTTGGAGCACGTGCGCCGCTGCTACGTCACGGGAGCGGCCGATGCCGGTTGGGCGGGACCGCTGGTCGAGATGGTGCGACGTCGCGGCGAGGCCCCGGAGGACGACCGCGGGTGAGCGTCCTCCTCCACCTCGCCCCCCACCCCGACGACGAGCTCGTGGGCGCACCCGCCACTCTCATGGCGTTGCGCGACACTGGCTGGCAGGTCGTCAACCTCGTGCTGAGCCTTGGGAGCGTGCAGGAGCAGAAGCAGCGCCGCGAGGCCGAGGCCCGCGAAGCGTGCAGGAGGGCGCGCTTCGAACTGGTCGTCGCGGACCTGCCCCTCGGCCCGAGCGCCACTGCCGCCTGCGCCGGTGCCGGCGCGGCGGGCGAGCTCCGTCGAGTCGAGGAGCAGGTGACCGACTTCATTTGCGACGCGATCGCCCGCGAAGGGCCGCTCGTGGTCGTCGGGCCGAGCCCGCACGACGCGCACCCTGCGCACGAGGCAGTGGGCCGGGCGGCGGTGGCCGCTTGCGAGCGCCGCGAGTCGAACGGCCTGGAAGTGCCCCGCCTGTGGTTCTGGGGCCTGTGGGCGGACCTGCCTTTTCCGACGATCGTCTCGGGGTTCGGCGAGGAGCGTATGGGCGAGATCCTCGCCTGTCTCGAGGCCTACGAGGTCGAGCTGGCCCGCACCGACTACCGGCGTCTCGTGCGAGGGCGTGCGATGGCGAGCTCGTCGGTTGGCCCCGAGCGGGTGTTCGGCTTCGGCACCCCTACGCCGGCGCAGGGTGGCGCCGAGTACGTGGAGCTGTTGTGCGAGGTGCTCTTGAGAGACGGCGGATGGGCCATCGGGGCGCCGCGCCGGCTCGACTCAGCAGATCCCCTTGCTGCTGCTGGTGGCGCCGCCTCCGCCACCGACTTCTCTGACATCGGCGGCGCCGGCGGCGAGAGCGACGAGGGTGGTGGTGGTGGAACCTGGCCCGCGGGCCCAGGGGCGAGGATCGGCGACTGGCTGCACAGCCCGAGCGTCCACACGGACTATCGCCGCTGAGGACGGGCCGTCAGGTGTGAACGCTGTAGCCGGCGCGGCCGAGCGCCTTGGCCTCGTACATGGCGACGTCGGCGCGGCGGATGAGGCTCTCGAAGGTGTCGGCTCCCGCCGAGGAGATCGCAATTCCGATGCTCGCCGACACCTCGACGCGCTTGGACTGGACGATGAACGGCTCGGTCAGCACGTCGAGGATCCGCTCGGCGACCACCTTGGCCGCGCTCACCTCGGCCACGTGCGGCAGCAGGACGCCGAACTCGTCGCCGCCCAGGCGGGCGACTGCATCCCCGGCACGCACCGCGGCGCGTAGCCGGGACCCCACCTCGACGAGCAGACGGTCTCCTGCGTGGTGCCCGAGCTCGTCGTTAACCTCCTTGAAGAGATCGAGGTCCACGTACATCGCGCCCACCCCGTAGCCGTGGCGCTTGGCCGTGGCCAGCGCTGCGGTGGTGAGCTCTTCGAGGAGCCTGGAGTTGGGCAGTCCCGTCAGCGCGTCGTGGCCGGCTTGGTGCCGGACCTGCTCCAGCAGGAGCGCGTTGTCGATGGCCGTGGCGGCGATCGCCCCGATCCCGTTGAGCCGTGTCCTGTGCACCTCGGTGGGCTCGGACCCGAGTGTCCACAAGCCGGACTCGGTCACCACCACGCCGAGAAGGGTGTGGCGGGTGACCACGGGCACGAGCACGCCGGAGCGGTAGCCCACCACCGATCCGATCTCGGACCAGGCCGACTCTGCGGCGGCCGGGCCGTACACGACCGCTTCTGGGTTCCTCGTGAGCAGCACGATCAGGGACCGGTCCAGTGCGATCCCTAAGTTGTGGCCGTCCATCGAGGAATCGCTCCTTCCCCTGCAGACCAGCCGCGCGTCACGGGGTTCCCAGACGAACACGGCTGCGTTCTCGCACTGGACCACCGCAGGGACCGCCCTGGCCAGCCGCTCGGCGATCTCGTCGACGGTGCCAACCTCAGCCAGGGCGGTGGTGAGGTCGAACAGGGCTCCGATCGTCTCGGCCCGCTCGCGCGCCTCGGCGAGCGCGGCCGCCGTGGAGAGGACCGCCGCAGCGTGCCCGGCGTAGGCCTCGAGCAGCCTGCGCTCCTCGGGTAGGAAGCGGCGACCCTCGGGGTAGAAGGCGGCGAGGCGCCCGAAGTGAATGGTGGAGGAGGCGACGTCCACGATGAGCCGGCTGCCCTGGTGGTCGTCGGGATTCGCTGCCAGGATCTCTGCGCTCGACCGGTCCAGCTCCTCCGGCTCGAAGCCGACAGAGTGCACGCGGGGCTTGTGCTCGCGCGGCAAGCGGACAGCGAGCAGATATTGCGGTGCGCGCACGGCCACCCCGGTCCTCACGGTGATGGTCCGCAGCGCCTCGTCGATGTCGCCGATGGCGGCCAACTCGGACGCGAGCCTCTCGAGGGACTCGAACCGGCCGGTCAGCGCGGCCACCTGCGCGGTCAAGAACTTGGCCCTCACCTCCGGGTCGTCGGAGGTGCTCGGGTCCCAGGCGACCCGGTAGAGGCACCTCGCGTCCCCGCGGCGCTGGCACTCGATCTCGGCGACCGTGCCCACGTCGAGGCCGAACACTGTCGGCAGCGAACCGAGCGCGCCGGCGGTGTAGTCACAGAACAGCCGGTGCCGGGTGATCGGCGCGGCTGTCACCGCCGAGACGAGCACGCTCGTCTCGGCGGTCTCGACGCACGTCATCGTGGTCACCGTCGACTGCTTGGTGGCCGTCTCGGCGATCAGCCCCATGGCCTCGGCGGGTCCGCCCAAGGAGCGCAGGATCTCGATGACTGCGCTCGAGGAATAGTGGCTGAAGACCTCGGCCCCTGCGTGGCGCCCTACGTCGGGGTCGTCCATCACCTCTGCTGCGGCGACGAACCTCCGGAGGGTCTCCTCGTAGCTGCTCCAGTTGTTCTGGTCCTCGAGATCGGCGAGCGGGGTCGTTTCCCCTGCGCGCTCGAGGAGGGCGACCACCTTCGTGTCTCCGCCGATCCTCCGTACGTACGCGAGTAGAGCCCCCGTCATGGAGTTGTTGAGCTCCCTCAACCCGGTTCCCCCGTTCTGCCCGTCCAAAAGGGGTGCCTGCGCCGCCGCGCTCGGAGCCTCTGTGGGCCCGTCCGGGTCGAGTCGGCGGTGATGCACCCGCACAACTAGATTACGCCCGTCCGGGCCATAAACAACGGAAAAAAAATACCCGGACAGACTGCCCCGGTCCTAGGGTGAGGGGATGGCCAACAAGTCGAAACCCACGGGCGAGCCGAAGAAGCCGGGCCGGACGCTCAAGGAGAAGCGCCAGGCGAAGCACGCCAAGCAGGCCGCGCAGAAGCAGGTACGCAAGGGCTGGGAGAGCAAGTGAGGGTCCCCGAGCGCTCGTAGTCCCCGCGAATGACCGGGTGACGCCAGGGTGTGACCGGCCGATCTGACCGGCCGATCTGACTGGCCGATCTGACTGGCGAGGCCCGGCGTCACCGAGGAGGAGGATCGATGGGCGGTGAGCTGGTGGTACGCGGCGGCACCCTGGTCGACGGCACCGGCGCCCCGGGGCGCAGGGCGGACCTGTCGGTGAAGGACGGGCGGATCGCCGAGATCGGGGATTCCCTGAAGGGCGACCGCGAGCTCGACGCCTCGGGCCAGGTGGTCGCGCCCGGTTTCGTGGACATCCACACCCATTACGACGCCCAGGTCTTCTTCGACCCCTGGCTCACGCCTTCGGTGTTCCACGGGGTCACCTCGGTCGTCGCCGGCAACTGCGGGTTCTCTATCGCCCCCACCCGCCCGGAGATGGTCGCGCTCTTGGCGCGCACGCTCCAGCACGTCGAGGACATGAGCTTCGACACCCTCTCGGCCGGTGTGCCGTGGGACGAGTTCGAGACCTTTCCCGAATACCTCGACGCGGTGGAGCGTCGTGGTTCTGCGCTCAACTACGGCTGCTACGTGGGGCACACGGCAGTGCGCCTCTACGCCATGGGTGAGGACGCGTACGAACGGCCCGCCACCGACGACGAGCTCGCACGGATGAAGTCGATCGTCGCCGAGTCGATGGACGCAGGCGCCATGGGCTTCGCTTCCAGCGCTTCGCCCACCCACAACGGGGACAAGGGCCGCCCGGTGCCCTCGCGCCTGGCGGACCTCGACGAGCTCAGGTGCCTGCTGGAGCCCCTTCGCGACGCCAAGAAGGGGGTGGTGGCGCTGCTGCCCGGCGGGGTCTTTCGCAACGAGGACGTTTTCGAGCTGGCGCGTCACGCGCGTCGCCCGATCACGTGGACGGCTCTTCTGACTGTGAAGGGGTACCCGTACCACGAGAAGGTCATCGCCGAGAACGACGCGGCACGCATGGAGGGAGTGGAGGTGTGGCCCCAGGTGTCGTGCCGGCCGCTCGTGTTCCAGATGAACCTGGCCGAGCCCTTCACCCTGAACATGCGCCCCAGCTTCGCCAAGCTGATGGACACGACCCACGAAGAGCGGGTGCGCGCGTACAGCGACCCTTCGTGGAGGGAGTCGTGCTGGGATGAGCTTTCGGGAGCTGCGGGCGGGTTTCCTTTCAACTGGGCTGCGGTCTCCGTGGCCGAGTCCCCGAAGCACCCCGAGCTCGTCGAGCGCCAGGTCACCGAGCTCGCGCAGGAGCGCGGCTGCACTGCGCTGGATGTGGTGCTCGACATCTCGCTCGCAGACGACTTGGCGACCAGGTTCTGGTCCGTGGTGGCGAACGACGACCAGGAGGGGATCGCGTGGTTGCTGCCGCGCGACAACGTGCTGCTCGGGTTGGCGGACTCCGGAGCGCACGTGTCTCAGCTGTGCGACGCGTGCTTCGCGACGGACCTGCTCGGGTCCTGGGTACGCGATCGCCACGTGATGTCCTTGGAGCGCGCTGTCCACAAGCTGACCGGTGAGCCCGCTTCGGTCTACGGGCTTGCAGACCGGGGCACCCTCGAGGTGGGAAAGGCCGCCGACATCTGCGTGTTCGACCCCGACACCGTGGCCCCCGGTCCTCTGCGGCGCGTGTTCGACTTCCCGGCGCACGGCGAGCGGCTGACCGCGGACTCGCCCGTGGGGATGACCCACATGACGGTCAACGGCGTGATCGTCCGTGCCGACGGCGAGCCGGTGCCCGAGGGCCTCGACGCGCGGCCGGGGGTGCTGCTCCGAAGTTAAGAGTCAGCATGGCCTAGCGGCCACCGGCCAGCGGACCTCTGAGCGTGCGGGGTACGGCACGCAGATATCGTCGTCCCGGTGGAGCTCGAGGTCCGGACGATCGACGCGTCGGAGATCGGCGACTGGGTGGACTGCATGGGAGTGGGTTTCCTCCGCCCGCGGGCCGAGGGCTTCGCCGAGTTCTACCTGGAGCAGGTCGAGCTCGGCCGCACGTGGGGGGCGTTCGACTCGGGCAACGTGGTCGGGACTCTCAGGTCCTTTGCGACCACGCTCACCGTGCCCGGGCCCGAGCAGGTGGAGGTCGCGGCTCTCACCAACGTGACGGTGGCGCCGACCCACCGCCGCAGGGGGATCCTCACTGACATGATCCGCGCTGACCTCGCCGCGTCCGTCGAGCGCTCCGAGTCACTCAGCATCCTCATCGCATCCGAGTACCCGATATACGGGCGCTTCGGCTACGGGCCGGCGGTGGACACCGCCGTCTACACAGTCGACGCGACGTCGGCTCACCTACGCCGGGGCGGTACCGGGAGCGTCGAGCTCGTCGCCCTCGCGACGCTGCGCAAGGAGGCACCTGCTCTCTACGACGAGGTCCGCGTGCGCCAGCCGGGATGGATCGGTCGAGCCGACCACCACTGGGACACGATGCTCCACCAGGTCGAGGTGCCGGGCGCGGAGCCGTCGAAGGCGTACGCGGCGCTCTACCGCTCCGAGTCCGGACAACTCGAGGGCTATCTGCTCTACGAGGCCGAGGCGAAGTGGCAGGACTGGCGACCGTGCTCGACGCTGAAGGTCGACGAGCTCGTGGCCGTCACGCCCGAGGCGTACAGGAGGCTCTGGCAGTACTGCACGGAGGTCGACCTCGTCACGACCGTGAACGCGGCCGACCGGCCCGTCGTCGAGCCGCTCGAGTGGATGCTCACCGAGAGGCGCGCGATGCGTCAGAGCGGTCGCTACGACTTCCTGTGGGTCAGGCCTCTCGACGTCTGCGCCGCCCTCTCGGCGCGCCGCTATCTAGTCGAGTCCGGGGTCGTGATGGAGGTGACGGACGATCTCCGTTTCGCCGATGGGCGCTACCTGCTCGAGGGGTCTCCGCGCGGCGCTGCTTGCTCACGTACGTCCCAGCCGGCCGAGCTGGTCGTCGGTGTCGACGTCCTCGGCGCGCTCTACTTGGGCGGGGTATCGCTTCGCTCCCTCGCAGATGCGGGGCGAGTGGAAGTCGTTGTCCCCGGCGCGCTCGAGAGGGCCGATCTCATGTTCCGTTCTGCGGTCGCCCCGTGGTGCTCTACCTGGTTCTGACCGGGCCAGGACAGGGCATCGTCTCGCGCAGCTGGCTCTAGGGGACACTCTCGTCCGTCGTGGGCACTCCCAACCCACGAGCGACAAGAGAGATCGCTGTCTCGATGAGCGTGTCGTCCGCCACGTCCGGCTGGAGCACCCCCAGCAGCCCGATGCCACGAAACAGCGCCACGACCACCCTCGCAATCCGCTCGGCGGATTCCAGGGGCTCGAGGTCATAGCGCGTCCGCTCCGACTCGATGATCTGGGCGATATCGCGGGCGTTCTCGTCCTCGAGACTCGTCAGTTGTTCCCGGGCTGCCGGATTTCGTACCGCATAGAGCCAGAACTCCTGGAACAGCACCGCGAATGTGTTGCCCCCCCATTGGCGAGTCTGCTCCCTGATGAAGGCCACGAAGTCGTGCAGACCGGACCCGGGGGGACCCTCGGACCTCCCCTCCAAGGTGGCCCGCAACTGCTGTGCCTCCCGTTCGTAGTTCGCCTTGAACAGCGCCAGGAAGAGACCTTCCTTGTTCCTGAAGTTCGAGTACACGGCCCCCTTGGTGAACCCGGCCACGGCGGCCACCTCGTCGAGGGATGCGCCGTGGAATCCCCGCTCGGAGAACACCTGGGCGGCGGCCGCCAGCAGGTGATCCCTGGTCTGTTGCCTCCTGCGTTCGGGGGTGAGGGGTTCGAGTATCGCCGGTTGCACTTCGAATGAGTTTAGTAGATACTAGACCTGGTATGTGGAATACTAATACGTATATTCCCAGGCCAGACGGGTATGCGACCCAGGAGCAGGTGGGGGCGCAGTGACGCCGGTGCTCGAGGTGCGGGGACTGCGCAAGTCCTATGGAACGCGCACTGCTCTTGCCGGCGTCGACCTCGACGTCGCCCCGGGCGAGATCGTCGGCCTGCTGGGTCCGAACGGCGCCGGCAAGACGACGCTGGTGTCGATCCTCGCCGGCCTGCGCCGGCCGGACGCGGGGAGCATCAGGATCGGGTCGATCGACGCCCTTGCGTACCCGAAGCAGGCGCGTCGCCTGCTCGGCGTGGCACCACAGGAGACAGGCGTGTACCCCACGCTGACCTGCCGGGAGAACATGCGCTTTTTCGCCGAGCTCGCAGGATTGAGAGGGCGTGCTCTCCGAGAGGCGGTGCACTCGGTAGCAGAAGCCCTGCAAATCACCGGACTCCTGGACCGCCGTGCCCAGCAGCTTTCCGGTGGAGAGCGCCGGCGTCTTCACAGCGCGCTCGCGCTCGTCAACAGTCCGCCTCTCGTGCTGCTCGACGAGCCGACGACCGGTGCAGACGTTCAGGCCCGTGTCCAGCTCCTGCAGCTGGTAGGTGAGCTCGCCTCGGACCGCTCCGCGGTCCTGTACTCGACTCACTACCTCACAGAGATCGAGCAGTTGGCAGCGTCCGTCGTGCTTCTCGACCAGGGCCGAGTGATCGCCCGTGGAAGCGTAGAAGAGCTGGTCGCCGCCCATGCTCCGAATATCGTCGAGTTCACTTTCGAGGGTCCCGTGCCGCCATTCGACGGCGCTTGGCACGGCGCGCGCCTGGAAGTCGAAGGCGCGACGGTTCGCGTCCACACGAGCCAACCGGGCGTGTCGACCGCCGCGATGATCGAACGTCTGGGGCCAAGGGCCGCCGAGATTCGTTCGATCGAGGTCGTGCGTCCAAGCCTCGAGACCCTTTACCTCGAACTGACGGGCCGGCGCTACAGGCAGGAGATCCCGAGCGAGGCGACCAATGTCGCTTAGAAGGACACTTGCGATCGTCCGTCACGAATTCCGCCTCGCCGGCCGCGATCCGCTTCCGATCCTCATCTTGGTGGTCTTTCCTCTAGTCATGATGGCGTTTCTGAAGCCCGCCTTTCGGGACGTGCTCGTGGCCAGCGGATATCCACACGCCAATGGGGCCGAGCAAGCGGTGCCGGGAGATGCCGTCCTGAATGGTTTCTACATAGTCGGCATGACCAGCTTTGCGTTCTTCTCCGAGTACGGCTGGAACACTTGGGAGCGGCTGCGAGCCAGTCATGCGAGCTCGGCAGAGATCATCGTGGGCAAGGCTGTGCCTCGCGTGATCGCGTCGGTCGCGCAGTTTCTCGTCGTCTTCGCGATCGCCATCTGTTGGGCCTTCACGTTCGGGGCCCTCTGCCGGCGCTCGTCCCGCTGGTGCTCAGCTTTGCTCTGTGTCTCGTCATGCTCGGAGTCCTCGTGACCTCCGTGTGTCGTACGATCCAGCAGGCCAACGCCTTTGCGTTCGGCGGCCTCGTCTTGTTCGGATCGATCGGCGGAGCCCTCGTACCGATCAATGTCCTTCCCATCTGGGCTCGGACGATCGCACCCATGACTCCGACCTACTGGGCGATGCGAGGCTTCAGATCCATCATCCTCGTTGGAAGTGGACCCGGGAGTGTCGTTCTTCCGACGGCGATACTTCTAGCGATGAGCGCAGTCTTTGCTCTCGTCTCGCTCACGAGATTCCGGTTCAACGACGCCAAGAGCTCCTACGCCTGACTCCGGCATCCGGACAATTCGATCCGGTCAGTTTCGATCCGGTCAGTCGAGGGCGGGGGAGCCGAGGGCGGGGGAGCCGAGGGCAGGGGAGCCGAGGGCAGGGGAGCCGTGGGCAGGGGACTTCGAGTCGTCGTCCCACACGCCCATGAGCTTCCACGCCGCTCGCTCGACAGGGTTGACCAGCCCGAGCTCGGCGCAGAGCTTTCGGGGCTTGGCCACCGAATCGCGCAGCAGCTGACGGGCCTCGGGCGAGCGCAGCGCCTTGCGGGCCTGGCTCCTCGGCACACCGTAGGTGCGCAGGAGGCTGGGGGGAGGGAAGCACATCAGCCTGCTCATGGTGCCGAACAGGAACGGAGCGCAGAAGCCGAGCGCCCGCCGGCGCACGATGCCCAGGCGCGGCACCGCGCGCTTGAGGTACTGGCGGGCGAAGGAGATGTGGCGCGCCTCCTCGGTGACATGGATCCGTATGATCCGCTCGATCGCCGGGTGAGACTCGCCGTTGCGCAGCTGGCCCCGCTGGAGGTGGTCGACGGGGTCCTCCCCTCCGAGGACGAACAGGAAGAACAACGGCGGGAACAGCCTGCTCAGCCACACCACGGGCCGCGAACCCACCTTCATCCTCCGCGGCATGCCCTTCACGTCGAGGCCGCTGCGGTCGATGACCTCCTGGAACATCATCGTGTGCTGCGATTCCTCTGTGATCTCGTGATGGACGTAACGGAACTCCTCGCGGTGATTCCCCATCCAGAACGCGTACTCGAGCAGCCCGCGTTGGAGGACGTTCTCGAACTCCCAACCGATGCGCATCGCTGCAGCGATCCGGTGCAGAGCCACGCGGGAGCGGATCTCCGGAGGCTGCGACCGGTACCACTCGGTGGAGGCGAGAGGGTCCGTCGACCAGAGCTTGAAGCGCGGGTCCTCCGGATAGATCGCCATCTCGGGCGCGTCCCAGTCGACGTCCGCGTAAGCGTCGAAGTGCTTGTCGACCGATTGCCGGCTCAGCCTTCTGACCGTCGCCCCGAACACCTCGTCGCGCTCGCTCGTCGCCGTACCGCCACCCGTCTTCACTGTTTCGACCGTATTCGACATTGTGCCCGTAATCACCATCCTGCACCGTACCAGTGTCTGATGTAAGTGTCAAGAGGAATGGTACAGTTGTTGATGTGAAGATAGAAGCCGACACGGGCCACAGGGAGTACCGCATCGACGACCTGGCCCGCCTGGCCGGCACCACCGTGCGCAACGTACGGGCCTACCAGGACCGGGGCCTTCTGCCACCCTCGAGGCGCGAGGGGCGGATCGCCTTCTACTCGGACGCGCACCTGGCCCGCCTGAAGGTCGTCGCTCAGCTCCTCGAGCGGGGCTACACCCTCTCGAACATCCGCGAGCTGCTCGCTGCCTGGGAGGCCGGCCAGGACGTGGGTGACCTGCTCGGCCTGGAAGCAGAGCTCGTCGCCCCATGGTCGGACGAGACCCCCACCGCCATCTCTGCCGGCGAGCTGGCTCGCACCTTCGGCGACGAGGCGGTGGACCAGCAGGCTCTCACGGTTGCGCTCGAGCTCGGGATCGTGGAGGCGATGGGCGAAGACTCGTTTGTCGTGCTCAAGCCGCGCATGCTGCACGTGGGCGCGGAGCTCGTAGCGGTGGGGATCCCCCTCGCCGCCGCGCTGGAGCTCGCCGTCCGACTGCGCGACGACATGGACAGGGTCGCCCGGGGTTTCGTGGACCTCGTGGACAGGTACGTCTTCGATCCCCTAGGCGACCACATCGCGACGGACGAGCTGCCTCGGCTGACCGAGATCGTCCGCCGCCTGCGACCTCTCGCGGGAGAGGCCGTCGACGCCGAGCTGGCCGACGCGATGGGGCGTCACGTCCAGGCCGAGCTCCTGGGGCGCATCGACCGGATGCTCGCCGACTTGGGGCAGTCGCAGACCGAGGCCTCTTAAGGGGCCCAGCGGATGGGCAGATCCGAGCCCGTCTATCCGCTGTGCCTCCCGAGCCACCCGATGGGGGCTCGCCGTGTTGGACCGTCGCCCCGCCGCGTGCGACCGTCGGCCCGCCGCGTTCGACGGTAGGTTGCGTCCATGCCAGGTTCTCTCCTGGGCACCAGCGTCCGCCGCGTCGAGGACCCCGAGCTCCTCGAGGGGCGCGGCACGTTCGTCGGGAACCTCCGGGTCGATGCGCTCGCCCACGCCGCGTTCGTTCGCTCCCCTCTGGCCCACGCCCGGATCACTGGCATCGACACCGCCGCCGCGTCGCGCGCCGCGGGGGTGCTCGGGGTCTTCACTGCCGAGGACTTGGGCGTAGCTCCGTTCCACGGCTTCATCGTCCTCAACCCGAAGTGTGCGAGGCCTCCCCTGGCAGACGGCAAGGTGCGCTTCGTCGGGGAGCCGGTGGTGATGATCGTCGCCGAGAGTCAGGGCGAGGCGATCGACGCGTCCGAGCTCGTGGTAGTGGAATACGAGCCGCTTCCCGCAGTCGTGGACCCCGAGGCCGCGCTCGGGGACGCGGCGGTGCTCCAGTTCGACGAGCTCGGCACCAACCTGGCCGCCGGGATGCGCGACGCGGGGGAGTCCGATCCGCTCTCGGGCGCGACGACCGTCGTGAGGGCGCGCCTTCAGAACCAGAGGGTGGCGGTCGTGCCGATGGAAGGCGACGCCGTGGCGGCTGTGCCCCGCGACGACGGAGAGGGCCACGACGTCACCGTCTACGTGTCGACCCAGATGCCCCATGCCTTCGCCCAGAGCGCCGCCAAATCACTGGGTATCGACATCGAGCGTCTCCGGGTCGTCGCCCCGCACGTGGGCGGCGGGTTCGGCAGCAAGGCCGGGCTCGGTGCCGAGCACGCAGCCGTCGTCACCGCCGCGCGCAGGCTCCGGCGCCCGGTCGTGTGGGTCCAGGGCCGGTCCGAGAACCTCGTGTCGATGCCGCACGGGCGCGGTCAGGTGCAGTGGGTGGAGATGGGCTTCGACGGCGAAGGCCGTTTCACGGGGATGCGGCTGCGGGTACTCGCGGACTGCGGGGCGTACGCGGGCTTCGGAGGAGCTCTCGCCATCGGCCCCACGAGGATGATGGCCCAGGGCGTGTACGCGATACCTGCCATCCGCTACGACGTCGCGGCCGCTCTCACCAACACGGCGCCAATGGGCGCCTTTCGCGGCGCGGGGCGCCCCGAGGCCGCTGAGCTTCTCGAGAGAGCCATGGACATCGCAGCCGCCGAGCTCGAGATGGATCCCGTCGAGCTGCGTCGGCGGAACCTGCTACCCGCATTCGACACCCCCCTGACCACCGTGATGGGGACCACCTACGACACGGGTGACTACGAGCTGTCGCTCGACGAGGCGTTGCGGCTGGCGGGATACGAGGAGCTGAGGAAGCAGCAGGCCGAGCGCCGTGCCGGCGGGGCTCGCCACCAGCTCGGGATCGGGGTAGCCGTCTACGTGGAGATCACGGCGGGCGCAGGAGGAGAGGAGTACGCCTCGGTGGGCGTGGAGCGCGACGGGATCGCCACGATCAGGGTGGGCACCTCGGCGCACGGACAGGGCCACGCGACGGCGTTCGCGACGATCGTCTCGGACCGTCTGGGGATCGGCCTGGATCAGATCCGCTTCGTCCAGGCCGACACCGCAGCCGTGCCGCGCGGAGGCGGGACGGGCGGCTCGAGGTCGCTCCAGCTGGGCGGCAGCGCTGTCTTCTCGGCGAGCGAAGAGGTGCTCGAGCGCGGCAAGGAGTTGGCTGCCGCTCACCTCGAGGCGAACGTGGACGACATCGTCGTGCACGGCGAAGGGAGGCTGGGCGTCGCAGGGGTACCGGCCAGGTCGCTGTCGTGGGGGCAGGTGGCGTCGTTGTCCGAGGACGGCGGCGCGGGTGCCGACCAGAGCAAGCTCGAGGCAGCGGTCGACTTCAAGCAGGAAGGGGCCACGTTCCCCTTCGGAGCCCATGTGTCGGTGGTGGAGGTCGACGTGGAGACCGGAGCGGTCCGCCCGCTGCGTCACGTGGCGGTCGATGACTGCGGGCGCATCCTCAACCCGCTGCTCGTGAGGGGCCAGCAGCACGGCGGGATAGCGCAGGGCATGGCGCAGGCGCTGTGGGAGGAGTACGTCTACGACGGCGACGGCAACCCGTTGACCGCCACCCTGGCCGACTACGCCATGCCGAGCGCGGCCGAGGTCTGCGGGCTCGAGGCCGCCAACACGCAGACCCCGAGCCTCTCCAACCCGCTCGGCGCGAAGGGGATAGGTGAGTCGGGGACCATCGGCTCCACACCTGCCGTCCACAACGCCGTGGTCGACGCGCTCTCGCACCTCGGCGTCCGCCACGTCGACATGCCGTGCACACCCGAGCGGGTGTGGCGAGCAATCGAGGCAGCGCGGCGAGGCGAGGCCTGCGAGCGGCCGCTGTGGAGCGAACCCCCTGCGTTCTTCGACGAGTTGCCCGTGGCCGGTCGGGCCCGGCGTCCCGAGGTGGCCGATGTCGAGATCTGACCGAGCCGCGACCAGGCGGCCGTGGCGACTACAGGCGGGCCCCGCCGGCTCCCTGCCGGCGGCGATGGCGCTCGTGGCTGCGGCGGTCGTAGCAGCCTCGTTGCTCGGGGCCAGCGCAGCCTCGTTGCTCGGGGCCAGCGCAGCCTCGGCTGCTTCGAGCTCGAAGGTGGTCCTCGCGCCCGTGCCCGTCGGTGCCACAGCCAGCGGGGTCCCCTCCTTCTACAGGCCTCCCGATCCTCTCCCCGCGGGCGCCCCCGGGACACTGATACGCGCCGAGCGAGTGACAGGCGTGCCGGGCGTGCCGGCGGGTGCGACCACGTGGCGGGTGCTCTACCGCTCGCGCTCCATCTACGGGGCGGACATCGCCGTCTCGGGCTACGTGATCGTCCCGCCGGGTCAGGCGCCCAAGGGCGGGTTCCCGGTGATCAGCTGGGCGCACGGCACCACGGGTTTCAACGACATCTGCGCGCCCTCGCTCTTCAACAACCTCGACGGCCAGGGCGGTCCCTACCTCACACCGGACCTCACCGCCTACGTGTCGGCGGGCTTCGAGATCGCCGCCACCGACTACCAGGGCCTCGGCACGCCCGGGCCGCATCCGTACCTGCTCGGCGACAGCGAGGGACGAGGAGTGCTCGACGCGGCGCGCGCGGCCAGATATCTGCCGGGATCGCACGCGAGCCACACCGTGCTCGTCTACGGCCACTCTCAGGGAGGGCAGGCGGCGCTCTTCGCCGGCGAGCTCGCGCGCAGCTACGCGCCCGCGCTGCAGGTCCTCGGGGTCGTCGCCGCGGCCCCCGCCACGAACCTGTCGCTCATCGTCGGGCAAGCGACGTCTGCCACCTACGGGCAGGCGATCTTGGAGTTCTCCCTGCCGGCAACGCTCACCTGGTCAGAGACGTACCGCGACCTCCCGCTCTCGGACTTCTTCACGGCGGCCGGGGGGAGGTTGGTGAAGACCCTCGTCGGCACCGGCTGCCTGCCGCAGCTGTCGGCGGCGATCCGGGCCGATCACGTGACCCCGTCGGATGTCTTCACCCCGGGCATTGGCACCGACCCGGTGGTGAAAGCCCACGCCAAGCTCAACGACCCGGGTCGCGCCATGACGCCGGCTCCTCTGCTAGTGGTGCAGGGGACAGCCGACACCACCGTCCCTCCCGCGCTCACCGACCTCTACGTGCAGGACATGGCGTGTCCCATCGGGGACACCATCGACTACCTGCACGTCACCGGGGCGACGCACGGGACCGTGAACACCAAGGCCGAGCCCGCCATCCTCGCGTGGATGCTCGCCCGGCTCGCTGGGACGTCGGCGCCGTCGACCTGTGGCACACCGGGCGACGTGGCGTCCTACCCACTCTCGTGACTGCCGACCCACGGCCGCTCGTTGGCGCAGCGCATGGTCCTGGGACGCGGGATGTCGCCGCGGCCGGCAAGGTGGTGGAGCGCTACCTCGATCGGATGGTCGCCCACGACTGGGACGCGATGGCCGATTGCCTGGCGGAGGACGTGGTGCGCGTCGGTCCCTTCGGCGACACCTACTCGGGGAAGGCCTCCTACGTGGCGTTCCTGTCGGGTCTTCTGCCGAGCCTCGCGGGCTACTCGATGCGCCTCGATCGCGTCGTCTCACAAGGCCGCTTCGCGGTTGCAGAGCTCACCGAGACCGTCGAGATCGACGGATCGCCGCTCGAGACTCCGGAGGCTCTCGTCTTCGATCTCGACGCCCAAGGGAGGATCGCGCACATCTCCATCTACATCCAGCGCCTCGGCGCGCCCGCTTAGTGCTCCACCTGGACGGTCTTGCCGCCCTCCCAGCGACGCAGGACTAGGTAGCTTCCCTTCAGGGCTCCGTGGTCCCAGTGCCCGAAACCCATGGTCGTGCCCTCCAATCCGCTGGCTGACGGGATCATCTTCACGCGCTCGAGCGCATCGCGTACGCCGTCTCGCGTGAGGTGATCCGCCCGCGCCAGCGCCTCGGCCACCAGCCGCCCCATGTCGTAGGCGGCCACGCCGATCGGCCCGCCGGCTGATCGCGCTGAGCGCCCGGCGAGCTGCGCGCGGACCGAGTTCTCGTCGGACACGGTGTCCACGTAGACCCAGCCCTCCCAGTCCGCCCGCCAGTCGCGTCGCGCGTAGCCGAACATGAGCGCCGAGTTGGCCACGACTTGGACCTTCCAGGACTCGCGCGCCACCGCCAGGGCCAGGGGTCTCGCGGCAACCCCGAGCCCGAGGTACACCAGCGCGTCGGGGCCGGCCGCTCGCAGCCGGCGCACGGTCGCGGACAGGTCCTCGGCCAGTGGTGAGACGGCCGCGCTTGCCGTGATCTCCACTCCCGCTGTCGCGCAGGCCTGGGTGAACGACTCGTGATAGCCCCGCCCGACGGGGGAGTGGTCGTAAGCCACCGCTGCACTGGCGAGCCCGAGGTGGGACAGGTAGCGGGCCAGCACCGCAGGCTCCTCGGTGAGCGACCCGACCTGGTAGTGGAACATGTAACGGCTCCGGGTCCGCTCGCCCCCCGTGTAGTTGATGCAAGGCACGCCCGACTCGTCGGCCAACGGGCCGACGATGAGCCCGTTGTCGCTGATGCTCGGCCCCACGATCACGAGAGCTCCCGCCGCCTCGAGCTCGCCGAAAGCCTGCTCGATCTCGTGGGCGGTGCCCGCCGGAAGTCCCCGCGCGTGGCGGGGCAAGAGCTCCACCGACCTGTCCAGTCGACCCGTGGCGGCGACCTCGTCGATGCCGATGCGCAACGATCCCTCGAACAGCGCGCCGTCATCACCCTGGGGGAAGTCGTACAGCACACCTACGAGCACCGGAGCTGCCGACGGGGGGGCGGCCGGCGCAGGCGCGGCCGGCGCCGTCGCCGGTGCCGTCTTGCTCAGGAGGCCTCCGCGGGCACGGATTGCTCACGAACCTCACCGGCTCGCCGGCGGAGCTGCTCCCAGCAGGAGCGCAGCAGCCTGGCGCTGTCGAATTCTTCGGCGATGTATCGCCCGAGGAGCTCGCCCGTCCGGATGTCGATGGAATGGTCCTTGAAGATGTCGTCGAGACCGCACAGCGTCTTGTCCAGCTCGTGCAGGCCCAGCTTCTCGATCTTCTCGAGGTCCGAGAGCTCGGACGAGGCGACCGACACGTCTTCCGAACCTCGCGACGATTCCGAAGCTCCTGCTGCACCCACCGCCCTGGGGGCGCTCTTGTACCGCACGGTGTAACCAAGCTCGTCGATGCGTCTCGCGAAGCTCATCCCGTGCTCGCCCTCGCGCGCCGCCACCGTCCGCAGCACGGCTCTCACTTCAGGGTCGTCGGTCGTCTCGATCCACACGGACAGATACCGGTGCGCCTTCGCCTCGTTGACTGCGATGGCGTTCAGCAGCCCTAGATAGCTGGGCTTGTCGGACATGTTCCCCTCCTCCGGCACGCAGGGACCGCTCTGATCGAAGTGCCTTTCCCCGAGCGGTTCGTGGTGTCTCCTCGCGAGCGCTCACGAACCATCCCACGCCGATCGGGGCGCGAGCAAGGCCCGGGGACTGCGGCGCCAGATCATCTGTCGCGTGCTCGCTTGGCGATGAGCCGGAAGAGCAGGAGCGCGCCGGCGGCCAGCCGGGTGACGTCGAAACACGGCACGAACCGCGCGCCTTCCGAGCGCACCACGTAGACGCCGAGCGGGTAGATGAACCCTCCGTAACCGCCGCCCGATCCTGACGCGTGCCCGCCCGCTTCGGCGCCCTCGGCTCCGTCGGCGCCGCCGGTTTGGCCGTCCGCGCGCTTCGCGGTGGGGCCGCTGCCCTCACCGCCGCCGCCTCCTCCGGCGACTACGGCTACGGGGACGATGGTGGTGCCGCCCACCTCGTAGGCGGGCCCGAACGCGCGTCCGACGCTCACGTTCTCACCGATGCGCCGGAACAGCTCCTTGGCGTCCATCGAGGTGACCTCCTTGCTCGCTGGGCTCAGGCGAAGCCAGTCTCGCCGTGGACGGTGGAGCGCGTCGAGGCGGCGCCCCCGGCCCCCGTACTCGTCTCAGTGGTGGAAGCCCCCTCGGGCCCGGCCCCGGCCCCCAGGCCCGTGACGCAGATCGCCGACGCTCTCGTGCAGGGCGTCGAAGAACAGCCCGGCCATGTCCCGGCTGAAGCCGTTTCGGACCACGACGCGCAGCACCGCTATGTCGTCGAGAGCCGGCGGCATGTCGTATGCGGGGACGAGCCAACCCCTTGCGCGAAGCGCCTCGGATAGGTCGAACACGCTCCAGCTCTCGCCGTCCGCGGCGCGGAAGCTCAGCACCGGTATCCCCTCGGCCCTCGATACCAGGGTGAAGGGCCCGGTGTCCGCCACCTTGTCGGCCAGCCATCGCGCGGTGTCGCGGCTCGCCTGCTGCACCCTCCTGTATCCGTCGTGGCCCAGGCGAAGGAAGTTGTAGTACTGGGCTACGACCTGCGCGCCTGGCCTCGAGAAGTTGAGCGCGAACGTGGGCATGTGGCCACCCAGGTAATCCACGTCGAACACGAGCTCACTTGGAAGAGCTCCCGAGTCGCGCCATATCACCCAGCCCACGCCGGGATACACGAGCCCGTACTTGTGACCCGAGGCGTTGATCGACGCGACGCGCTCGACCCGGAAGTCCCATTCGAGCTCCAGGTCCACGAACGGCGCAAAGAATCCCCCGGATGCGGCGTCGACGTGCAAGGGGACGTCGGGTCCACCCGAGCTCGCGAGGGAGTCGAGTGCGGCTGCAATCTCCGACACCGGCTCGTAGGCTCCGTCGTAGGTCGAGCCGAGCACGGTCACGACCCCGATCGTGTTCTCGTCGCAGTTGGCGGCGGCTCCCTCGGGGGTGAGGTACGTCGTCTGCGGCCCGACCGGGACCATGCGCGGCTCCACCTCCCAGTAGCGGCAGAACTTCTCCCAGCACACCTGCACATTCGATCCCATCACCAGGTTCGGCGCGCCGGATGACGCGCCGCCGGCTGGAGTGCCGGCCGCCCCCGAGCGCTTCGCGCGCCAACGCCACTTCAGGGCCATGCCGGCGAGCATCGCCGCCTCGCTGGACCCTGTCGTCGAGCATCCGGTGGCTTGTCCCGAGCCCGGCACGTGCCATAGGTGGGCGAGCATGTTCACGCACCTGCGCTCCAGCTCCGCGGTCTGCGGGTACTCGTCCTTGTCGATCATGTTCTTGTCCGCGCACTGGGCCATGAGCAGCTCGGCCTGCGGGTCCATCCAGGTCGTGACGAAGGTGGCCAGGTTGAGCCGGGCGCTCCCGTCGAGCAGCAGCTCGTCGTGCACCACCTGGAAGGCTGTCGCCGGCGCCATGCCCATGCGGGGGAGGCGGTTGCGCGGGATGGTGCCCGTCTCGCCGGCCTGGGCGAATTGAGGGCGGATCTCTAGCTCTTCGTCCTCGTCGTGGTGTGGGTGCAGTGCCATGGCGCAAGAGCTTGCTCCGAAACGCGGCCCGCGCGCAGGCGTCGTGGCCGTACCCTTTTCGGATGCTCCTCGGCATGGCCCACACCGCCATCTGCGTCACCGACCTCGACGAGGCGGTTCGCTGGTATTCCGAAGTCCTCGGACTCGAGGTCCTAGCCGGGCCCTACAAGATGGAGGGCGAGGACATCGAGCGCGACATGGGAGAGCTCGTTCCCGCCCCGGTCGTGGTCAGAGGCGCGATCCTCGGCCTCGAGGCCGGCGACAACGTGATCGAGCTGCTCGAGTACCCCGAGCTGGGCCCCCGGGCACCTGCCGCCGGCGGCCGCTATCCGGTCACCAGGCCGGGCCTCACCCACGTGGGCCTGTACTGCGACGACTCGATCACGACCCGCCAGGAGCTCGAGGCGAAAGGGGTCGAGTTCCTCACCTCCGGCATCGCAGACGTGGCGGGGCTGCGCACAGCGTGGTTCTGTGACCCTTGGGGGACCGTGTTCATCCTGATGGAGAAGCGCCGCGCGGACCGCCCCTACTGGCGCCAGCCCTGGGGGTGATTGCGCCTCTTAGGGCTCGGCCTCTACGGGCTCACTTGACCGAGTCGCGGAACTCCACCCCTTCGGTCGCGGCGACCGCGAAGTCCTGGACGTCCACGACCGGATAGACCTCGTAGCGGAGCCAGGGTTGGAACTTGGCCACGTCGCGAAGGATCTCGAGCGGGTCGTCCGTCTCCACAACGGCGAACCCGCCGTCGCCGTCGACGCGGCCCAGGAACTGGTGGAAGGTCGCTCCCGTCGGAGTCCACTTGGAGAAGACCTCGAGCACCCTCTTCTCCCCGGCTTCCGACGTGCCGGCGTCACGGTTCTGCCAAGTCACGACGAACTTCACGGCAACCGCCTCCTTTGATCGTGCCTCCAGGCGATGCTCGCACGTGGCCTTTCGCTCCACAAGGCCCGGGCGCGAAAAACCCGAGGAACCTTGCGGCACCTCGGGCCTTCGCCCTTCGCTCTCCCGTCCTTGCGGCCGGTTGTGCTCCGGAAGACTGATCTTACGGATTCGGCGGCGGAACGCAAGGGGCCGAACCAAAGATTCTCATTGCAACTTCGTTGCGAAGGCGCCGGGGCAGGCCTTCGTGGGAGCCTTGGAAGGGTGCCCCCCGAGCCGCTGCCGATGTTCCCTCTCTCGACTGTGCTCTTCCCCAACGCGCTGCTCCCGCTGCACGTCTTCGAGACCCGGTTCCGGGCGATGGTGAAGGAGTGCCTTGCAGGAGACCGCACCTTCGGTGTGGTCCTCATATCGCGCGGCTCGGAGGTCGGCGGTGGCGAGATGCGCGTGGATGTCGGGACCGCCACCCACATAGAACGGTCCACGTCGCTACCCGACGGGCGTTCGGTGTTGCTCGTCCGGGGCACGAGGCGTTTCCGGGTGGCCGAGTGGCTTGCCGACGACCCTTTTCCACGCGGGACCGTCGAGTGGATCGAGAGTGCGCAGTCGTCTTCGGGCACAGGTGCGCTCTCCAAGGCCGAGGCGGCCGTCACGAGGGCTCGCGCGCTCCTCTCGGAGCTGGGGCACGATCCATCGCCTGCGCTGGAGGCGCCGCCGGAGGCGGACGTCGAGGCCCGGTCGTGGTGGCTGTGCGAGCGCGCCCCCCTGGTGCCCTTCGACCGACAGCGCCTGCTCGAATGCGGCGACCTCACCCGCCGGCTGGACCTGCTCAGCGAGCTCGCCGGGGCGGTGGCGGACGATCTCGCCCGGCTGCTCGCTAGTGGGTGATCCGCTCGCAAGTGGGTAATGCGCTCGCAAGTGGGTAATGCGCTTGCCTGTGGGTGATCCGCTTGCCTGTGGGTGATCCGCGGGCACCTGGGGCGTGAGGGCCGCTGCGATTGGGCCGTTACGGAAGCGTGGCACTAACCTGCACCGGGGGCCTCGGGCGGGAAAGGTCTGGCGGAGAAGATTTGGCGATGAAGGCTCGACGCTTGTCGCGTGTCGCAACCTTGGCCCTGGCGGTGGGTGCCACGGCCTGTATCTCGGTGACGGCCTGTATCTCGGTGACGGCCGCCTCGACAGCCCTGCCTGCCTCGGCTGCGACTCCTCCTTACCCGGTCACGACGACCGATCCGGTGACGGCGTACACCACCACCAACGACGTGCGGATCACCATGTCCGACGGTGTGCAGCTCGACTCCGACGAGTACATGCCCGACAGCGGTTGTCCTTGTCCGGTCGTCCTGATCCAGACCCCCTACAGGAAGTCCGACAGCGAGGTAGGCGAGACCATCCCCTACCTCTACGAACATGGGTACGCCGAGATCGTCGTCGACGTCCGCGGCACGGGCAGCAGCGGGGGACTGTGGGACTCCTTCGGGCCCCGTGAACAACAGGACGGTGCGGAGCTGGTGCGCTGGGCAGCCACCCGTCCCTTCAGCGACGGCAAGGTCGGCCTGGCGGGTGTGAGCTATTCGGGGATCGACCAGCTGCTCACAGCAGAGCAGCCGGGCATGAGCGGGCCGTCGAGCCCCTTGAAGGCCATGTTCCCGATCGTGCCCATGGCCGACGCGTATCGCGACGTGACCTGGGCCGGCGGCAACGTGGACGCAGGGTTCATCCCCCTCTGGCTCGGCCTGGTGGACGGCCTCGCCCTCGCCCCTACCGACGACGCCCAGCAGAACCCGGCCGTCGACCTGAACGTCCAGTCGCAGCACGTCTACGACGTGACCCAGTTCAGCGGCCCCGCCATCGCGGACGCAGGGATGGGCTCCTACGAGTCGATGCTGCCCGCCGCCGCGCAGACCTTCCCCGACCAGTCCTACGACGGGCCCTTCTACCAAGTGCGCTCGCCCATCGAGAACATCTCCAACATCACCGTGCCGTCGTTCGTGGTGGGCGGGACCTGGGACCTCTTCCAGCGGGCCGAGCCCCTCCTCTACAACGGGCTCGATCTCCCTCCGAGCCAGAAGAAGCTGATGATCGGTCCTTGGTACCACGTGACCGAAGGGACCGGGCTCACAGCGGACAACGGCTCGGGACGCGTCACCGACGCCTCCGGCGACGTGATCCCGAGCATCGACAACCTGGAGCTCGCCTGGTTCGACCGCTGGCTGAAGGGCGCAGACAACGGGATCGACCAGTTCCCGACCGTGGAGGCGTATCGCCTGGGGGCCGACCAATGGGTGCCCGATACCCGATACCCGGCCAAGGGCACGACCGGTCAGCGCTGGTACCTCTCGAGCCGGGGCGCGCTCAGCACCAGCCCCGGTACCGCCTCCACCGCAATGCTCCCGGCCACGGACGCCACCGGATCGTGCTCGAGGTCCACGTGGCAGTGGACCGCCGGCCTCCCGACCGAAGCCCCGCTCCCGGCGCAAGTCGCCGAGCAATGCCAGGACAACAGCGCTGTCACCGAGGCACAGGGGCTGACGTACACGAGCGCGCCCTTCACCTCTCCCTACACGATCAGCGGTCCGCTCGAGGCAGACGTCTTCGTGAGCTCGACCTCTGCCGACTCCAGCGTCGTCGCCACGGTCTCCGACGTGGCGTCCAACGGCGACGCGAGCGATGTCACCGCGGGCACGCTCGTCGCGTCGTTACGGGCGGTGAACTCGAAGCCGTGTGTGACCTCCGTGGTGCTCGACTGCTCGGTGTACCTCGGCGGCCGTTCCATAGAGCCCTGGCATCCCTATACGTCCGCCTCGCAGAAGCCCTTGGAGTCCGGCAAGGTCTACGAGCTGCAGATCGAGATCTTCCCCACCAGCGAGACCTTCGAGGCGGGGCACGAGATGCGGGTCACGTTGACCACCAGCGACGTCCCGCACGAGGCCACGACTCTGTCGACCCAGGCGAGCTCGGCGGGTGTCGACACCTTCTACTCAGGGGGCAGCTACCCGTCGAGCATCTACCTGGGCCACGTCGGCTGACGGGCCTGAGACCCCCGCGGAGGGCTCAGGCGCTCTTGGCGTAGCGCCACACGGCGATCGGCACCAGCACGACGAGCAAACCCGCGCACCACAGCAGAGCCTGCTCCACGTACGTGGCGGTGGGTCCGCCGATCATGAGGGCTCGGACCGCGTTCACGACTACGCCTACCGGCTGGTGCACGGAGAAGGTCCTGAGCCAGCCCGGCATGGTGGAGACGGGGACGAACGCGGGGGAGGCGAAGAGGAGAGGGAACAAGATGGGGAAGGCCATCACCTGCGCCGTCTCGCTGTTCGAAGCGGAGAGCCCGATGATCGCGAAGCCCCACAGCAGCGAGTACGCGAACAGGAGCACCAGCAGGCAGGCGGCGATGAACGGCACGGCGCCGGTGGGGAAGTCGAAGCCCACGAGCGCTCCCATGGCCGTCATCACCGCTATGACGAAGAGGTTTCGGGCCAGGTCTGCGATCGTCCTGCCCGCCAGGACGGCGAACCTGGCCATGGGCAGTGCGCGGAACCGCTCCACGAGCCCCGACTGGAGGTCCTCGGCGAGACCCACCGCCGTGCCGATCCCGCCGAACGACACCGACTGGGCGAAGATCCCCGCCATCAGGAAGTCGACGTAGGGGATCTTCCCTCCCCCGGGCAGGGTCCCCCCGGGGTGGATGGCCCCGCCGAACACGAAACGGAACAGCAGCACGAACATGATCGGCTGGACCGTCGAGAAGAACAGGGCGTCGGGGGTGCGCATGTAGCGGATCAGGTTCCGCTTCGTGATCGTCAGCACGTCCGCGGCCGCCCAGTACGCCTGGTGTGCCTGGTCCGTCTGGAAGTCCGGCGACTCGATGGCGGTCGTGGGAGCGGTGACCGTCATCGTGCTGCTCCGTCCGGCCCGGGCATGCTCGCGGCGCCCGAAGCCCGGCGTCTCCTGCTGCGCCTGCGGCCCCCACTGCCGTTGGCCTCGGCGCCGTCCGCGGCGATATCGGGTGTGCCCTCGTCGGTCGGCCTGCCTGTGAGGGAGAGAAACACGTCGTCGAGGCTGGGCTCGCGCAACCGGAAGATCGTGGGAACCATGTGATGCTGGTCGAGTAGCCGCAGGACCTCCATGGCGGCACGTGGCCCGTCGTCCACCGGGATCTCCACCATCGACCCGACCACGCTGGGCGACTTCGTGCCCGCTCCCGTGAGAACCTGCGCGGCGAGCGCAGCGGCCGAGCTGTCGGCCATCCCGACGTCGACGAAGGTCGCTCCCATGTTGGACTTGAGCTGCTCGGGAGTCCCCTCGGCGATCACTTGCCCGTGGTCCACCACGGCCACCCGGGTCGCCAAGCGGTCGGCTTCCTCGAGGTATTGGGTGGTGAGCAGCACCGTGGTGCCCTCGCCGACGAGGGTCTCGATCATCTCCCACAGGTCGCTGCGGCTGTGGGGGTCGAGGCCGGTGGTCGGCTCGTCGAGGAACAGCACCGGCGGACGCGCGACCAGCGCGGCGGCGACATCCAGGCGACGGCGCATGCCGCCGGAATAGGTCTTCAAGGGACGGTGTGCGGCGTCGACCAGACCGAACTGCTCGAGCAGCTCGCCGGCCCTCTGCGCGACGACCTCGTGAGAGAGCCGGTTCAGCCGGCCCACCATCTTCAGGTTCTCCAGGCCGGTGAGGTACTCGTCAACCGCGGCGTTCTGCCCGGCGAGGCCGATGAGCCTCCGCACCACCGGCGCCTCGGTCGCCACGTCGTGGCCCAGCACCCGCCCGTGCCCGCCGTCGGCGCCGATGATCGTGGTGAGTATGCGCACGGCGGTCGTCTTGCCGGCACCGTTGGGCCCGAGCAACCCGAACACGGTCCCCTTCTCGACGGTGAAGCTCACGCCGTCGAGGGCTCGCACCTCTCCGCCGAAGGTCTTCTCGAGCTTCTCGGCCTCTATGGCAGAGGTCATCTGGCCACCATATCTGCCATATCTGGCTTCCAAGGCGAGCCCTGCCCTACCCGGCTCAAGGATCGGGTCGGAACAAGGCGATCCCCGCGGTCTCGGAGACCGTCTCGAACGTGGCGCGCACCGGCATGTCGATGTGGACCTCCTCCGGTTCGCATCCCACCACGTTGGTCATCACTCGCGGGCCCTCCTCGAGATCCACGAGGGCAACTACGTAGGGAATCTGGTCGCGAAACGGACGTGAGTGGTTCTGGCGGATCACCGTGAAGCTGTGGACCGTGCCGCGACCACTCGCCTCCATCCACTCGACGGGGCCTCGGCAGACCAGGCACCTGTCGCGCGGGTAGAGCTGTCGGGCGCCGCAGATCTCGCAACGCTGCACCAGGAGCCGGCCCTCCTTGGCGGCTGCCCAGTAGCGCTCGGAGTCCGGGTCGGGCACCGGCGCGGGCCTGGGCTTGGGTGGGCGCTGGTCCACCGGCGCCGAGGGATCTTCGGGCACTTCCCCTCCTTAGGGCGTTCCTTCGATGTCTTTGTTGCACGGATCGTAGGGTGGCGAGGATCGTAGGTGTGGCTGGTCGGCTGGGCCTGCTCAGGCACGGGCGGGTGCCCACAAGGATCAGAGCGGGTTGGCGTTTCCCGGTGGAGGAGCCTGTCGTCCGATGACCGAAAAGACGCAGATCGAGGCCGGGGGGGTCTCAGGCAGCACCGTAGCCCCTCAGCCTCCGAAAGCCGAGGTGGGAGGGGTGTTGACGGATACTGCCACCGCTCCGGCCGAGCCTGGGGTCGTCGGGCAGCCGCCACTCACCGACGCCGGGCTCACCGACGCCGGGCTCACCGACGCCGGGCTCACCGACGCCGGCCCCATCCCAGGGCCGCAGCCACAAGAGGCCGGTGAAGAGACCGGTCCTGGCGAATCGTGGGTCAGGACACTCGCGCGGCACCCCGCCCAATTGGGTGTGGTCGGAGGGTTCATCGTCTTCGTCTTGGTGATCGGCCTGGTTGCCCTGCTCGGGTCTCCGAGCAGCACCGGTGGAAGGCCCTTGTGGGGTACAGCTTTCGGTCCGCCGGTCACGACGCCGCAGTCGGGCTCCGGGGCTGGGTCTGGCGCCGGCGCTGGGGCTGGGGCTGCATCCTCCGGCTCTGCCCTCTCTGCTCCCGCTCCCGTGGTGGCCAGTGCTTCGGGTTCGCCAGTGTCAGGGGCCTCGGGCGCGGGCGCGGGCACGCCGGGCTCCCACCCGGCCGCGCCTTCCTCCCCGGCCCCGTCGTCGAACCCGCAGGGATCGCCCTCGCCGGGCCCCTCTTCGTCCAGTTCCCCCCCGCCACCTGCGGTCGGGCCCTGCACGCCGAACGACGTCACGATCGTCACCACGACCGACGCGCCGGCGTACTCACCCGGAGCCACGGTCACGGCAGAGACCGAGCTCGTAGACAACGTTGCCTGCGACTACACCCCGGTGGCGGCAGGGCCCTACTCGTGCCCGACCACGATCGTCTTCACCAACTCGAGCGGCCAGCAGGTCTACCCGGTGCAGGGGCAGGGCGAGCAGTGCGCGCCCCTGGACGGCGGCTACTTGACCCCCGGCGCCACGAGGACCGTGACGGTGAAATGGCCACAACAGGGGGCGATCACCACCAGCCCCACGCAGCCGTCAGCAGACCAGTACTACGCCATAGGCCAGTGGACCTGGAGCTCGGCGGGGGCCGGTGCTCCTGGGCCGTTCCAGGCGAGCGCCGCTTCACCGCCGTTCGTGGTCAGCTCCTAGCCCCGGCCCAGGACACTCACCAGGCCCTGTCGAGGAGCCTCCATCCCTCAAATTTTCTCGATGGGGCAGGGCAGGCTCATCGCATCCAGAGCTCGCGGATGCTCCCGGTGTCCTGATCGCGCAGCGCGCTCTGTTGCTCCCATGTCTCCACGCAGCTCGTCGAGCAGAACAGGAGCGTGCTGCCGTCACCGTCGACTCGACGCTCGGCGGCTGTGTCGACGGTGAGCTGGATCTGGCACACGGGGTCCGCAGTCGACGCGGCGGTGGCCGGTGGCAGCCCGAGCCGTACGACGTCCACGGGCTGCTCCACACCTCGCACCGTCATTTCCGGCGTGGCCTCGAAGGTTGCCCAGGGGGGGATCTTCTCGACGATGCTCGCCATCGCGAGCACCTCGTATGGGCGCGCCAGGTCGCAGAGGCGGGATGCGAGGTTGACGCAGTGTCCTATGTAGTCGTCGCCCTCGAGCAGGATCACCGCTCCGTCGGTGATGCCGCACTTGATGGTGATCGCTTCGGAAGCCACGTCGATCGCCGTTCGCATCTCCAGAGCGGCTGCGACGAGCGGGGTCGTCTCGACGCAGACGAGCATGGCTCCGTCTCCGAGCCACTTGGCGATCCGCACCCCCCGGCGTGAGCAGATGTCGCGCAACGCTGCCCGGAACACGCCCAGGACCGCGACCGCGCGCTGGTCACCCTCCGATTCGGTCAGCGCGGTGAAACCGGTGAGGTCCAAGAAGGCGAAGGTTCGATGTACGCGCACGCGTGAATGATCCCACCGGCCCGTGACCGTGGGCTAACCCGGCCCGGCGTATCAGGCCGCCGACCAGGCCCGGCCTAGGGCAGCCGGCTGGAGAGCAAGAGGGTGGCGCCGGCCGACAGAGTGCCGCCCGTGCCGTGTGCGACGGCGATCTCCGCGCCAGGCACCTGGGTCTCGGCGCACTCGCCGCGCAGCTGGCGAACCGCCTCGACGATCAGGAACATCCCTCGCATCCCGGGGTGGCAGGCAGAGAGCCCACCGCCGTCGGTGTTGGTAGGCAGGCGCCCCCCGACGGCCAGCCCGCCGTCCTCCACAAACGCCCCCCCCTGCCCCTTCTCGCAGAACCCGAGGTCCTCCACGGTGAGCACGACCGTGATCGTGAAGGAGTCGTAGAGCTGGGCGACGTCCACGTCGGCCGGGGTTATCCCGGCGCGGGAGAAGGCGAGCGGGCCGCTGCGAGCCGCAGGCGTCACCGTCAGGTCCTTCGTCGCCGAGAGGTTCAGGTGGTGGTTCGTCGAGTGCGCGGCTCCGAGCAGGTACACCGGAGCCTTGGCCAGGTCGGCGGCGCGCTCGGTGGTGGTGAGCACGCACGCCCCGCCACCGTCGGAGATCACGCAGCAGTCGAGGACGTGCAGAGGGTCGGCCACCATTCGAGACGACAGCACGTCGTGCACGGTGATCGGGTCCCGGTACTGAGCCTGCGGGTTGAACTTGGCGTGGTCGCGCATCGTCACAGCCACCGAGGCGAGCTGCTCGGAGGTCGTCCCGTACTCGTGCATGTGCCGACGCGCGGCGAGCGCGTAGTTGCCCACGAGCGTGTTGCCCCACAGCGCGTCGTAGACAGCGGGTCCGGGGGCGAAGCCGCCGCCCCCACCGCCGCCTCCGGTGCCGAGCCGCCTCCCCATGGTCGAGAGCTGGACGCTCCCGTAGGTCACGAGGACCACCTCCGCGGCGCCCGCCTCTATTGCGTAGGCGGCGTGCTCGACCAGGACCTCGAACGAAGCGCCTCCGAAGTTGGTCTCGTCCACGTAGGTCGGGTGCAACCCCAGGTACTCGGCCACGCCGATGGCGTACATCGGGAAGAAGCCGACGGTGGCGAGCCCGTCGACGTCGGAGAAGGACAGTCCCGCGTCGGCCAAGGCGCGCTCGGCCGCTTGCCCGTGGACGGCGTGCTCGGAGAGGTGGGGGAGATGGGGGTAGTCGGATGTGGCCACGCCGACGATCGCGGCGCGCCGGGGCGTGCTCATCTGGCTGCCTCGTGTCCCGCCGCGGCGCGCCGGGGCGTGCTCATCTGGCTGCCTCGTGGCCCGCTTCTTCGTCGGATTGGTCCCGCTCGCGCTCCGGTGCCACCACGGCGCTCAAGATACTGTGGTCCGACCAGCCCGGAAGAGCCCGGAGGGAGCATGCAGCTCGAGGAACTCGTGCTCGTGAGCGTGGACGACCACGTGGTCGAGCCGCCGGACATGTTCGAAGGCCGGCTGCCGGCCCGGTTCGCCGACCAGGCGCCGGTGGTCACCCGCCGTGAGGACGGCACCGAGATCTGGCGCTTCGACGGCAAGGAGGCCACCAACATCGGCCTCAACGCGGTCGCCGGGCGCCCCGAGGAGGAGTACGGGATCGAGCCCACGTCCTTCGCCGAGATCCGTCCCGGCTGCTACGACATCGCCGAGCGTGTGCGCGACATGGACGCCAACGGCGTGATCGGGTCGTTGTGCTTCCCGTCGTTCCCCCAGCTCTGCGGCCAGCTCTTCGCCAAGGCCAAGGACCCGGAGCTCGGGCTCGCCGTCCTTCAGGCCTACAACGACTGGCACATCGACGAGTGGTGTGGGACGTACCCCGGGCGCTTCATCCCCTTGGCACTGCCTCCGATCTGGGACCCCGTCGCCATGGCCGACGAGGTGAGGCGCACCTCGGCAAAGGGCTGCCACGCCGTCTCGTTCTCCGAGAACCCGTCGAAGCTGAAGCTCCCGAGCTTCCACTCCGAGCACTGGGATCCCTTCTGGTCGGCCTGCAGCGACGAGGGGACGATCGTGTGCCTCCACATCGGGTCGTCTTCGTCGCTCGTGGTGACCGCCCCCGACGCGCCCATCGACGTCCTGCTCGGGCTACAGCCCGTGAACATCATCCAGGCGGCGGCGGACCTGCTGTTCTCGCCGGTCCTCCGCAAGTTCCCCGACCTCGAGGTTGCGCTCTCCGAGGGTGGGATCGGATGGATCCCCTACTTCCTCGACCGCATGGACTGGACCTACGTGCGCCAGCACAAGTGGACGGGCCAGGACTTCGGGGACCGGCTTCCGAGCGAGGTGTTCGCCGATCGGGTGATCACCTGCTTCATCGACGACCCGGCGGGCATCGAGATGCGGCACCGCGTGGGGATCGACAAGATCTGCTGGGAGGCCGACTACCCGCACTCCGACTCCACCTGGCCCACGTCGCCGGAGACGCTCATGAAGTCACTCGACGGAGTGCCTGACTCGGAGATCGACCAGATCACCCACCTCAATGCCATGCGCTACTACCGGTTCGACCCGTTTGCGCACCGGCCGAAGGAGATGTGCACGGTGGGCGCGCTGCGCGCCGGGGCCGCGGGGGTGGACGTGACGTCGGGCCCGGCGGCCGCGAGTGTTCCCCGGAAGCTCGTGCGGGCGTCGGACCTGACCGGGCAGCCGGGCACGAACCGCTAGAGCCCCAGCTCCCGCTGGTCCGCCTGGCCCTCCTGGGCCACCTGGCCCGCCTGCTCCCGCTGGCCCGCCTGCCCCGGCTGGCCCGCCTGCTGCCCCTGGCCCGTCTCGCCCGTCTGCCCCGCCTGGCCCGTCTCCTCGGACACCCAGGCGAGGTAGTCCTCGTCGCCCGCCTCTATCGGGACGGCGACGATCTCGGGGACCTCGTAGCTGTGGGCCTCCCGGAGCACCCCGGTCAACCGGCCCATGAGCGGCGCTGTCGTCTTCAGCACGCACAGCCACTCAGTGGCCGATTGGACCTTCCCCTCCCACCAGTACGTCGAGGTGATCGGACCCGAGACCTGAGCGCACGCCGCCAGCCTCTGCTCCACGGCGATCCTCCCGAGCCGGCCGGCCTCGTCGGCGCTCGGGGCGGTGACGCTCACCTGGAAGTGCGCGGCCACTGGTAAATGCTCGGCCACTGGTAAGTGCTCGGCCACTGAGCGGGCAAGCTACCCTGCGCCCGGCAAAGCCCCGGTCGCGCGTCGGGACGACCGAGTAGCCACCGCCACGAGCTCACCACGACGAACTCGCCAATTCTCGTCAATTCTCGCCAAAAGTGGCCGGGCCGGGTCGTGGAAGGGCCTCGTGTTGGGTACGTGACCGGGATGGCCGGGCACTCGGAAGCCCGGAACGCGACCGGAAGGGGACAGCAATGCTGAGGAGACTCGCGTTTGCGACCGTGCTGGGCGGCGCGCTCGCCCTTGCGTCCTCCGGCGTCGCCCTGGCACACGGCGAGGGCGGCGGTGGTTGGGGTGGCGGCAGGCAGGGATCTGCGTCCGGGGCATGGCAGGGATCTGCGTCCGGGGGTTGGCAGGACCCCGCGCCCTCGAACACCGGCGCACGGGAACCTTCCGACCCGCAGCCCTTCCCGCTGCAGCGCAACGGCTCCTTTACCCCCTACCAGGGGACTCCCGTAGGGCCTGCGCCGGGGTCGGAGCCGCCTTCGCAGACCCGGCCGGCGACCACGAGCGCGTCCGCCAACGGTGCCCCGGTCGACTGTGCGAGCGCGGGAGCCTTGGAGAAGACGATCGAGGCCCGTGAGGCACGCCTCACCGCCCGGCTGGCGCGCCTCGAGGCGCTCCTTGTCAAGGCGAACTCGAACGCACCTCAGGCGAGGGCTGCCGCGATCCAGGCCCGGATCAACCGGCTGGAGAGCAAGAAGAGCGCACTGGCTTCCTACCTCGAGAGCCTCGAGTCCGCATGCGGGAGCGGCACGAGCAACTCTTGACAGGAGCGCGATCGCGAGGTGCCCGCTACTCCTGGCGCGGCATGTGCTGGGGAGAGGTCGGCATCGGGTTGTTGCCCCCGGCCACCTGGTAGTCCTCCACGGGCGTGCACTCCTGCTCGACCACGAGTGGCTTGTCGGAGGTCGTTGGCAGAGCCGGGATCGACATCTCCGCGTTGCCCATGTGGAGGGCAGAGGTGAGGTCACCGGTCACTGCGCGTCTCCACCCGGACAGGTTCGGTACCTCCACGCCGAAACGCGTCTCGAGGAAACGGAGCTGGGACGTGTGGTCGAAGGTCTGCGTGGCGACGATGCCACCTCTGCTGAACGGTGACACGACGAGCATCGGCACCCGCACACCGAGCCCGATCGGTCCGTCTATCCCTTCGGCATCCGCCGGCAGAGGGTGCTTGGTGACGTACTCCCCGGACGTGCCCCGGGGAGGCACGGGCGGCGGCACGTGGTCGAACCAGCCGTCGTTCTCGTCGTACATGATGAAGAGGACGGTCTTCGCCCACACCTCGGGGTTGGAGCTCAGCGCCCTTATGGCCATCGAGGTGAAGTACTCCCCCCACGATGCCGCCGACGGCGGGTGCTCGTCGTACCCGGTCTCCGAGATGATCCACGACACCGCAGGCAGCTCTCCGCTCTGCACGTCTGCCACGAACTCCTCGGGGTAGGTCGGGAGGAAGGCCTTCTGGTACAGGGGGGACGTCGGGCTCTTGTAGCTCTTGAAGTAGGGGAACACCGAGTCTCCCCAGGCGAACCCCGCAGCGCCGCTGTAGGCGGGCGAGGCCTCGGGTGAGGAGTACGCCTTCCACGAGATGCCGGCGTCCTCCAGCACTTCGGGCATCGTGGTCCAGACCACGCTCCACATAGCCCCGGGAGAGCTGTCGGTCACGAGGATCGGGCCCCCGTGATCGCCTGCGGGGTCGATGGTCGCCGACACCGACATCAGCCGGTTGGGGTGCGTGGGGCCCATCACCGAGCAGTGGTATGCGTCGCAGATCGTGAAGGCGTCAGCGAGCGCGTAGTAGTACGGAATGTCCGAGCGCGTGTAGTAGCCCATCGTGTGCAGTCCGGCGGCCGGTCCCTCGTACTCGGGGGAGGTGTGCACCTTCACGAACGAGTCCATTCGCCCGCCGTTCCAGCACTTGTGCTCGGCGCCCCAGGTGTGCGAGAGATCTTCCGTGCACTCCGACATCGACGTGGTCGTGTCCATGTGGTACGGCAGGACCACGCCGGTCGGTCGATCAGACTCGTTGGCCGGGTAAGGCTGCGCGAACGCTCCGTAGGAGTGTTCGGTGTGGTCGTCGAATCCCCGTACCCCGCGGTAGCTGCCGAAGTAGTGGTCGAAGGAACGGTTCTCCTGCATGAGAAACACGACGTGCTCGACGGCCCCGAGGTCCGAGCCGGCCGGCTTGGTGGAGGCGGCCTGGGCGACTAGGCGCAGTGGATAGGGCGCGCCCCCGCGGAGCACGGCGCCTGTGCCGAGGAGCGCGCCCGCCTGCAACAGCTTGCGCCGGGAGACTCGCGTCGCGTCGGGGCCGGCCACCTAGGCGACAACGTTGCCCGGGCTGTTACCCGGCGGCGCGCGGTGCTTTCCGGTGGACCCTCAGGTCTACGCGGCCCCCCTGGGTTAACGGGACGCGACGGTTGTGTGACCGGACGATGCCCTGCCCGTCAGCTACTTCGCTCGCACTCCTCGTCCTCGATGGCGTCGATCTCCGCGATGCGCGGCACGTGTCGGCCTCCCTCGAAGGCTGTCGCCAAGAACACGTCGAGCACGATGAGCGCCAGCTCCGGTGCGAGCATCCTCGCTCCCAGCGAGAGGACGTTGGCGTTGTTGTGCTGGCGGGCGAGGCGCGCGGTGGTCTCGTCGTGGCAGAGGGCGGCACGCACCCTGTGGACCTTGTTCGCCGAGATCGCCTCACCCTGGCCGCTGCCCCCGATGACGACTGCGAACTGAGCGTCGCCCTGCGCCACGGCCCTGGCGGCGGCTGCGCAGAAGGGGGGGTAGTCGACCGGCTCCTCGGAGTCGGTGCCGAAGTCCTCGACCTCGTGACCCGCAGCGAGTAGGTGCTCGGTCACCTTCTTCTTCAGCAGGAAGCCCGCGTGGTCCGACCCGAGGGCGATTCGCATCGCATCAGCCAAGCCTGCGCCTGCTGATCGTGCAAGGGGGCCCCCTGCCCCTCTTCTCGCTGCCCATGTTCTCACCGCCCCTTGCCGCGGCCCCTCACTCGGCGAAGGCATGACCGGTAACCTGTCGGGAGAGCCTGGGCCGGCCTCGTCGGTGGTGAGAGAGTCGGTGAGGGGCGGCCCACGACGCGCACGAGCCGGTCCGGTCGGAGCAGGCGAGCCCGGCTAGGCAGGCCATTCAGCCAGGCTGAGAGGGGAGGGCGACCATGCCCCACACGAGCGAGAGCCCCAGGTGGCGAGGGATCAACCACCTCGCCTTGGTCACCAACGATATGGACGCCACGGTGCGCTTCTACGTCGGCGTCCTCGGAGCGAGGCTGGTGGCGACGATCGGGACGCCGCATTTCCGGCACTACTTCTTCGAGTTCGGGCCTCAGAGCACCGTCGCCTTCTTCGAGTACGGCGATTACCACGTCGACGAGTTCGCCAAGCCGGCGGGAATTCCCGATCCACGCGCCATCCAGTTCGACCACTTGTCCTTCAACCTGGCGGACGAGGACGCGATGCTGAGCCTTCGTGACCGCTTGAAGGAGGCGGATTGCGAGGTGACCGACGTGGTCGACCACGGCTTCGTGCGGTCCATCTATTTCATGGATCCCAATGGCATCGCGCTCGAGGCCTCCTGGTGGGTGCTCGACGCGACAGGGCGCAGCGTCGACTTCTCGGACGGTCGGCTGTTCGCGGACTCCGACCCCGTGCCGGCGGTGAGGGAGCTCGAGGAGACCGGCGAGCTCAGCTCGGTCCCGCGCACGGCACTGGCTTGAAGCGGCCCCTTCGGTCCGCCGACACGGCTGCTGACCAGCTTGGCGAACTAGGCGAGCTCGGCACCCTCGACCAGCAGGTCGACGAAGCGAGCGACGAGTCCTTCCCCGCTAGCGACGCGCCGCAGTGGTGGTCGGGCAGCCGCACCGAGGACTCGCGGCCCAAGAGCTAGGACGTGCCCTGCCTGGTCAGAGGGCCGCGGCGAATATCGAGGCGTAGGCCAGGATGCCGGCCACGTAGGTGAGTGTCGAGGGGAGCATCCCGCTCTTCTCCACCGAGGTGAGGCCCTGGTAGTAACCGGCGATCGCCAGGCTCTGGTTCTGGCCTGTTTGCACCAGGAGGTAGTGGAGGTAGGCGGCCGCGATCGCGATGTTGCCCGCCGCGGAGTGCACGTCCAAGGCGCGGCCCGGGAGCAGGACGTTGTCGACGAAGTTCGCCGTCGAAGGCTCGATCTGACATACGCCGATCGCACCCGTAGACGACACGACGGTCGTCTGCCAGCCGGATTCCCACCAGCACAGGGCCTCGAGCAGGCTCGCCGGTACCCGGTAGTTCGCGGCGGAATCGGTGAAGTCGCCTTCGAGCGCGAGCCTGCTGGGATGGGCGAGCAGCGCCGGGGGCAGCCCGGCCGTGCTCCCTGAGGCCGTTACCGAGTACGAGGCGAGGGCCATCGACTGGCCGGGCAGGCGAAGTTGGGAACCGGCGATGACGAGGTTCGCGTTCGTGATCCCGTTGGCAGCGGAAAGCGCAGCGACCGTCGTGTGGTAACGCGCGGCGATCGAGAAGAGAGTGTCGCCCGGCTCCACGGTGATCGTGGACGAGGAGCTGGTGCCTCCTTGGCCTCCGCCGGGGATCTGAAGGACCTTCCCGGCGAAGACGAGGTTCAGGTTCGTGATGTCGTTGGCCGCGGCGAGCGCGGCGACGGTTGTGTGGTAGCGGGCCGCTATCGAGAAGAGTGTGTCGCCGCGTCCGACCGTGATCGTGGAGGTCGGGGCGGTGCCTCCTTGGCCTGCGGCAGGGATCTGCAGGACCGTACCGGCGAAGACGAGGTTCGGGTTCGTGATGTCGTTGGCAGCGGTGAGCTGCGAGACGTTGATGCCGTAGGAGGCGGCGATCGAGGTCAACGTCTGACCTTGGGCGACTCGCACCGTGCCGGCGGACGCGGCGCCAGCCGTGAGCGCCGACTCGAAGATCCCTGCAGTCATCCCTGCGGTGATCCCTACGGTCATCGCTGCGCTGATGGCGGTCCACGACGAGGCCGCCGCCACCACATGTCTGGCCGCCGCCACGAGCGCATGCCTTCCCGGCGCCACGTGCCTGGCCGCCGCCACGTGCCTGGCCGCCGCCACGAGCACTCGCCTTCCCGCCGCCGCATGCCTTCCCGCCAACTCCGCAGGCCTTCCCGCCGCCGCATGCCTTCCCGGCGCCACGTGCCTGGCCGCCGCCACGACACGCCTCGTTCGCCTCAATTGCCACTTGTACAACACAAGACGCAACTGTTGCAGCGGCCCCTCCTGCCCGCAAGGGCCAGCTCGGGGCGCTGCCAACCCCTTCACAACATTCCAAGGCCACCCATATCCTGCGGGCGTCAGCGTTACACCCCCGTGTGATCCTGGTGCGATGAGGAGCTTCCCCCAGGCGGCGCTGCGCCAGGTTCGAGAGTTCTTGGAAGACGCAGAGCCCGAGCTCGTGACGACCGAGCGCGCGGCGCAGATCGTGGAGGGATTCTCCGAGCTCGAGCGCCTGGCATCTGGCGGAAAGCTCCTATTCGCAAAGCGCGCTGCGGACTCTTCTACCTGGGCGAGAGCCGGCTACCGATCGGCCGGTGCCTGGCTCGCGGAGACCTCGGGGTGCTCTGTTGGAGAGGCGATGGGCTCGCTCGAGACCTCGGCTCGGCTGGCCGAGCTCGATCTCACAGCCGGTGCGCTTCGCAGAGGCGAGCTGAGCGAATCCCAGACCAAAGAGATCGCCCACGCAGCAGAGCGAGATCCCTCCAAGCAGTCCGAGCTCATTGAGGCTGCAGCCACAGGGAGCTTCAAGTCACTGAAGGCCCGCGCGCGAAAGATCCGGCTCGTTGCCGCCTCGGCTATGGAAGAACAAGCCCGCTACCGGGCCATACATAGAGCGCGGTTCTGCCGGCACTTCTCTGATGAGGAAGGCGCCTTTCGACTCGAAGCCCGCCTAGCGCCGGACCAAGGAGCGCGCCTCGTCGCCGCCTTGGAGCAGAAGACCAACGCCGTCTTCGACGAGGCGAGGGCGAGCGGCACCCATGAGCCCTCCCAGGCCTACCGGGCAGACGCCTTGGTGGCCCTCATCACCCAAGCCCCGTCTGTGCCCAGCGGGGCCACCGGGCCGAGCGGCGCCATGGGGGCTACCGGATCCGCCAAGCCGAGCGGCGCTACCGGGGCCGCCGGGTCCGCCAAGCCCACAAGGCGCGGCATACGGGCCATCTGCGGAGAGGAGCGCACCGACACCGTCGTAGTGCGGGTCGATGCCTCGTCGCTTCGGCGGGGCTACGTGAAAGGCGAGGAGACCTGCGAGATAGCGGGCCTCGGCCCGGTGCCCGTCGCTACCGCGAGGAGGATCCTCGGGGACTGCTTCTTGAAGATCGTGATCAAAGACGCCCTCGACGTGGCGAGTGTCTGCCACATCGGGCGCACCATCCCCGCCCAGGTGAAAACCGCCCTGGAGGAGCGAGATCCGACCTGTGTGGTCTGTGACTGCGCCTACGGCCTAGAGGCACATCACTGGCAGGCCGACTACGCGCAGTGCAGGACCACGAGCCTCGAGGGCTTGGCGCGTCTTTGCAAGCACCACCACGACCTCGTCACCTACGACGGCTACAAGCTCTGCGGCGGGCCCGGCAAGTGGCAGCTCGTCGCCCCGCCGGCGCCGAAGATCTTGGACTCGAGCTAGAGGGCGCGCCGGAGAACTTGCTCCGGCCGGCGCCGAAGATCTTGGACTCGAGCTAGAGGGCGCGCCGGAGAACTTGCTCCGGCCGACGCCGAAGATCTTGGACTCGAGCTAGAGGGCGCGCCGGAGAACTTGCTCCGGCCGGCGCCGAAGATCTTGGACTCGAGCTAGAGGGCGCGCCGGGCCGCGCTCTGTGCCCTCCGGCACGGCCCACACCGCCGCGTTGGCGCGTGTCGCCGTTTACCCAATCGGGCACCCGCCGCCGTCCAGTGTGCGCGCTAAGGCCCTATGCACTGGCCGCATCGCTGCGTTCCTAGGTGCCGACGCGGTCCGCATCGCAGAGCCAGCTGCGAACCAAGGAGGCGACTTCTTCGTCCTTGCGGCGAAGGCCGTGGTCGCCGCCCTCGATCCACATGTGGGTCACCGGGCCTTGGATCGCGGCGGTGGCAGCCTCTAGCTCCTCGCGAGTGCCGAACGCGTCCCGCGTGCCCGAGACGAACAGGCAGGGCACCTCGATGGCGTCAAAGTGTTCCGTCCGGCTGCGCTCGGGGCGGCCCGGCGGATGTAGCGGGTAGCTGACGAGCACCAGCGCCGCCGCCGGTTGCCCCTCGGCGACGGCGACCGAGCACATCCGCCCGCCCATCGAGCGCCCTCCGAGAGCGATCTGGTCTGTGGTGGTCCCGATCCGGCCGGCCAACGCCGTGGCCGCCTGCACGACGGTATCGACGAGCACCGCGGGCCGATCGGGGGCTCTGCGACCGGCCAGACGGTAGGGGAAGTCGACCCGCTCGACTTCGACGCCCTCCTTGGTGAGCGCTTCGTCGATGGCGACGAGCGCACTCTGGTCGCGTCCGGCGCTCGCTCCCGGAGTGAGCACCAATCCCTTCGGCATTGTCATCGAACGACGGGGCATCTAGTCGCGGGCCACCGAATGACGGGCCACCGAACGACGGGCCACCGAATGACGGGCCACCGAATGACGGGCCACCGATATGTGCTGAGCGGGCCGGGGCGGGGTGAGCTCACAGTCGAGTCGGGCAGCGGCGCGCAGGGCCAGGGCTAGATCGCCGCGCCGAAGATCCGCTCCACGCGCTGCATCAAGGCGATGGGAGAGAAGGGCTTGGTGAAGTACCCGTCGGCGCCGGCTGCCTCGGCCTCCTCGAGATCAGCGGTCTGAGCCTTGGCGGTGAGCATGACGATGGTGGTAGAGGCGGTGTCGGGATCCGACTTGAGCTTCCGGCAGATCTCGATGCCGGAGGTGTCGGGGAGCATCACATCCAGCAGCACCAAGCCGGGACGGTGGCGCTTCACCATTTCGATGGCCTGCTCACCCTCGGTGGCCTCGAGGATCTGGTAGTTGTCGCTCTCCAGGGTCATGCGCACCAGGGAGCGAACCCCGTCTTCGTCGTCGACGATCAACAGCTTCCGCATTCGTCTCCCTCCTGATGGCATTGCCCGCCGATCACGGCATTGCCTACTGATCCCCGGCCGTCTGCAGGCTAGCCACCGCCGGAGTAGAGCCCGGCTGGGCCAAGGGCAACGTAAATGTGAAGGTGCTTCCTCGCCCTGGCTCGCTCTGCATCCAGAGCTGTCCACCCTGTAGCTCGACGAGGTTCTTGGTGATGTAGAGCCCGAGGCCCGTGCCACCCACCTTTCGCACTTCAGGCCGGTTGGACCGCGAGAACTTCTCGAACACACTCGCCGATTCCTCTGCCGACATGCCGATCCCGTGGTCGATCACGTCGACGCGTGCATCGTCGCCGGCCACGCTCACGGTGACCTGGACCTCGGAGCCGGTGGGCGAGTACTTGACGGCGTTGGAGACGAGGTTGGTGAGCACTTGCACGACCTTGTCGCGGTCGGCCAGCACCATGCTCGGGGCAAGCTCGGTCGAGAAATGGTGGTCGTGGTCGACTGCAAAGGAGGAGACCACCTCGGAGACGATCTGGGCCATGTCTATCGTCTCCACCTCCGCGCTGAGGCGCCCCGATTCCATGCGCGACACAGACAGCAGGTCGTCGATCAGCCTGCCCAGCCGCTGGGAGGAGGCGTGGATCTGGGTCAGAGCTTCGTGTGACTGGACGGGATCGAGATTCGTGCGGGTGAGAAGCAGCTCGCAGAACCCTTGGATGAGGGTGAGAGGCGTGCGGAGCTCGTGCGAGACCGTCGAGACGAGCGAGGACTTGAGCTGGTCCACCTCGTGCTCACGTGACACGTCGCGAAACACGACCACCGCTCCGCTCGGTGTCGCGCTGTCCACGAACAACGCAGACGCCGTGAGCGCGACGGGCACCTTGCGCCCCTCTGCGTCCTGCAGGCTCAGTGCGAACCCATGGGAGGCGACCACGTGCCCCCTTCGGATGGCCTCGGCCGCTACCGACCGCTCCCAGGACACCGGCTCTCCGCTTTCGTCGAGGAGGACGAAGGCCTCCGACCACGATGTGGCCCCGCTTCGCCCCGTCAGCTGATCCAATGCGGGGTTCGTCCGCAGAACGCGGCCGTCGGCGCTCAACGTCGCGACGCCCTCTCCGACACTCGAGAAGATGGCGTCCACTTCGTCGCGCTGTTGGGCGAGCTGGCGCAGCAACGTCCAAAGCGCGATCGCTGCGGCGATCGCGAACACGAGGACGGCGGCTCCGATGCCGACGAGGCGCTCGGTGAGCGCAGCGACAGGGCCGTCGAGCACGGAGACGGGGTTCTCCACTACTACCGCCCAGCCGATTGACCCCACGGGAGCGTAAGCGGCCAATCGTCCCCCCTTGAAGCCCGGGACGGCAGCGGTGGCGGTACCGCTCTTGCCGCCGAGGGCCAGGGCGACGACCGAGGCGCGGGAGTACGAGACCATCGACTTTGCGGCGGGTCCCGTGATGGCGTGGCCGTCCTGGTCGACGATGACGAGGGCGCCCCCTCCTCTCAGGTTCGAACCGCCCACCGCCGCCGACAGCGAGGCGACCGGCACCGACGCCTGGACGACGCCGGCGATCGTGCCCGACGAGTCGCGTACGGGCGCACCGAGAGTCACAGCGAGCCCACCCGTGGGCGCCTCGAACGCGCCGGTCACGTAGCTGCGCCGGTTTCGCAGCACTCCCGCGAATGAGGCGCGGCGCGACCCCGACACCCCCTGCGTGGAGGGCCACGCCGGCGCCGCCGCAAGCACGTTGCCCGCCGCATCCAACAAAGAAATGCTCGAGAACTGCGGGTACAGCCTCAACAGCTCCACGACGATCTGATCCAGCGTCGGGGCTGGGGTGACGAGGCTTGTGGACCCGGGCTGGTTCGCGAGATTGTCCAGCAGCTGCAGCCGGCTCTGCACCGCGCTCGCCACCGTCTTGCTCGCCAGGCGAGCGGCCGTGAGCTCGCCGCCCAAGATCTGCGAGCGTTGGGAGTCCCGGGCCGCGAGCACCTGCCACGCGCCGAGCACTGCGACGAGGCCCACCAAGCCGCCGAGTGCTCCGAGGACCACTCGCAGGGCCATCCTGCGTCGCACGAGTCCCGAGCGGGCCGCGTGCGCTCCGTTCACCAGCCCGTGAAGATCCGGGAGCGGACCTCTTCGAGGTCTTCGATGGGGATCGACATGAACGCCTCGACGGCGTCGGGCCAGAACTGGGTGCCCGATCCTGCGACGATCTCGGCCCTGGCGATCTCGATCGGCATCGCCTTACGGTACGGCCTCGACGTGGTCATGGCGTCGAACGCGTCGGCCACCGGGAAGATCCGAGCCCCCAGAGGTATCTCGTCTCCCTTGAGGCCCTGAGGGAAGCCATTGCCGTCCCACCGCTCGTGGTGGCAGTAGACAATCTCGCTCGCGGCCGCAAGGAAGGGTATGCGCTCGAGAATCGTGCGCCCCGATCCCGGGTGCGCCCGGATCTGCATCCACTCCTCCTCGGTGAGCGTGCCTTCCTTGGTGAGCGTGGCGTCGGGGACAGCGAGCTTGCCCACATCGTGGAGCAAGAATCCGTACTCGAACTGCGGGTCGTCGCGGTGCTCAGGGGCGGCGATGGCCGTGAGTGCCATGCCGTAGCGGCTCACTCGGAAGAGGTGGCCGCCGGTGTACGCGTCTTTGGCCTCGACCGCTATTGCGAGCCCGCGTACGGTCGCCTCATAGGTCTCCTCGAGCTCCACGAGGGTCCTGCCAAGCTCGTCCGAGCGTGCCCGCTCGGAGACGTAAACCGAACGCAGGTCGACTGCGTACGCCTCGAGCTGGCTCTTCACCGCCTCGGCCTCTGCCAAGCGGTGCTCCAAGGTGAAGTGGATTCGGGCCCGGTCGGCGGCCACGGCGATGCCCAACGTCGAACCCAGCCTGGCCAGGTCCTGTTCGACCTGGCCTTCACCGCGGGCGGCCAGCAGGACAGCGGCAACGTCGCCCTGTAGATGACACGGCACGACGAGGAATTGCTCGGAGCCGTTCAAGCGCCTGCGACCACCCGACAGCAGCGGCCGCCCTGCCTCGACCCCGACCCTCGCCGCCCGCTCTGCATCTGTGAGGTCCTCCTCGTCGGTCAGCCCCGAGGACGCGAGCAAGGTCAACTGCCGAGGCCCCTCGACGCCGTAGAGTGCGCCGGCCTGGCTGTGGAGCCTCGCGAGACCGTCTTCGAGCAACTCCTGGCAGGGCGCGCGCACGGAGTCGAGGCGCCGTGCGAGCGCCTCGGTCTCTGGCGCAGGTGCTGTGGCCGCGTTCATCTCCGGAGAGCCTTGCGGCTCGAACCCTTCCGCAGGCTCGAACCCGGACAGGCCCGGGGCATCGCCGCTGGTCGGCGACCCGTGACGAGGTGGATTCCCCACGTAAGGGCAACGGCCGACCCGGAGGAGCCTTGCGACGGCCGGCCGTGCGAGGATCGTCCTCGATGCCCGGCATCGCTCACCAGGCGGCCGGCGCGGAGGCTCGCCAGGAAAAGATGGCCGAGACGCGAGCCGGCCCGGTCATGCTCGGCCCGATCCGGGACGAGGAGCTGTCAGCTCTGTTCGACCTCTTCGCCGACATCGTGGCGAGGGGCGACGGGTTCCCGCACGAGCCCCCGCTGACCGCGGAAATGTTCGCCGCGACCTGGGTGGACACGGTCTCGGCGGTGGTGGTGGCGCGGCTCGAGCAGATCGTGGCCGGGGCGTACTACCTCAAGCCGAACTTCGTCGGGCGCGCGGCCCACATAGCCAATGCGGGCTACGTGGTATCCCCCGCATACCGCCGGAGCGGAATAGGGCGCGTCCTCGTCGAGGACTCGATCTGGCGCGCCCCGCTTCACGGATTCGACGCAGTGCAATTCAACCTCGTCTTCACCTCCAACCCTGCCCGGGTGCTCTACGAGGAGCTCGGCTGGCAGGTCGTCGGGACGCTGCCCCGGGCTGTCGACGGCGAGGACTGCCTCGTCTACTGGCGTGCCGTAGGGCGCGGGTCGTGAAGGCCCTGTGGCGGGCCCGCCGTGCGAGGCCGCGACGAACGAGTCTCGTGATTCGGGACAGGGCCTGCCGAAGGGCGGGCGTCGGGAGGGGCCGGCCAGTGCCATCCGCCCGTAGACAGAGGCAGTGAGTCGTCGAACAGCACTGGGTAGCTGCTCTCTGTGTTCTTGGCGCGGTACATCGCCGCGTCCGCTTGTGCCACCAACGTCGCAGCCGTGACTTCGGGGTCGGGCGACCAGGCAACACCGATGCTCGCGTGCGAGGGCAGGGAGGCGCTCTTCAAGCGGATGTGGTGCCCCAGGTTCTGTGCGAGCCGGACCGCAGTGCTCATAGCCTCGACAGAATCCGAAATTCGCGGGCAGATCACCAGGAACTCGTCCCCACCGATCCGACCGACCAGGTCCTCGGAGCGCACACCGCGGTGCAGTCGTTCAGCGACCACGCGCAGAAATTCGTCACCGGCCGCGTGGCCCAGCGCGTCGTTGACATGCTTGAAATCGTCGAGGTCGACGAAGATCACTGCCGGCCGGCACTGGCCGTCCGCGACGAAACCCTCCAAGGCAGCCATGGTGGAGGAGCGGTTGTGGCAGCGAGTGACCTCGTCGTAATCGGCTCGGACTCGCAGCTCTTCACGACTGCGGGCACTTTCAGTGACGTCGGCAAAGCACACGATCGCCCCCGTCACACCTCCTGACTCGTCGGTCAAGGCACGGAGGCTGAGGCTGCAGAAGAGCAGCTCCTTATCGCGTTCTCCAACGCCAATTCGGACCTCGATGTCACTGTCGGTGCCGTCCGAAAGCACCGCCGCGAATGCATCCTCGAGCACCTCCCTGTCATCGTCGGTGACATTCTGGAGTTGCTCCTCGACGGTCTCGGCTCTTTCTGTCCCGAGCATGCGGTGCAGGCGGTCGTTGGTGTAGACGACTCGGGCGTCGGAGTCGACCTGCAGCAGTCCGACGGGGAGGGCTTCGGCGAGCCGGTTCAACAGCTGCTCTCTGGCGCGAAGCGCTTCTTGTGCGGCCATCTCCTCGGAGATGTCCACCATCTCCGCCACGACGCAGCTGTGGTCCGGGTCCTGTAGGAGGTTGTGGTTGGTGATCTCCATCCAGACCCACGAGCCGTCACGATGCTTGTGCCGCAGCTTGACCCTTCGTCCAGGGCCCTGCGACGCGAGCATGTCCATCCAGTTGTCGATTGCGAGGCCCTGGTCGTCAGGGTGGATGATCTCCAGCGTCCTTTGTCCCAGGATCTCGGGCGGCTGCCAACCGAGGATCTGTGTGAAGGCCTGGTCGACCTCGACCACGACCGCCGCTTCGTCCTTTCGGACGCGAGCGAAGCGTGGAGCACGTGAGGGAGATGTCTGTGCTATCCGCGTGACCCCAACGTCGTCGATGTTCTCGCCCGCAGTGAAGACCCCGATATACACGCCGTAGCGATCCTGCGTGTCGATGAAATGCAACGTCGCCACACTGTCGGGTTCGGCCCGCAGCCTCACTTGGCTCGTCGCGATGCCTGTCGTGCGCACCTTGACCCACGCGTCGATGACCTTGGTCCGGTCCTCTGGGTGGACCAGGTCGAGGGCAGAGCGCCCTTCCGCGAGCACATGCCCGCGGAGATTGACCGAAGCGGGCATCGGCACGATGATCCCGTCGGAGCCGATCGCGTAGAACACGGCCTCTGGATGGTCGGCGAGGAGTGGACCGACCACTGCGCTCACTTTGTCGCCGGCGGGGCTCGGGTCGGCGCCAACGGGGCCTGTAGCGTCGCCGACGGGGCTCGGGTCGGCGCCAACGGGGCCTGTAGCGTCGCCGACGGGGCTCGGGTCGGCGCCGCTCGTCTCCCTCATAGCGCTCCCCTCGCAATCGGCAACTGAAGGCTCCAGAGCTTCGCAGGCGGCTCCTTAGCTTTCACGTATCAACATCGGCATTGTCGTGCCCGCGTGTTAGCAGGGCTATCGGTCAACGGTTGCCAAGGCTAACCATTCGGCCCAGAGTCGATGCCACGCAGCGTGCAGGTAACGGGCACACGGCCCCGGCCCTTGCGCGGAACGGTTCACCTTCCCTTCACACCGCCGATCTTGGGCGTTCACCTGAGCCGCGTACTCTGCCTAGAGGCAGTCCCCGGGCGGGGAGGACCGGGCCGGCAAACGAAGGAGGTCTCCCATGAGAAATTTCCTCCACCAGCTCCGGCTGGCAGTAGCGGTGACGCGTTGGGCCTACGGGCGGCCTTCGTGAGGCGCTCGGAGGGCGCCCGCTAAGGCTAAGAACGTGCGCGGCTAGGCCGACCGGACGGGCCGGCCGGCCATCGCACCCCCGCCCCCGACCAGGCAGGGCCCCGCCGTACTCTGGCGAACGTGGGCCATGCGGGGCAGGTAGAGGAGGGGACCCTGCTTTGGGAGCCCACTCCCGAGAGGATTGCCCGTTCGCGCATGAGCCACTTCCTGGCCTGGCTCGCTTCGGAGCGGGGGCGTTCCTTCGGTCGCTACGAGCACCTGTGGCGGTGGTCGGTGGACCGCCCCGAAGAGTTTTGGTCATGTCTGTGGGACTACTTCGAGGTAGGCGGCGAGCACGGGCGGGTGCTCGTGCGGGGCAACGGGGCCGAGGGCGCGCTCTGGTTCCCCGGCACCACGATCAACTACGTGGACCACGTGCTCCGCCATCCCCCGGACGCGACAGCGGTCGTCGCGTGCTCGGAGGACGGCGCCTCCGAGACGGTCACCTACGGCGGGCTCGCGGAGATGGCCGGCGCCGCAGCGGCCGGTCTCCGGCGCATTGGAGTCGGACAAGGCGACAGGGTCGCCGCCGTACTGCCTAATGGTGTCGAGGCGGTAGTCGGCTTCCTCGCCACGGCCAGTCTGGGGGCAACGTGGTCGAGCTGCGCGCCGGAGTTCGGCACCCCCAGCATGGTGGACAGGTTCCGCCAGATCGAGCCGAAGGTCCTCCTGATGGCCGCCGGTTATCGCTACCGCGGCCGGAGCTACGACCTGGCCGAGAAGCTCGCCGATCTCGAGCGCGAGCTCCCTGGGCTCGCCGCCACAGTCGTGGTGGGAGGCGGGCAACGGGCCTCTTGGGATGAGCTGCTCGCCGAGCCTGCCCCTCTCGTGCCAGAGCCGGTGTCGTTCTCGCACCCCCTTTGGATCCTCTATTCGTCGGGGACCTCGGGCCTGCCGAAGCCGATCGTCCACGCTCACGGCGGGATCCTCCTCGAGCACCTGAAGGCGCTCGCCCTCCACAGCGACCTCGGCCCGGGCGATCGTTTCTTCTGGTTCACGACGACCGGCTGGATGATGTGGAACTTCCTCGTGGGCGGCCTCCTCGTGGGAGCGACGATCGTCTGCTACGACGGCGACCCGTTCTGGCCCGACCCCGTCCACCTATGGCACCTCGCCCGGGAGCTCGGCGTCACGTACTTCGGGACTAGCGCTCCATACCTGGACGCCTGCAGGCGAGCCGGAGTGTCTCCCAGAAAACTCGGGCCGCTCGAGGTTCGCAGCGTGGGTTCGACCGGTGCACCCCTGTCACCCGAAGGATTCGCCTGGGCTTCGCGCGAGGTAGCTGATGATGTACAGGTCGGCTCGGTGTCGGGTGGCACCGACGTCTGCACCGCCTTCCTCACCTCGTGCCCCCTGCTGCCTGTGCGCGCAGGGGAGCTCCAGTGCCGAGCGCTCGGGGTGAAGGTCGAGGCGTACGACCACGGCGGCTCCCCCGTGGTTGGCGAGGTGGGCGAGTTGGTCGTCACCGAGCCAATGCCCTCGATGCCGATCGCCTTTTGGGGCGACGGGGGCGGAGTGCGCCTTCACGAGAGCTACTTCGGCCGGTACCCCGGGGTGTGGCGACATGGGGACTGGGTGAAGATCACCCAGGAGGGCAGCGCGGTGGTCTACGGGCGCTCCGACGCGACCTTGAACCGCGGAGGCGTGCGCGTGGGGACCTCCGAGTTCTACAGGGTGGTCGAGGCGCTCGAGGATGTCGCCGACTCGCTTGTCGTGGACACGAGCGAGCTGGGCCGCGAAGGCCAACTCCTCCTGTTCGTCGTCCCGTCCCACCCTGTCGCGAGCCAGGAGCTACAGGTCTGCCTGAGCGAGCAGCTGCGCGTGAAGCTCTCGCCTCGGCATGTACCCGACCGTGTCGTCGTGCTGGGCTCGCTCCCCAAGACGATCAACGGGAAGAAGCTCGAGGTCCCGGTGCGCAGGATCCTCATGGGACTGCCCGTGGAGGAGGCAGTGGCCCCGGGCGCCCTGGCCCAGCCAGAAGCCCTCGAGGACCTGCTCGCCGCAGCGCGCTCGGCGGGGCTCTTGTGACCCGGCCCCGGCGCAAGGTGCTCGTAGGGCTCGTACTGTTCGCCGCCGCCGCAGCGATGGGTGGAGGGTTGTTCGCCGCCCTCGACAGCAGCGGCGTGAGCAGCCCACTCGTCGGCCGTAGCGACGTGGCGGCTCCGTCGTTCCTGCTCGAGAACCTGAGCGGCCGGGGCACAATCTCGCTTCGACAATTCCGCGGCGACGATGTCGTGTTGAACTTCTGGGCCTCGTGGTGCATCCCTTGCCGGACCGAAATGCCTTTGCTCGAGGCTGCTTACCGTGCGCACCATCAGAAGGTGGCATTCGTCGGTGTCGACACCAACGACACCAAGGGTGCGGCGCTCGCGTTCGTCCGCCGGGTCAACGTCACCTACCCCTCCGCCTTCGACCCCGACGGCAACACAGCTCCCGCTTACGGGCTCATCGGACTTCCGGACACGGTGTTCGTCGCCTCGGACGGCAGAATAAGAGGCCGCCTCATAGGGCAGATCGATGCGTCGACGCTCGAGGCCGCACTCGAGGAGGCGTTCGCCCCTCGTGGGTCCTAGGCCATGCAGGTGAGCGGGCGGCCTCCGTTGTACTTCACCATCTCCGTGAACGCCGAGATGATGTCGATGTCATCACCCGGTCGAGCTCCGTCGAGCTCGGCGTATGCACGATGCAGGTTCCCGACGAGCCGCTCGGGGTCGAGGAGATGGTCGAATCCTTCGGCACCCAGGTCGGCTTCCAGCGCTGCCTCCAACGGGCTCAGGCCGGCAGCCTTCGCACGTTCGGCTAGCAGCTGCACGTACCTCAGGTACTCGCCCACCATGTCGAGGTCCTCTGGCCTACAGACCGCTCCATGCCCCGGCACGATCACCTCGGCGTCGTACTCCATTATCCGGTCGAGGGCCACGAGCGACCCAGCAACGGAACCCATCAGCACGAACGGCGTGCCGCCGTTGAAGACGAGGTCCCCGGTGAAGAGCACCCGTCGCTCGGGCACCCAAGCCACCACGTCGTTGGTCGTGTGGGCGGCCGTACCTATGTGGGACAACTCCACCTTTAGGTCGCCTACGTAGACGTCGAGCCTCTCCTCGAAGGTCACGAACGGGGGAGCAGGCTCGAGCTCGCCCCACTCGACGGGCTCGAACAACCCGTCGGGGCGCAGGATGCCCGACTTCAATATCGCCTCGCGGCAGCGAGTGTGCCCCAGGATGGTCGCAAACGGCAGCAGGCAGTTGCCGTTTGTGTGGTCGCCGTGGTGGTGGGTGTTGAGCAGAGTACGCGGCACGCTTCCAGAGCGGTGGTCGATCTCCTCGAGGAACGCACGCGTGCGCCGTTCGGTCGAGCAGGTGTCGATCACGAGCACGCTGGGTCCTGCGACGAACCCGGTGTTGTTGATCCACCAGCTGCCGTCAGGCTGGACGTAGGCGAAGACGCCCTCCGCCACCTCTTCGGTGTGGGGCGGCGGCAAGGCACGGGAACTCGTCACGCAGCCAGTTCTACCAGCCACCGTAGGCTGCGGTCTCTGTGCCCGCCCAGCGTTCTCACACAGCCGACCAGGGCCACCTGGTGGTGGCCAGCTGGAACGTCCACAGCGGAGTGGACGGCTGGGGCCGCCCCTTCGATGTCGTCGCGGGTTGCCAGTCGATCGACGCCGACGTGCTTGTGCTCCAGGAGACCTGGTCGGCCGAGGGAGGGGAATCACTAGCCCGAAAAGTCGGCGAAGCCCTGGGATACCGCGTCGAGGAATCGCCGATTGCTCGCGGAATGATGTTCGCTCCGCCGCGCGGCGCGCGGCGCGGCTGGGGGCCGTTTCCTTTCGGGCACGCACCGTACGGCACTCGCGTCGAACGGGCCCGGCTCATGAAGAGGCGACGAAGGACTGGCAGGGGTGCGGCGACGGCGGGCAGGGGTGCGGCGACGACGGGCAGGGGTGCGGCGACGACGGGCGGGGGTGCGGCGACGACGGGCAGGGGTGCGGCGACGACGGGCGGGGGACCCGTGACGGACAGGCGCCTCGTCGTCGAGAGTGGCACGATCGGCCTGGCGGTGCTGTCGCGCCTCGAGCTCGGCAGCGTCGAGGTGTGGGACCTCGGCCAGCGACGTCGCGACCCGACGCGTCGTTGCGCGCTCGCCGTCGAGGTCTCTACCGGAGGGCGGGACCCGGTCCTGGTGGTGGGGACCCACCTTTCGCACTTGCGCCACGCGTCGCTCCAGCAGCTCAAACTCCTGCGCTCCTTGATCGCCGGTCGTGCGGGCGGCTCGGGTCGCGAGGCCGCCGCCGCGCTCGTCGGTGACTTGAATCTCCCCGCCTCGGTGCTTCCTCTGCTGATGCCGGGATGGAGAAGGGTCGTGCGGGCACGGACCTGGCCGGCTTGGCGCCCGATCGCGCAGAGTGACCACATACTGGTCACTCCCGGCATCGCAGCGGGCGGAGAGGTGCTTGCGGTCGCGGGGTCCGACCATCTACCGGTGCGCGCACGGCTCGTCTGGACTTGAACCCCAGATCTTCGCAACATTTCCGGACACGCGACCGCAAGAGGAGTGCCGTCTGCTCGAGGAGGTGACGGCCAAGGTCTGTTTGGCAGGGCGCTTTCGAAGCAGGGTTGCGAGGGTCGGCCCAGGAGGCGAGACAGAGTGCGAAGGATGAAAATCAGCAGGCTCGGGGGCCTATCGATCGTGCTGGCGGTGGCGCTCACCGGGGCAACAGCCTCGGTGGCAGGCGCCAGCAGCGCCAAGGGGCCGACGAGCCTCTCGGCGATGTCGTTCACGAACAACTTCTCGGTCATGAAGAAGCTCAAGTCGCTCGCGGAGGCCGGCAAGGGCAAGGTGGCGGCGATCCTCCCCGACACGGTCAGCTCGACGCGCTACGTCGAGTCAGACGCGCCCGACATCACCAAGGCTCTCCGTGCCGCTGGGCTCAAGTCCTCCCAGTACGTCGTCCAGAACGCGTTGGGCAGTGACGTCACCGAGCTCATGGACGCGAAGACCGACATCACCAGGGGGGCGACGGTCCTCCTGATTGACCCGCTCAACTCGGGTGTCGGCGTTTCGATCGAGAGCTATGCCAAGGCCCACGGTGTCGACGTAGTCGACTACGACCGCCTGACTTTCGGAGGCAGCCGCGAGTATTACGTGAGCTTCAACAACCTCGCGGTGGGGAAGCTGATCGGTCAGGGGTTGGTGAGCTGCGTAGCGGAATGGCACGTGTCGAAGCCTCAGGTCGTCGTCATGCACGGTGCTGCGACCGACAACAAGGCCACTCTCTTCGCTCGGGGCTACGACGCAGTGATCGATCCTCTCTTCCACAACGGCAGCTGGGTCGATGTCGCCAACACCGCCGACACGTCGGACCCGCCGACGGCCGAGAGCGAGTTCCAGGAGGCGTACACGGCGCACCCGAACATCAATGCTGCCTTGATCCCAAATGACGAGACTGGCGCGCCGATCATCAAGTACCTCCAGACTCTCCATTTAGCCCCCAGGACCTTCCCAACCACAGGCCAGGATGCGACCCTCGCGGGCCTCGACAACGTCCTGGCCGGGTACCAGTGCGGGACGGTCTACAAGCCCATCTACCTCGAGGCCGAAGCAGCGTCCGCTCTCGCGCTGTACCTGAGGGCCGGGCAGAAGCCGCCGTCCAACCTGGTAAACGGTACGACGGCCGACACCTCGACCGGAACCGCGGTCAAGTCGGTCCTGCTCGAGCCCGAATGGGTCACCGCAGCCAACATCGCCAAGACCATCATCAAGGACAACTTCGTACCGGCATCGAAGCTCTGCGCCGGATCGTTCGCGTCTGACTGCACCACAGCGGGAATCACGCCCTAGTTCAGGCAGGCCCCGAGTGATCGCGTAGGGTGGGAGCAGTGAACGCAGCGCTGTCCGAGGTGCAAGGACGCGCCCGTCCGGTCATCGAGCACGTGACACCGCAGGTCGACTCGGGCCGGTTCCCTGCCAAACGTGAGGCAGGAGACCTCGTCGTCGTCGAGGCGGATGTGTTCGTCGACGGGCACGACGAGCTGGCGTGCGACGTCCTGTGGCGCCGCGAGAACGACGACGTCTGGCGGGCCGAGCCCATGGTGCCGCTCGTGAACGACCGTTGGCGCGGTGCTTTCCCGGCGGAGGACCAGGGGCGCTACTTGTTCCGCGTCAGGGCGACGGTGGACCACTACGGCACGTGGTTGCGCGACGTCCGTATCAAGTCGGAGGCGGGCCAGGACCTCACGGTCGAGCTCCTCGTCGGCGCGGGGCTCCTGACTCAGGCCGCGACGCGCGCCAAGGGGCGCGCCAAGACAAGGCTCGAAGGCGTCGCGAAGCAGCTCGCGGCGGCCTCAGAAGAGGTGGCCGGGGCAGGGTTGACCGGGGCGGGCTTGACCGGGGCAGGGGTGGCCGGCGCGGACTTGGCCGGGGCAGCGGTGCCCGGCGCGGACTTGGCCGGGGCAGGGTTGGCCGGGGCGGGCTTGACCGGGGCACGGGTGGCCGGCGCGGACTTGGCCGGGGCAGGGTTGGCCGGGGCGGGCTTGACCGGGGCGGCTTTGGCCGGGGCAGCGGTGCCCGGCGCATCCCCGGAAGGGCTCGCGGGTGCCCCCGCAGCCGCGCTCGAGGCTGCCGCCGCCGAGCAGGTCCTGTCCCTCGTTCGCGGCAACCCGGACTTGGGTCCGGGGGTCACCTCGGACGAGCTCGCCGTCGTCGCCGACCGGCTCAAGGCCCGCTACAGCTCCTGGTACGAGATGTTCCCGCGCTCGGCTTCCCGCGAGCCGGGGCGACACGGGACCTTCGGTGACGTGAGGGCCCGGCTCCCATACGTGTCGAAGCTGGGCTTCGACGTCCTGTACTTGCCGCCGGTGCATCCGATCGGCCGGACCAACCGCAAAGGGCGCGACGGCGCGCGCGTGGCGGGAGGTGACGATCCGGGCAGCCCGTGGGCCATCGGAGGGCCCGAGGGCGGGCACACCGCGTTGCACCCGCAGCTCGGGACGTTCGAGGAATTCGAGGGAATGGTTCGCGAAGCGGCTCGATTGGGCATAGAAGTGGCCTTGGACCTGGCATTCCAATGCTCGCCGGACCACCCGTGGGTCAAGGAGCACCCTGAGTGGTTCAGGTGGCTGCCCGACGGTACCGTGCGCTACGCGGAGAACCCTCCGAAGCGCTACGAGGACATCTACCCGATCTACTTCGAGACTCAGCAGTGGAGCGAGCTGTGGGTGGAGCTGCTCGACGTGGTGCGGTTCTGGGTGCGGCACGGGATCCGGATCTTCCGCGTGGACAACCCGCATACGAAGCCGCTGCGCTTCTGGGAGTGGCTGATCGCAGAGGTGCAGGCGGAGCACCCCGAAGTGCTCTTCCTCGCGGAGGCGTTCACCCGCCCCAAGGTGATGCACCACCTGGCGAAGGCCGGCTTCACCCAGTCCTATACCTACTTCGCTTGGCGCAACACGAAGCGAGAGCTCGAGGAGTACCTGACCGAGTTGCACTCGACCGAGGTCGCCGATTTCTTCCGGCCCAATTTCTGGCCCAACACACCCGACATCGTCACCGAGGTCCTGCAGAGAGGAGAGCGGGCGACGTTCATGGCTCGGCTGGTGCTGGCCGCGACCTCGGCAGCAAGCTACGGGATCTACGGCCCCGTCTACGAGCTGTGCGAGCACGAGCCGCGTACGGTCGGGTCCGAGGAGTACCTGCACTCCGAGAAGTACGAGATCCGCCACTTCGACCTGGAGACTGAAAGCTCGCTTGCGGGGTTCGTGGCCAGAGTCAACGAAGTCCGCAGCGAGAACCTCGTGCTCCAGCACGACCGCAACCTGCTCCTCTGCCAAGTCGACAACGACCAGCTGATCTCGTACGCGCGCGGCGCCCCGGCGATCGTCCCCTCACCGACCAGTGAGCTCGACGCGAGGTCCTTGGTAGTCGTCGTCAACCTCGACCCGCACAACCGCCAGTCGGGGTGGGTAGAGATCGACTTGGCCGGGCTCGGACTCGACCCGGCGAGCACGTACGAAGCGCACGACCTTCTCACGGGTGCGAGCTACACCTGGCAGGGGCCGCGCAACTTCGTGGTCCTCGATCCGGACGTAGTACCGGCCCACATCCTCCGCCTCGGTGCGCCGTGACCCAGGCCCTCTCGAAGGCGCCCGCCTCGGTCGCGATCGGCTCGGACGTCGAGCGCTGGTACAAGGACGCGGTCATCTACGAGCTGCACGTGCGCGCCTTCCAGGACAGCGACGCCGACGGCATCGGGGACTTCCGAGGCCTGGTCACCAGGCTCGACTACCTCTCCGAGCTCGGAGTGAACGCGCTCTGGCTGCTCCCGTTCTACCCGTCGCCGCTTCGTGACGACGGCTACGACATCTCCGACTACAGGCACATCCATCCCTCTTACGGCTCGCTCAGGGACTTTCGCACCTTCCTGCGCGAGGCACACCGCCGTGGGTTGCGCGTCATCACGGAGCTGGTGCTCGCCCACACCTCCGACGAGCACCCCTGGTTCGCCAGGGCCCGGCGCGCGGCCCCGGAGAGCGTTCAGCGCGACTACTACCTCTGGAGCGACACGCCTGACCGATTCAGCGACGCCAGGGTCATCTTCAAGGACTTCGAGAGCTCCAACTGGACCTACGACTCCGTCGCCGGCGCGTACTTCTGGCACCGCTTCTACTCCCACCAGCCGAGCCTCAACTACGACAATCCCGCTGTGCGCTCCGAGATGCTCGACGTCGTCGACTACTGGCTGGAGATGGGCGTCGACGGGCTCCGCCTCGACGCGGTCCCTTACCTGTACGCGCGTGAGGGGACCACCTGCGAGAACCTGCCCGAGACGTTCGCGTTCCTCCGCGAGCTGCGTGCCCACATCGACGAGAGGTTCACCGGGCGCATGCTGCTCGCCGAGGCCAACCAGTGGCCCGAGGACGCGGTCGAGTACATGGGAGAGGGCGACGTCTGCCACATGGCGTTCCACTTCCCCCTCATGCCGAGGATGTTCATGGCGGCGCGCCAGGAGGACCGCTTCCCAGTCGTCGACATCGTGGCAGAGACCCCGGCGCTCCCGGCCGACTGCCAGTGGGCGCTCTTCCTGCGCAACCACGATGAGCTGACCCTGGAGATGGTCACCGACGAGGAGCGCGACTACATGTATCGCGTCTACGCGCAGGATCCCCAGGCGCGCCTCAACGTCGGTATTCGCCGCCGGCTGGCCCCGCTGCTCGGCAACGACCGCGCTCTGATAGAGCTCATGAACGGCCTGCTCTGCTCCCTGCCGGGCACGCCGATCATCTACTACGGCGACGAGATCGGGATGGGGGACAACATCTATCTCGGCGACCGCAACGGGGTTCGCACGCCGATGCAGTGGGGGGGCGACCGCAATGCCGGGTTCTCCAGGGCCAACCCGCAGCGGCTCTACCTGCCCGTCGTGATCGACCCCGGCTACCACGCGCAGGCCGTGAACGTCGAGGCGCAACAGGAGAATCCGAGCTCTCTGCTTTGGTGGATGAGGCGGCTGCTCGCGGTGCGCGCCAAGTACCGGGCGTTCTCACGCGGCACTCTGCAGATGCTCCTTCCCGACAACCGCAAGGTGCTGGCGTTCATGCGCTGCTACGAGGACGAGCGCATCCTCGTCGTGGCCAACCTCTCGCGTTACGCGCAAGCGGTCGAGCTGGACCTCTCCGAGTACCGTGGCTCGCTGCCGGTGGAGCTCTTCGGTGCGACCGAGTTCCCGGCGGTCGGCGAGCTGCCCTACTTCGTGACCCTCGGCCCGCACGGCTTCTACTGGTTCTCCCTCGAGGCGCCCGACTCTGCGCATCCTGCCCGGCGAGGCCGGATCACGGTGCAGGGGTCCTGGGACGATGTCTTCTCCGGCCGCCCCCTCATGGAGCTGGAGGATCTGCTGCCCGGATGGCTCGCCGAACAACGATGGTTCTCTGGCAAGGCGGGTCGGATCAAGACCACCGAGATCTTCGAGGCCGTCCCCGTCCATGCCGGCACCACCAGCGCCACGGACGTCCCGCCTCGCAACGACGAGGCGGTGGCGCAGCTCGCGCTGGCAGGGGTGGAGCTCGCGGACGGCACGATGGCCACCTATGTGATCCCGATGGCGTTCGCCGCCGGCTCGAGAGCCGAGGAGCTCGTCCGCTGGCACCCGGAGGCCGTCATAGCCGAGCTGCGCGTGGAAGGCCCTGCCGGCTCGAGCCGCGCGGGCTCGGACCCCGCCGGCCCCTCCTTCTCGGATGCCGACGGGGTGCTCTTCGACGCGGTGTGGGACCCCGCATTCGCGAGGGTCCTCGTCGCCTCCATCGCGCGACGTCGTCACCTGAGGGGCCACGCGGGGCGGTTGGTGGGGGTGCCCGCGCCGGCGCTGCGCCGGCTGGCCTCGGGACTCTCCGAGCTGGATCCGGCGCCGATGTCCGCGGAGCAGAGCAACACCTCGATCGCCTTCGGCGGCCGCCTCATCGCCAAGGTCCTGCGACGGGTCGAGCCCGGCATCAATCCGGCGGTCGAGATGGGCAGGTTTCTGGGCGAGAGAGCACGTTTGCGCCACACCTCGCTGGTTGGCGGGTCGCTCGAGTACCGGCCCGAGGGTCTGGGGCGCGATCCGATATGCCTCGTGACCCTCGAGCAGTTCGTGCCCAACGAGAGCGACGGGTGGAGCCACGTCGTCGACGGCCTCGCGCACTCGCTCGAGGAGACTCTCGCCGCGGCGTCCGGGGCCGAGATGGGTCCCTTACCGCCCGCGCGTCTCGTGGAATGCGCCGACTTCGCCGCCAAGCGAGCGGGCGAGCGTGCCCTGACCGAGGCAGCCGAGATGCTCGTGGGCCCGCAGCTCGAGTGGGCGTCCCTGCTCGGCAGGCGCACGGCCGAGCTCCACCTGGCTCTCGCCTCCGACAAGGACGACCCCGACTTCGCTCCCGAGCCCCTCACCGCAATCGACCGCCAGTCGATGTCGCACGGCGCTCGATCGAGCGCGAAGCGCGCCTTTCGCCTCGTGCGGCCGCTCGCGGAGCGCTCGGCGGCGGTCCAGGAGGTGCTCGAGCGCGACGACGAGGTAATGAGGCGGCTCCAGTTGCTCGTGGCCCAGCGTGTACGCGCCTCGCGCATCCGTTGCCACGGCGACTACCACCTGGGTCAGGTGCTGTGGACAGGGAAGGACTTCGTGATCGTCGACTTCGAGGGGGAGCCGGCCCGCTCGCTCGGGCAGCGGCGCCTCAAACGACCGGCGCTGGTCGACGTCGCGGGGATGATCAGGTCCTTCCACTACGCGGCGCGCGCCGCAGCGTTGCAGCTGAACGTGAGCCCCTCGGTCGCCGACGACCATGTGGATCTCGAGCCGTGGCTTCTCCTGTGGTACCGCACGGTGAGCGGCACGTTCCTATCCTCGTACCTCGAGTCGGCATCAGGCGCACCCTTCCTCCCCGACGGGCGCGACGAGCTCGGTGCGCTGCTCGACTTCCTGCTGCTCGAGAAGGCTGTCTACGAGCTGGGCTACGAGGCCAACAGCCGACCGGACTGGGTCGAGATACCCGCCAGGGGGATCCTCGACCTCCTCGAAGGTGGAACTTGAAGAAAGCCCTGCAGGCCCTGCAAGCCCCGCGGGCCCTGCATGCCCCGCATGCCGTACGAGCCCCGTTGCGCGTGCTCGCGAGGCAACTCGGGGTCGCGACCGGCTACACGGGCACCGACGGGCGCCGCCACCGTGCCTCGGAAGAGGTGTTGATGGCCGTGCTCGGCGCTCTCGGTGCGCAGATGGGAAGGCCCGAGGACGCCTCCCAATGGCTCGAGCTGCTCGAGGCCCGAAGGGCGCGCCAGGTGCTCGAGCCAGTCGTCTCCCACCGGCTCGGCAGTCCGTTCACCGCAGCGCTCCGGCTGCCCGCCGAGCTCGACCCGGCGCGGACTTGGGTGACGCTGCGACGCGAGCAAGGGGAGACCAGCCGCTACAAGCTGAGCGAGCTCGGCCGTCTCGAAGACGGCGCTGGGCTGGCGACTTCCGGCTCCCGCGGCCCCGACGGCTCTCACGGTCCCGCCGGCTCTCACGGTCCCGCCGGCTCTCACGGTCCCGCCGGCTCTCACGGTCCCGCCGGCTCTCACGGCCCCGACGGCTCTCACGGTCCCGCCGGCTCTCACGGTCCCGCCGGCTCCGTCAGGTCTCTGCGCGTGCGCCTTCCCGACGTGGACCTGGGTTACCACCACCTCGAGGTCGAGGGACCGGGGGTAGATGGGTCGGCCCTCGTGATCTGCGCGCCTCGACGCGCGCCGCGCCCCGCTCGCGAGTGGGGCGGCTTTATGGCCCTGCACGCCCTTCGCACCCGCTCGGACTGGGGGGTCGGGTCCTTTCGCGACCTGGGCAAGCTCGGGTCCTGGTTGAGGAGCATGGGCAGCGGCTTCGTTGGCACCCTCCCGTTGTCGGCGGTCTTCTGCGACGTTCCTTTCGCGGATCCGAGCCCCTACATGCCGGCGAGCCGCCTCGCATGGAACGAGGCGTACGTCGACGTCGAGCGGCTCCCGGAGCTGGTCGGGTGCTCGGAGGACGCCCTGCCCGATCCCGGGCTGCGCGATAGGGCGTCCGGGACGCTGCGTGCAGACCCGCAGGCGGTGACTCTGGCAAAGCACAAAGTGCTTGAGCGGTTGCGGCCCTCGCGGCGATCGGGTTTCGAGTCGTTCGTGAAGAGCAGGCCGGAGCTCGTCGCGTACGCGCGCTTTCGATCGCGCTGCGCGGCGGAGCAGAGACCGTTCTGGGAGTGGGACGGGCAGGCCTCGGCCTCATCGGCCCGCGATTCGTCAGGTGGCACGGGCCCTGCCCTCGACGCCCCGGCCCTCGACGCCCCGGCCGACGACACCGCCCTCGACGACACTGCGTTCGTGCATCTGTACGCCCAGTGGCTGGCAGACGAGCAGCTGTCGTGTGCGCGTTCTGCCTCCGGCGGCCTCTACCTGGACCTGCCGGTCGGTGTCCACCCGGCAGGCTTCGACCCGTGGTGGGAGCCCGAGTCCTTCGCCGGCGGCGTGTCCGGCGGAGCGCCCCCCGACGACTTCTTCGCCGGTGGGCAGGTGTGGGGTTTTCCACCCCTTCACCCGGAGGGGCTTCGCGAGCAGGGTTACAGATACTTCGTCTCGGCTCTTCGTCACGTCATGCGACACGCCACGATCCTCCGCGTGGACCACGTTGCTGGCCTCCACCGCATGTACTGGGTACCAGACGGCGCAGACGCGTCAGAGGGTGCCTATGTGCGCTACCACTCCGACGAGCTGCACGCGGTGCTCTGCCTGGAGGCCCACCGGTCCGGGACAGCGGTAGTAGGCGAGGACCTGGGCACCGTCCCCGGCGAGGTGCGCAAGGCGATGGAACGCGACGGGCTGGCGCGATCGTTCGTGATCCAGTTCGCGGCCGACAAGGACGATCCCTTGCCAGAACCGCCCGAGGATTCGCTCGCCACGATCGGCACCCACGACCTTCCGACGTTCGCGGGGTTCTGGCGGGGGCTCGACCTCGAGGAGCGGTACCGCGGCCACGACGAGGCCCTCGTGCGCGCCGAGAGCGACCGGGCAGCTTGGCGGGCGGCGGTGGTCAGGGAGCTCGGGGAAGGTCCTGAAGAGCCTGCGTCGGAATTGACTGCATTCTCGGGCTGTCTCGCCCACCTGGCGGCGAGCCCCGCGCGCCTCGTCATGGTCGACCTGGAGGACCTGTGGTCCGAGACCGAGCCCCAAAACCGGCCCGGTACCGGGCCCGAAGCCGGCAACTTTCTCCGCCGGGCGCGCCGCACCCTCGAGGATCTGGAGGAGGACGCCGGCGCTGCCGAGCTCCTCGCAAACGTGAACCGCCTGCGGAATTGCACGGGAGGTAACCGATGACACCTGGCCGAAGCCGGAGCGCCGGCGGCCCCATCGCAGAGCACGGGAGAGAGCAGAAGGGAAAGCAAAAGCGAGGGCGCATGGGAGAGCCCAAGGGAGAGCAAAAAGCAGAGTACAAGGACGTCACCCTGCTATCCGACGACGACCTCTACCTCTTCAACGAGGGCTCCCACCGGAGCTTGGCGTCCAAGCTCGGCGCCCACGTCGTGGACGACGCGGCGCTGGCCGGCACCTACTTCGCCGTATGGGCGCCGAGCGCTGCGTCTGTGAGCGTGGTGGGCGACTTCAACGGGTGGGACTCCGAGGTGCATCCCCTTCGCGAACGCGGGGTGTCGGGAATCTGGGAGGGAACGATCCCGTCGGCGAGGCCCGGTCACATCTACAAGTACGAGATCGAGACCCAAAGCGGAGCCCGACTCCAGAAGGCCGACCCCTTCGCGTTCTGCTGCGAGGAGCCGCCGCGCACCGGATCGGTGATCTGGCCGCTCGACTACCAGTGGGGGGACGGTGAGTGGATGGCGGCGCGCGCGCAGCGCAATACCCTCGGTTCGCCGGTCTCGGTATACGAGGTGCACCTGGGCTCGTGGATCCGCGACCCCCGCGACCCCGGGCGTCTACTGGGTTACAGGGAGATCGCTCCGCGACTCGTGGAGCACGTGCTCGACGCCGGGTTCACCCACGTGGAGCTGATGCCGATCATGGAGCACCCCTTCTATGGGTCCTGGGGATACCAGGTGACCGGCTACTTCGCTCCCTCGAGCCGCTACGGCAAACCGCAGGACCTCATGGCGATGATCGACGAGCTGCACCGTGCAGGGATCGGCGTCTTCCTCGACTGGGTGCCCTCTCACTTCCCGAGCGACGCCTTCGCGCTCGGCGGCTTCGACGGCACCAACCTCTACGAGCACGCAGACCCGCGCCTAGGCATCCAGCCGGACTGGGACAGCCTTGTGTTCAACTACGGGCGGCACGAGGTCCGCAGCTTCCTGGCCTCGTGTGCCGAACACTGGCTCACCCGGTACCACGCCGACGGTCTGCGCTTCGACGCGGTCGCATCGATGCTCTACCGCGACTACTCACGTAAGCCCGGCGAGTGGCTACCCAACCAGTACGGCGGGCGCGAGAACATCGAGGCGATCGACTTCCTGCGAGGCCTCAATACCGGCATCTACGCCGACCACCCCGACGTCCAGACAGTGGCCGAGGAGTCGACCGCCTGGCCGGGGGTGTCGCGCCCCGTCGATGTCGGCGGGCTCGGCTTCGGTCTCAAGTGGGACATGGGATGGATGCACGACACCCTGGAGTACGTCGGACGCGACCCGATCCACCGGAGATGGCACTACGACCAGCTCACCTTCCGCGCCGTGTACGCCTTCACCGAGAACTTCATGCTCCCGCTCTCCCACGACGAGGTGACCCACGGCAAGGGATCGCTGCTGGAGAAGATGCCGGGAGACGACTGGCAGAAGTTCGCCAACCTCCGGCTGCTGCTCGGCTACCAGTACACGCTCCCGGGAAAGAAGCTGCTGTTTATGGGGTCGGAATTCGGCCAGCGCCGAGAGTGGGACCACGACACCTCCCTCGACTGGCACCTCCTCGACCATCCGTCCCACTCGGGCCTGTATCGCTTCGTCCGCGACCTCAACTCGCTCTACCGCTCGACGCCTGCGCTCCACGAGCTCGACTGCGAGCCCGGAGGGTTCGAGTGGGTTATCGGGGACGACGCGGCCAATTCAGTGGTCGGGTTCCTCCGCTGGGGACGGAGCGAGGGGGCGCCGCCCGTGCTCGTCGTGTGCAACTTCACGCCCGTGGCCCGTACGTCGATAGCGGTGCGCGTGCCGGCCGGTGGCCGCTGGCGCGAGCGGCTGAACAGCGACGCAACTGAGTACGGCGGAAGCGGCGTCGGCAACCTCGGCGAGATCGCCGCGCAGCCGGTGACGTGGGAGGGAGGACCGAGCTTGGCCTACGTGACGGCGCCGCCTCTCGCGGTGGTCGTGCTCGAGCCCGCCGGCTGATGCGCGTCTGGCCCGGCAGCCCCTTCCCCCTGGGGGCGACGTGGGACGGGGAGGGGGTCAACTTCGCGCTCTTCTCGGAGCACGCCACCGGCGTGGAGCTGTGCCTCTTCGACTCCGCCTCGGACGAGAAGCCCTCCACCACGGTCCCCATGCCGTCTGCGACCGACCGCGTGTGGCACTGCTACTTGCCCGACGCCCGCCCCGGCACTCTCTACGGGTACCGAGTCGAGGGTCCCTACACCCCCGACGAGGGTCATCGCTTCAATCCCGCCAAGCTCCTCCTCGACCCGTACGCCAAGGCCACGAGTGGCACCTTCCGCTGGTCCGACGAGCTCTATGGCTACAAGGTCGGCGATCCGGCTCGCGACGCCTCTTTCGACGACCGCGACTCGACCGCCTCGATGCCCCGCTGCATGGTGGTGGACCAGGCCTTCACCTGGGGGGACGACAGGCGACCCCATACCCCTTGGAACCACACGATCGTCTACGAGTGCCACGTCCGTGGGATGACGATGTGGCATCCCGGCGTGCCGGATCACCTGCGCGGCACGTACCTGGGACTCTCCTCCGATGCCGTCGTCAACCACCTGCTGTCCCTGGGCGTGACAGCACTTGAGCTCATGCCGGTGCACCAGTTCATCTCCGAGCGTGAGCTGGTGGACGGCGGGCTCACGAACTATTGGGGTTACAACTCGATCGCGTTCTTCTCACCGCACGCCGATTACGCCACCGGGCATCTCGGTGAGCAGGTCAGCGAGTTCAAGTCGATGGTGAAGACACTCCACCGTGCCGGGCTCGAGGTGATCCTCGACGTCGTGTACAACCACACCGCCGAGGGCAACGAGATGGGCCCGACCATCTCACTGCGCGGGATCGACAACAGCGTTTACTACAGACTCGATCCGGAGCATCCTCGCACCCACGTCGACTACACCGGCACTGGCAACACGCTCAACATCGTCCACCCGAGAGCCATGGCCCTCGTGATGGACAGCCTCCGCTACTGGGTCACCGACATGCACGTGGACGGGTTCCGCTTCGACCTCGCCCCTGTGCTCATCCGTGGCATCGAGGACAAGCGAAGCTCGTTCTTCGAGATCGTCCAGCAGGACCCGGTCCTCTCCCAGGTCAAACTCATTGCGGAGCCCTGGGACGTCGGCCCGGGTGGCTACCGGCTCGGCGGCTTCCCGCAGGGTTGGGCCGAATGGAACGGAGCGTTTCGCGACTGCGTCCGCCGGTTCTGGCGCGGTGACCCCGGCCAGGTCCCAGAGCTCGCCTCCCGTCTCACGGGTTCGAGCGACATCTACGCGCCGAGCGGGCGGAGCACCTATGCGAGCGTCAACTTCGTGACCTGTCACGACGGCTTCACCCTGAGCGACGTGGTGGGTTTCGACCACAAGCACAACGAGGCCAACGGGCACCACAACACCGACGGCACAGACGAGAACTTCTCGAGCAACTGGGGCGTCGAGGGGCCTTCGGAGTCGGTTCGCGTTCAACGGTTGAGAGACCGCATCAAGCGCAACATGCTCGCCACCGTCTTCTTCTCTCAGGGAGTGCGCATGCTCCTGTCGGGAGACGAGATCGGCCACAGTCGCCAGGGCAACAACAACGCCTACTGCCAGGACAACGGGCTCAACTGGCTCAACTGGGACCTGGACGACGCCGCATCGGGGCTGCTCTCGTTCACACGGGAGCTGACGGCGATCGTCCGTGCCAACCCCGTCCTCCGCCGCCGTGCCTTCTTCACCGGGAGCCCGATCTCGCCCATAGGCATGCGGGACCTGACTTGGGTCCGGCCCGACGGGCAGGAGATGACCGAACGGGAATGGTCCGACCCCGACACACGCTCCATCGGCATGCTCCTATCGGGCCGGGCGGCGGACGACGTCGACGAGCGCGGCACCACCGTCTACGGCGACACTCTGCTGCTGCTGCTCAATGGCGGGGCCCGGTCGAAGCTCTACACGCTGCCGCGTCTCGAGTGGCCGGGGATATGGGACCAGCTGCTCAACACCGCCCACCCGGGCCGGCGGCCGGTGAAGGCACCCACGGTCAACCTCACCGCGCACTCGGTCATCCTGCTGCGTCACCTCCAGCGAATCGAGGTGTAGCCAGAGGGTCAGCCGGGCAGCCTCAGGTGAGAACGCTGGGCGAGGTCGACGAGCCGGAGCCTGCGATGGAGGCGAACGAGACGGCTCCCTGGGGGGCGGCCTCGGAGACCGGCTGCCCGAAGTCGCTGAAGGCGATCGTGAACGAATTGGTCTGCCCGGAGGAAGTGCCGCGCTCGCTGTAGCTGACCGGAAGGTGAGTAGCGGCGGACACCTCGAGAGAGGCGGTGCCCTTGAGAGCGTCGGTCTGGCCGGCGATGGTGACGGGCGTGATCGCCCCGGTGACCTTCTGCAGCTTCCGGCCGCCGCCCGTGCTCGACGACAGGTGCTGCGGCTCGAGCGTGATGTTGTCGGTAAGAGCCTGGCCGGTGTTGACGGCCGCGTACACGGACCCGTAGGGCTGATCGGACGGGGAGAGGGAGATCCACTGGTTGGCGTGGGCTTGCGCGATCGCCGCCGTCACGCCGAGGTTCTCTTGCATCGCGAGGGCGTCGCCCTGGAAGTAGCACGCGGTGCCGACCACGAGGACCGTGAAGCTCGAAGCCCCGTTCTTGTCGTTGCTCGTGATCACCTGCTTGCCCGAATCGGCGCCGGCATCGCCGACCGTGGTCGAGTCACCTGAGGTGCCGGTCGATCGCGAGACGTAGTGGAAGCTCCCGGCGGCACGAGCGGCTGAAATTGCGCGCCGCAGGACGCTTCTCGCGGCGGGGGACACCGGTGCGGAGGACACCGGTCCGGAGGCAGGCGTCGAGGACGGGCTGCTGTGACCGCCGAACAAGGCCACGCCGCCGCCGGCGAGGAGCCCGACCACGAGCACGACGGCCACGACCGTCACCACGATCCGGCCCCTCTTCGAGCGGGGCCGGGACCCGCCGTCGAGGTCGCCCGACGCGAGCCCGGCCGTCTCGTAGCCCGTGTAGCTCCCGTATCCCGGGTATCCCGTGTAGCCCGCGGGCGGTGGTGGGTAGCCCGGCTGTGGGTAGCCCGGCTGGCCCGGGTAACCGGCTGGCGGCTGCGGCGGGTAGCCAGGCTGTGGAGACCCCGCCTGTCCCGGGTAGCCGGCGGGCGGCTGCGGGTAGCCCGGCTGCGGGTAGCCCGGCTGGCCCGGGTAACCGGTGGGCGGTTGCGGAGGGTAACCGGTGGGCGGTTGCGGGTAGCCGGGGTGAGGCGATGGGTAGCCGGGGTGAGGCGGTGGATAGCCCGGCTGTGGCGGCGGGTACCCGGCGGGCGGCTGCGGGTAGCCGGGCTGCGGTTGGGCGAAGCCCGGATGTGGGGGCGGGTAGCCGGGCTGGGGCCCGCCCGGTTGCTGGTACTCGCCCGTTCGAGACGGGTCGTCGTCGCTTGCTTCCGGGGTGCCCGGCTCGATCTCTGCGCTCCAGCTCGGGGCCGGCGAGTCCTGGTCGCCGTGCTCTTCGTCTTGCTCCGGCACCGGGTCAGACTACGTCCGGCCCACCTGCATCGGTCCGCGGCCCTTCAGTGCCCCCGCCCTCACCCATGCTCGTGTGCGGAGCTCTTGCACCGAGGGCCGCTGCGGCGCGCAGGTGCTCCGCCAGCTCGCCCGAACGGGCGTGGGCGTTCGCGCCGCTCGTGGACGGCATCAGGTAGACGGGCCGCCCTCCGATCGTCTGCGGTTGCGGCCCCGCCTGGGCTCGGGGGTCGACGGCCGCACGCCATCCCGACAGCCCCACCATGCAAAGAACGCGGGGCCCGAGCCACCGGGCCACAAGCTCGACGCGTGCCATGCCTTCGCGGTACTCGGAGGGAGTCAACTCGGCCGCCCTCGAGGTCGGCTTCTTCACGAGGTCGGTCATGCCGATCCCACGCGTATGGAGAGCGTGCATCGGGTCGCGATCGCGCGTGACCAGCCCGGCGGACAGTGCCGCCGGCCAGAAGCGGTTGCCAGGGCGCGCGAAACCGACTCCGGCGTCCGCCGCGAAGAGGCTGGGGTTGAGCCCCACCACGAGGAGCCTCATGTCCGCTCCCACGTAGTCGGGAAGAGTGCGCAACCTGACCGCTCGGACCCTCACGACGTCGCCGTCCACCCTCATCCTCTCGACGTCGAAACCCGCTCCTGTGAGCACCTCGCACAAGTGGTCGGGTCTCCAGGCGCAGAAGAAGCGTCCGCCGACATCGTCGGTCGGGAGCGCATCGCCCTCGTACTCGCCGGCGAGCACCTGTAGGTCGACCGGCGCACCCACCACGAGCGTCCGGTGCAGGTCGGCCAGGGCGGCAGGGAGCCTCACCCCGGGCAGGTGCAGGTAGCTCATGTTCGCCCAGCCTCCGTAGAGGCTCCGGCTCTTGAACGGGAGCGCCTCGAGATCGCCCTGCACGAGGGTGGCGTCGGGCGCGACCGCGCGGCACTGTTCGAGCATGGCGCGCGCAGCGTCGATGCCGATCGCCGGCTGTCCGATGTCCGATATGTACCGACCCGCTCCGCAGCCGAGGTCGACGCGTGGAGGTCCGTGCCCGTGCTCGGCTCTCGGCTCACCACGAGGCCCAGGCCCTGCCTCCGCGATCGGTCCGGCCCCCTCGACGCCAAGTTGCGCCGCCAGCTGGGCTACGAGCTTTGCGAACGCCTTCGCATGTGCGCGGCGCACCGGCCGGCGACGCGCCGCCCACGCGGTTCCCCGCGCCTCGTAGACATCGACAGTCGCCTTCTCCATGCCCCCGATGTCCTCTCGCGACTTCTGCCTCGGCCCTACCCCGACGGGGCCCGTCTTGCGCCAGGCATGCCCGGGGCCTACTCGGCGAGACCGACCGGCGATCCGTCGACGATCTGGTCGAGGTACTCGGAGAGCCCGTAGCCGGCGCGCCCGTCGTCGAGGGTCCACTTGGTGAGGCCCTCGGAGATCCTCGTTAGCAGCTCGGCGCCGGAGGCGTCACGTCTGCGGTTGCGTAGTGGCACCAGATTGAGCACCTGGCCGCGTACGCTCCAGCTCTGCTCGCCGGAGCTCAGCTTCGCCTCGAGCGAAGTGTGGTAACTCTCCTCGTCCCACGTCGAGCTGATGCGGAAGTCGTCGCAGAGGTGCATCTTGCCGTCGTCCCACACGAACCCGGCGCGCACTCCATTCCCGTCGCGTCGTGCGATGCGCGAGCCCATGAAGCCGAAGTCGGCGCCGAAGTTGGCCGTGAGCCACCTGTAGTAAAAGGGAGCCTGCCAGTAGCGAGGCCCCCAGCTGTGGTCGCGAAGGCCGTAGCCGTGAAGCTCGAAGCGATCATCTCCGACAGATACCGAACCCGTGGCTTCAACCAACTGCTCGTAGTGGCCACGGGCGAATTCCTCTCCCGGCCGCTCGGCCGGAGCCTCCGGTTCTCCGCCGAACATCGTGGACCTGCCCGCGTAGGTCAGCTCCACCGTGCAGTCCACGTGCGGGTTCGTGGTGAACGCCACGCGCGGATCGGCCATTTGCCGGGGCTCCTCGAGTAGCACCACCGGTCCGGCGTAGCTCACCCGCAGCTCTTCGAAGGGCTCTACCACCGAGAAGCGCATCCCTGCCGCGTCGAACGCGTCGTTGTTCTCGACCGAGGGCCGCTGGAACATGAAGCCCACCCGGCCGTCGGGCAGGAATATGCAGACGGTCATCTCTCCGGTGCCCTCGTTCGCTCGGTTGCCGAGACGGAAGAAGCCGCCGAGACGCTGCTCGGGATCGAAGGCGTTGAAGTACATCGACTCGTTGAAGTTGGGCTCGGGTCCCAGCTCGTGCATGTACTCGTCGCGCGGTTCGAGGCGGATGCGGATGTCGCCGAGCATACGGGAACCTCGTGCCCCCCTTAGGCTTTGCGCATGGACGCTGGCGTTCTCTCCGAACGGCTTCGGTCGGTCCTTGCGCCGGTCTTGGGCGGGGACGTGACGGTCGGAGGCCTCGAGCGCCTGCCGGGGGGAGCCTCGCGAGAGACGTGGGTGTTCGACGCGTCGCGGCCAGGCCGAGAGACAGTGAAGCTCGTGCTGCGCCGCGATCCCGAGGGCGCCCCTGCTTCGGGGCTGCGACTCGAGGCAGGCCTGCTCGAAGCGGCGGCGAGGGAGGGGGTCCCGGTGCCGAAGCTCGTGCTCTGCGGCGACGCCGGAACGGGACTCGGCTCGACCTTCATGGTGGTGGAGCACACCGAAGGGGAGACGATCCCGCGCAGGATCCTTCGCGACGAGACTCTCGCTGCTGCACGCGCGCACCTCGCCGAAGGTTGCGGCGAGGCTCTGGCCGCCATCCACCGCATACCGGTCGCCTCCGTGCCCGGGTTGCCGTCGGGTGACCCTCTCGAGCAGCTGCGACTCCTGATCGACCGGCTGGGGGAGCCGCATCCGGCGTTCGAGATCGCGTTTCGCTGGCTCGAGCACTCGCGACCCCCGTCCGGTGGAGAGGTGGTGGTGCACGGGGACTTCCGAAACGGCAACCTGATCGTCGGGGCCGAGGGGATCCGGGCGGTCCTCGACTGGGAGCTCGCCCACGTGGGCGACCCTCTCGAGGATCTCGGGTGGCTGTGTGTGAAGGCCTGGCGGTTCGGCTCGCCCCTGCCCGTAGGGGGGTTCGGAGAGGTCGAGCAGCTCACCTCTGCCTACGAGCGAGCAGGCGGGTTGCAGGTGGACCACGCGGCTCTCAGGTGGTGGGAGGTCCTCGGCACCCTGCGATGGGGTGTCATCTGCATCGTCCAGACCCTCACCCATGTGTCCGGGGCGGTGCGATCGGTCGAGCTCGCAGCAATAGGGCGCAGGGTCTGCGAGGTCGAGTGGGACCTTCTGGAGCTGCTCACATGAACGAGGCCGGACTGCCTTTCCCTCCGCCCGATGCGCAGTCCGGCGAGCACGTTTCGGACGGGGCCTCGTCCCACCAGGCTTCGGAAGCGGACCACCTCTACCGCCCTCACGACCTCCCGACTCTGACGCAGCTCGTCGACTCGGTGCGGACGTTCCTCGAGTCCGACGTGCTCCCGAACAGCGCGGGGCGAACCCGATTCCACGCCCGGGTGGCAGTCAACGTCCTCGGAATGGTGCTCCGCGAGCTCGAGCTCGGTCCGGGCCAGGCTGCCGATCACGCCGAGCGGCTGTCCTCACTGGGGGTGTCGAGCGAGGAGGAGCTGGCAGCGGCGATCCGCTCCGGTGCGCTAGACGATCGTGTCGCCGAGGTGGTCGAGGTGGTCCGGGCTACCGTCGCCGACAAGCTCGCAGTGGCGCATCCGGGCTACACCGAAGCGGGCCGCGCCGCGCCGCCGACTCCGGCTGATCCCACGTAGAGGCCCTGCGGATGAGCAGACCCGGTTCGCTGGCCGTGCCCGAGGACCGCAGGCTCAGCGTCCTTCGAAGCGCGGTCGTCGCCCCTCGAGCATTGCGGTCACCCCTTCGACGGCGTCCGCGGTGCCGGCCAGCTTGCTCTGTTCCTCGAGCTCGTGCCGCATAGCAGAGCGAGCCTGTTCGACGAGCCCGGCGCGCAAGGTGGCTCGCGTGGCGAGCACTGCGAGCGGCGCGCCCTCTGCTATCTCGCGAGCCACGTCTTGCGCGATAGAGACCTCCGAGCCTTCCGCGCCGACCCTGTCCGCGATTCCGATCCGCATCGCCTCCTGTGCGTCCACGCGCCGACCGGTGAGGAAGATCTCCGATGACCTCCCGGGCCCCACGAATCGCGGCAGCGTGAGGGACAGGGCGAATCCCGGATGGATCCCGAGCCTGACGAAGTTCGCCTGGAACCATCCACGCTCGCCCACGACTCTCGCATCGCAGGCGAGAGCCAGGCCGAAACCGGCCCCCACCGCGGCACCCTGCACCGCCGCCACGACCGGCACCGGTGAGTCGAACACCCTCGCCGCCTGGACGTAGAAAGCACCCGTGCGTTCGTCGAACCCTGCGCCGTCGGTCGGGTCGGGCGCTTCGGTGTCGCGGAAGTTGGCTCCCGCGCAGAACGAGCGTCCCTCGGAGCAGAGCACGGCCGTCCGTGCGCGCCCGGCGAGCCCCTCGAGCGCGTCCGCGATCGCACGGAGCAAGGGTTCGGTGAGCAAGTTGTGCGGCGGCTTGCAGATCGTGACGGTGGCCACGCCGTCCTCGACGGTGACCGTGACCTCGCCGTGCGAAGGTTCCGAAGGAGGCATCGTCCAATGCTGTCCTGGCTCTGTTGCTGACGCCAGCTCGTGCCGGCCCCTGTTCGGTACGGTGGGCTGATGCGCCTCGTGTCCTTCGTCTCCGGTGCCTCGCCTCCATCGAGCGCGAAGAGCATGTCGCACGACGAACCACCTCGAACCGGGGTGGTCGTGGACGACGAGATCGTCGACCTGACAGATCCAGCGGTCGGCTTGCCAGGAGGAATGTGCGACCTTCTCGCAGCCGGGCCCGAGGCCCTCGAGCGTGCCGGTGCCTCGATCGGGACCAGAGCCCGGCGCGTACCGATCGAAGCGGCTCGCCTGGTGGCGCCCGTGCCGCTCCCGGCCAAGGTGCTCGCGATCGGGCTGAACTACGCAACTCACGTGGCGGAGATGGGAGGGCGCCCGCCGGAGCACCAGGTGTGGTTCAACAAGCAGAGGACCTGCGTGGTAGGTCCGGGTGAGGCGATCGAGATCCCCAAGGTGTCCGAGCAGGTCGACTACGAGGGCGAGCTCGCCTTCGTCGTCGGCAGGCGTTGCAGGCACGTCGACAGGTCGAAGGCCCCGAGTGTCGTGGCCGGGTTCACCGTCATGAACGACGTGAGCGTGCGCGACTGGCAATGGCAGTCACCGACCTGGACCATGGGGAAGTCGTTCGATACCCACGGCCCGATGGGACCGTGGCTCGTGACCACCGACGAGATCGGTGATCCGCACCAGCTCCGCCTGAGGACGTACGTCGGCGACGAGCTGCGCCAGGAAGGTTCCACCGACGACCTGATCTTCTCGTGCTGGGAGATGGTCGAGCACCTGTCGACCGCGTTCACGTTGGAACCGGGCGATGTCGTATCCACCGGCACTCCGGCCGGGGTGGGCGCGGGCTTCGACCCGCCGAAGTGGTTGCGCGAGGGTGACGTCGTGCGCATCGAGATCGACGGCATCGGCACGCTCGAGAACCCCGTGGTGCGCGAGTCAGAGGTCGATTTACCCGAGCCCGATTGACCGAGCCCGATTGACCCGAGCCCGATTGACCCGAGCCCGATTGCCCCGAGCCCGATTGCCCCGAGCCCGATGAGCGATACCGCCGGGCCCCATCCCAAGATGTTGCACGTGACGCGCAATCTGGCCATTCCGTTGGACGAGCTTCGCTGGCGCTTCACCACGAGCGGCGGCCCGGGTGGCCAGCACGCCAACCGCTCGAGCACGAGGGTCGAGGTCCTCTTCGACGTCGAGAGGTCGGCTTCGCTCGGACCTCGTCAGCGCGCGAGGCTGCTCGAGCGTTTCGGTGCGACGGTGAAAGCGGCCTCGGGAGACCAACGCTCCCAGGCCAGAAACCGCGAGGTCGCGATGCAGCGCCTCGCCGAGAGGCTCTCCGGGGCGCTGCGCACGAGGCGAGGCCGCGTCGCCACCACACCTTCTGCGGGCGCGAGGGCCAGGCGTCTGGAGGACAAGCGCCGGCGCTCGCAGCTCAAGCGTCAACGCGCCGGGTCCCGTGAGCCCGACAGCTGATCCACCCCACGTGACCGGCGACAGCGTCGCACCTCGGGTGTGCCTGACACAGAAAGCCTCAACGTCACCACAAATGCCACGACAAGTTTCTCCGGGCGGTTCGTTCTCCATGGGTAGTGGGGTCTGCCGGCCCGGGTCGGGCAGGCCCGGAGAGGCGAGCCGTGGCGTCCATGCCTACTGCCACCGAAGAGGGTCAGGCCTCCCGCTTCGGCTCGCGCCCGAAGGCGTTGCGCGCAGCGGGTGTGGGCCTCGCCGCGTCGGTACTGGTGCTGGTCGTCTTGTTGCTCGTCTTCCTGCCGGGCGCGTCCCACGGGCACCATGCAGCGCGGCGCTCGGCGGCCATGCCATCCCGGTCGGGTGCGAAGACTCCCGCCTCGTCGGTCCCGGCGCCGTCGACGCCTTCGGCGGGCAGCAGCTCATCGGCCTCGTCGGGCGTGACCGGTTCCGACGAAGCAGGCGCCGGTGGGTCCGGGCCGTTCGGCGGCGGTCTGGTATCGCCCGCCACGGCCGCTTCAGGCGGGAGCGCCGGGTCCGCCGCCGGCGACACAGGCTCGCCGGGCTCGACGGATTCGACAGGTGCGGCTACCGCGCCCGGCTCCTCGGGTTCTCCTGCATCGCCAGCCCCTCAGGCCCCTTCCTCGCCACAGCCTTCCCCGCCGTCGCCGTCTCCCTCGCAACCGGCCCCCTCGTGCCCGATCCCGACGGCCTCCACGGCCGCTCTCGGTAGCTCCCTCTCCCAAGAGCTGGCCCAGTTGTGCCAGGCGCTCGAGGGAGCCGGGTCCAGCACCCCGGCCCTCTCTGCCGCGGGCACAGGGGCGCCGGCAGCGACCCCCTCACAGGCAGCGACGACGGCCAACACCTCGCCGGCAGCGCCCGCCTCGGCGGCAGGGCCCGTAGCGCCGGCGGAGCCCCTCGGTGGGGCCCTCGACCCGAAGGCCGCAGCGCTCTCCCTGCCCTGACCCTGGCCGCTTCCCCGACTAGCCGTCAAGCAGTTCGGGACCTTCGGCCCTTTCATTGCACAAGGGTGAAGCTGCATGCTGTTAGCACGTCGAGACGCGTAAGCAGATCTCGATTGGGATACGTCCGGAGTGCCGCCCACCTGGGACGTGTCTCTTAGGCCGCCTCCGGCGGGGTCACGGTCCTCCGGATCGTTATTCTGCGGAACCCGCCGGAGGTGGCCATCTTCTCCGGCCAGGCCCCCGCCCGACGCGGACCAAGCCACCAGGCCCACCTGGGCCACCTGGCCCTCCAGGCCCACCAGGCCGCCCGGACCGGGCGAGTCTCAGGAAGCGCAGTCGCGGCAGACGCGCGCCGACGAGTCCGCCAGCTGGGCCCTCTTTCGAACCAGGAAGCACGAGCTGCACACGAACTCGTCCTCCCGACAGGGCGACACCGCCGAGCCCAGCAAAGGCCCGAGGACGAGCGTCACGACCTCGGCCTGCTCCTCGTCCTCGTCTGCCCCGGCTTCATCGGAGTCCCCGGCGAGTCGCTCGGCGAGGATGTGGTCGAGGCTCTCCTCCACGTCCTCGAGGTCCGGGACCTCCAGGTCGTCCAGCTCGTCTAGCTCGTCATCCTCGAGGACGCCGGGGCGGGAACCGTCGCCGTCACGGGCACCCTCGGGCAGGTGCAGCGCAATGGTGAGCTCGACCCCGGCAGAGCCAGCACGGCCCCCCTCGGCACGGGCGTCTGTATCGGTGTCGTCGGCGCTGTGAACCAGGTCCTCGAGGGTGAACTCGAGCACGTCCTCGTCGACGTCCTCCTCCGCCACGTCGTCGTTGTCTAGGTCCTCCTCCAGCAACGTCTCGTCGTCGAGCTCCGCGACCGCCAGCTCCTCGGGTGGCTCCAGGTCGAGCTCACCCTCGGTGAAATGGTCCTCTGGCCTCTCGTTCTGCTCCATGAGGCGCATGCCCGGCCCCCTCTTGTCGGCGGCGACCCGGCCGGGAAGCCCGTCCTGGGCGCGCCACTTCCTGGTCACAGCATCTGACGGCGCAGGCGCAAAGGCAAGTGCCTTCTGAGATCCAGGGCTCGGATTGCACCTGACGCCCCGGTTCGGAGGTGCAGAATCCGATGGTGCACATCCCCGCCAAGGTCGACTACGGGATGCGGGCGGTGCTGGCCCTGGCCGAACGGGGTGAGCCGACAACGGCCGAGGAGCTCGCCCGCTCGCAGGGCCTGCCCCTCAAGTTCCTGGGAGCCATCTTGAACGACCTGCGGCGATCAGGGCTCGTGGCCAGCCGGCGGGGATCGGAGGGTGGCTACCGCCTGGCGAAGCCGGCGACAGAGATCACCGTCGCCGACGTGATGCGCGCCCTCGACGGGCCGCTCGCCGAGGTGCGGGGACTGCGGCCCGAGGCGACGAGCTACAGCGGGGCCGCGGAGCACCTCCAGGAGGTGTGGGTGGCTGTGCGGGCCGGCCTGCGCAGGGTGCTGGACACCGTGACCGTCGAGGACGTGGTCACCGGGCGCTTGCCGGTGCAGGTCGCGGAGCTGATCGAGGACCCCGACGCCTGGGTGCCGCGTCCGACATAGGCCGAGCTGCATAGAGGACCCCGACGCCTGGGTGCCGCGCCCGACTTGAGCAGCCGCGGCCCTATCCCGTTCAGGCCGGGTGTACTCCGCCGGGCGACGCAACCGAGCGCCTGAGGCTCGACGGGCTCCAGGCCTCGTCCAGAAAACTGGCGATCTCGGCGGTCAGCCGCTCTGGATTGAGACGCAGCTCCAGCAGCGAGTGCGCCTGAAGCAGGCGGGCGTCGGGCAGTTGGCGCGCCAGGTGGTCCGCATCGGTGAAGGGGTGGACGAAGTCCCTCTTGTGGCCGATCACGAGCGCGGGCGCTTCTATGGCCCGACGTTCCTCGTACGTCGGGGTGATCGGACCGACGAGCATCCCGTGGAGGACGGCCGCGGCCTCGTCGGGCGGGAGGGTGAGGGTCGTGACCACGCTGTCGAGGGCGCCTATGCGGGTGCGCGGAAGCCGTCGGGCCACCGATGCCACGGCGCGCCACAGCGGGGCTGCGTAGTGCACCCCCAGCAGAAGAGGGAGGAAGATCGTCGCAGCGAAGGGAACCGCGTACTCGAGCACGGGCATCTCGATCACGAGCCCCCGCACGCGCTCGGGCGCCTGCACGCCCACCTGGAGCGCGACGTTCGCGCCGAGCGACACTCCGCCCACCACCGCCTCGTCGATGTCCAGCTCGTCGAGCAGCGCCACGACATAGCGCGCGTACGAGTCCATGCGGTGCGCCGAGGCGTGGCGAGGCTTGTCCGAGCGACCGTGGCCGGGCAGGTCCAGGAGGACGACGCGGTTGCCTTGCTCGGCCAGGTCGTCTGCGAGTCGCCTGTTCATCTGCGCGTCGAGCAGGAGACCGTGCAGGAAGACCAGCACCCGGGGGCCGGTTCCGTGCTCCTCGTAGGAGAGACGGATGCCCTCGGCCTCGAACTGCCCGTCGGTGAGGGGCTTTGCGTCGAACATGCCGGAGATCCTTCGCGCCATCTTGAGGCCCGTGGTCTCAGTACTGGAAGTGGCCGGAGCACCGCGCCCGGCGCTGGAATTGGTCACGCCAGGAAGATAGTGGACGCGGCCCGCCCCCGGGGTTGGGGCATCGCCTGCGCCGGCGAGGCTGGGCGGGTCTCGGTGTCGGGCATCACCTGCGCCGGCGGGGCTGGGCGGGCTGGAACCGCCCGACGAGCACCCCGGCGGCCAGGACCACTGATCCTGCGCCCGCCGTGAGCGCGGCGGCCGCTCCAGTCGGGAAGTGCAGCCCGCCCAGGTGCGCCAACCAGAAGGCCGCGTCCACGCACGCGCACGTCACGAGCACCCACGCGGCGCCGCCGGCGAGTCGCTGGCTAGCGCAGAAGGCCATCTCCGCCGCGAGCAGGATCAGCGCGTACCCGATCCCGAAGAGGTGGCGCAGCTGTGGAAGCGCGGCCCCGCCGCTTCCGTGTGTCTTGGGCGCTCCCCAGACGAGGACCTGGACCGCGACCGCAAGCAGCACCATCGCGCCGAGCCAGGCTCGGGCCGAGGTGCGATTGCGGATGATCGATGTCAGCGCTTCCGCGGTGCGTGACGCGATTTGGAGAACTGTAGGGCTGGGGGGCGTCAGTCCAGGCCGAGCTCGCTCGCACAAGCCGGCCATTGCCCCCACCCGCTTCTCGCCTGCAGCTCCTGGGCTGCTTGGTCCTGCACCCCAGGCGAGGCGTCGGAGGGAAGGCCCGAGTAGCCGAGTGCCTCCCACGTCGACAGCGAGAACTGGTACGCGCCGTAGTAGCCGTTGCCCGTGTCGTCCGAGTAGTTGTCGTCCGATTCGCAGGAGCGCAGCTCTGCCCACGTGCCGGCGCTCGGCTGGGACGCGGCGGCAGTAGCAGGGGCTGGTGGCGGCGGTGGTGGTGCCGGCGCAGGTGTCGGTGGTGGTGCCGGCGCAGGTGCCGGTGGCGGCGGTGGCACCTGGAACACGGCGAGTGACACGATCAACGACGGGACTGCCTCGTCGCGCGGCCGAGCGCGTCGCCTCTCGGCGCGCACCCGGAGCACGCTGGCCCCTCGCACTCGGGCGGGGCCCGGATCGCGCTTCGAAAGCGCCGTTAGGGAGTTCTTCGGTGAGGTCTGGTTGGTGGATGTGGGGGCGGTGATCACGCCCGCGCCGAGAAGCATGGCGAGGGTGACACCGTAGAAGCGGTGCTTCCGCATCTTGCGCCTCCTTGAAGTCACGGGATCCCCGGAGGGCTCCAGATCGGCTTGGGAATGCGGGTGTCCGTCGTCTGCGCATTCGTCTCGCGGGCCGGCGCCGGGAAGGGCGGGCGGTCCTGGACTTGGGAGTCCGAACGAGGTGCGGACGGAGCGACCCTGGCTTTTGGCTAGGGACCTCCGTTCTCGTGCGGCCCTGGCAGCGCGCTGGGTGGGTGCGTGGTCATGGGTGAGGTGGAGCGGAGGACCGCATCCGTCCCGGGCGCGGTGCATCGCACGCCGCGGTGTGCCGGGTTGCGGTCCGGGCGTCGCGCTCGCTCGCGGGAGATGTCCTCCCACGGCCGCCTTGCGATCGCGTTAACGACGCCCGTCTGTCCTGTTGCGACCAGTATAACACTTGCAAGCGGATTGTGCGCGGATGCACAAGCCTCGCCGAGGCTCGAGCCAGGCTCAAAATCCGCTCCGCCGGCAGCGGCTTCTGACGTCTTGCCTGCTCAGAGGTCATATGTGTCGAGAATCCGGTTGCCGTTCGTGGGGTCCCGGCTCGAGCCCCTGGTCAGCGGGATTCTCGGGAAGATCCCGCCCAGCTAGCAGTGGGCGCCCTGCTCAGCCGGTCGCCAGGTCCTCCTCGGGCTCCCCGAGCTCGATCTCGGCTCCGGGTCCCACCCCTTCCAGGGCGTAGAGGGCGTCCATGGCGGCCGTCATCATGGACTCGGCCTCCTGGCCGGGCTCTCGTATCCCCACGAGGGAGGTGACCGATGCGAACCCGTGGGCGAGCAACCCCGCGTCCGTGTCCCCCGCGGGCTCCGGGGCCATGCCGGGAGCGGCGAGGTCCATGCGGAGGGTCCCGGAGGGAAACGGGGGGAGGCTCACGTGCGGCAGTGCGCCGGCGGAAGTCGCATGGACCGCCGATCGGATGGTGCCACCGCGGCCCAGGCGGCCCTGCCGGATCCCCCTGAGCACCCCGAGCTCCACGTTCGGGACGTTCAGGTTGAAGGTCGTGCCGGCCGGCGCGTCGACGAGCACGGGGATCAGCGCGGACGCGAGGGTCGCGGGAGTGCGCCACGGGATCGGGTCCTCCCCGTACTTGATGGAGACCGCGAGGCTGCGCAAGCCGAAGTTGGCCCCGGTGAGAGCCGCTCCGACCGTTCCCGAGTGCATGGTCGAACGACCGACGTTGACCCCGTGGTTGATGCCGGAGAGGACGATGTCGGGACGGGGCCCGAACGCTCCCACGCACGCGACGATCACAGCCAGAGCCGGTGGCCCGTCGATGCCGTACGTGGGCACGTCTTCGAGCCCTTCGATCGCGTGAGCCTCGTAGTCGACGCCGTCGCGCGAGTGCACAGGCCCCACTGCAGCGCCCGCACCGCTGTAGTCGACCATTGGTGCGACGACCACAACCTCGTGGCCGGAGTCGATCGCCACGGCCGCGAGAGCTGCGATACCCGGAGCGCGGACCCCGTCGTCGTTCGTGACCAGGATTCGCACCAGGACCTCCACGTACGGCGCCGGAATGGCCTACTGGAACTACCATACCGGGGCCAATGACCGCCTCCACCCACACCGCGCTCGCCCCCTCGGGCGAGCAGCACGAGATCGGCCACGGGCGCCAGCGAGCGGTCGTCACGGAGATCGGTGCGACGTTGCGCGTCTACACGGTGGACGGCTCGCCGGTGATCGACGGGTTCGGCGAGAGGGATATGTGCTCTGCTGGACGTGGGCAAGTGCTCGCACCATGGCCCAACCGGCTGGGAGACGGGAAGTACAGCATCGACGGTCGCCACGGCGAGGCCGCCCTCGATGAGCCCGAGCGTGGATGCGCGATACACGGCCTCGTACGCTGGCTTCCGTGGAGACTTGTGTCCCGCGCTCAGAACGTGCTGGTGCTCGGTTGCACCTTGAATCCCCAGCCCGGCTACCCGTGGAGGATCGAGCTGTGCATCGAGTACCGGCTCGGTCGCGCGGGGTTGGTGGTGTCGACGGAGGTCACGAACGCCGACCAGCACCCGGCACCCTTCGGGATCGGGTTCCATCCCTATGTGACGGTCGGCACGCCGGTGATCGACTTCGCTCGCTTCCAAGTGCCCGGGCGACGCAGACTGGTGACCGACGCACGAGGGCTGCCTACGGGAGAGACCATCGTCACCGGCACCGAGTACGATTTCACCGAGCCGAGAATGATCGGCACCACTCACCTCGACACTGCCTTCACTGACTTGGTGCGAGGCGCCGATGGAATGGCCCGCGTGGAGATCGACGATCCCACGTGCCACGTCGGAGCCACGGTCTGGATGGACGAGCGGTTCCGTTACGTAATGGTGTACACCGCTGACGACGTCGATCCTGGATCGCGCCGGCGAAGAGCGCTCGCCATAGAGCCGATGACGTGCCCGCCGGACGCGCTGCGATCGGGGGTGGACCTGGTGCGCCTGGAGCCCGAGGCCAAATTGCATTGCAGCTGGGGGATCACCCCGCGCACGCTACCCGGCACCGGCGGGCCAGGTAGTTGACCGTGTGCACGGCCGGGCCGAGGCACGATAGGGAGCTTCGATGACGGACCTGTCACAGTTCGACGCGACCGCTCAAGCAGAGCTCGTGAGTCGCGGGGAGATCAGCGCCGTCGAGCTCGTCGAGGACGCCATCGCACGAATAGAGAAGTACAACCCTTCGATCAACGCGGTGATCCACCGCATGTTCGACTCCGCGCGCAAGGCCGCCTCCGGCGACCTGCCCGACGGTCCATTTCGCGGAGTGCCGATGCTGCTCAAGGACTTGATGGCGCACAGTGCCGGGGACCCGCTCCACGAGGGAATGCGTGCGCTGCGGGACATCGGTTGGACCGAGAAGGAGGACACGTATCTCGTCCAGCGCTTGCGCAGAGGCGGTTTCGTCTTCGTGGGAAAGACCAACACGCCCGAGATGGGGCTGTTTCCCACCACCGAGCCCGCCGTCTACGGCCCGACCAAGAACCCGTGGGACCCCTCGAGGTCCGCGGGCGGCTCGAGCGGTGGGTCCGCCGCGGCCGTCGCAGCTCGGATGGTGCCGTTGGCGCACGCCAACGACGGGGGCGGCTCGATCCGGATCCCGGCGAGCGAGTGCGGACTTGTGGGCTTGAAGCCCACCCGGGCGCGCAATTCCTTGGGCCCGGAGTACGGGGAGGTGTGGGCGGGCCTCGCCATAGAGCATGTGGTGACACGCTCGGTGCGCGACTCCGGCGCGGTCCTCGACCTCACCAGCGGCCCGATGCCCGGCGACCCGTATTTCGCCCCTCCACCAACGCGGCCTTTCAGCGAGGAGGTGGGCGCCGATCCCGGTCGTCTCCGAGTCGGTGTCCTCGTGACCGACCTGACGGGTGCGGCGGAGGTGCACCCCGAGTGCCGAGCGGCGGTCTCCTCAGCGGTCGAGCTTCTCGAGGGCCTGGGTCACGACGTGACCGACCAGTACCCGCTATCGCTCGAGGACGAAGGGTTCGTGACGAGCTTCCTCGTCGTCTACGCCGCCTACGCCGATTGGTGCCTGGAGGACACCTTCCGCAAGACCGGACACAGGATCGACGAGGAGGGCTGCGAGCCGGCCACGTGGGCGCTGGCGGAGATGAGCCGCGGGACCACGACCGCGGAATACCTCATGGCGGTCCAGTACCTGCACTCCTGCGCCCGGCGGGTGAGGGCCTGGTGGGAGGTGGACGGCTACGACGTGCTCGTGACGCCGACGATCCCCGAGCTCCCGCTGAAGCTCGGCCAGTTCGAGTCCACCAGGGACAATCCACTCACCCCCGTCTTTCGCGCGGCGGGGGTCGTGCCCTTCGCGGCGCCGTTCAACGTGACCGGTCAGCCAGCGGTGTCCCTACCTCTCCACTGGAGCGACGAAGGCCTGCCCGTTGGCGTGCAGCTGGTGGGTGGTTACGGCCGCGAGGACCTCCTGCTGCGGCTGGCGAGCCAGCTCGAGGAGGCCCGGCCCTGGGCGCACCGCCGTCCGGTGGGCTTCGAGTAGGGCGGGCCCCGGTCAGCCGGCGCCGGACCGCGAGCTGAGTCAGCCGGCGGCGCCGGCCCTCGCGCTGAGGACGCGCTCGATGCCGTGGGTGGGCACCGGTCGGCCGAGAAGGTAGCCCTGACCGAGCTTGCAGCCGAGACCGAGTAGACGCTCGACCTGGTCCTCGGACTCCACGCCCTCGGCCACCACTTCGAGGTCGAAGGCACCCGCCACCTCGACCACGGCCCCGATGATCGCGTCGTTTCTGGTGCCGAGGGCGTCTGTGAAGGACTTGTCGATCTTCACCACGTCGATTGGGAGGCGCGACAGGGAGTTGAGCGACGAGAAGCCGGTGCCGAAGTCGTCGATGGCAATCCGCACTCCGAGTTGCTTGAGCGCGTTCAGTCGCCGTACAGCGGCGTGAAGGTCACGCATGAAGAAGCTCTCTGTCACCTCCACAACCAGATTGCGCGAGGGGAGTCCGGTCGATTCCAAGATGGAGGCGACCTCTGCGATGAGCCGGTCGTGCTCGAGCTGTCGGTTCGAGACGTTCACGCTCACCTCGAAGTCAGCCGGCACGAGGCCCTGGCGGACCCAGCGCGCGGCGTGCTGGCACGCCCGGGTGAGCACCCAGCGCCCGAGTTGAAGGATCAGGCCGGACTCCTCTGCGATGGGGATGAACACCGATGGCGGGATCGGTCCGCGTTCAGGGTGCTCCCACCGCAGGAGGGCTTCCGCACCGATCACCGATCGGCTCGAGAGCTCCGCGACCGGCTGGAACACGAGGGACAGCTGCTCCCCGAGCAGGGCCTGGTGGAGCGCGGACTCGATCTCTAGCCTTTCGCGGGCGCGGGCTGTGAGGGTGTCGTCGAACAGCTCGACTCTCGCCCGGCCCTTCTGTTTGGCCTGGTACATGGCGGCATCCGCATCGCGCAGTAGGTCGTTCGGGTTGTCGCCCCTCGCGCCGAAAGCGATGCCGACGCTCGCGGTGAGGTAGCACTCGACTCCCTCCAGCACGAACGGGCGGTCGAACGAGGCGAGCAGTCTCCATGCGTGGGCCACCGCGCCCTGGCGATCCGTCAGACCCTCGACGAGCACGGCGAACTCGTCCCCACCGAAACGCGCCACCAGGTCGCCTGCCCTGGCAGTCGATGCGATGCGGCGAGCGACCTCCGCTACGAGCTCGTCCCCAACCGTGTGACCGCGGCTGTCGTTCACGTACTTGAAGTGGTCGACGTCCAGGAAGCACACGCCGATCTGGGATGAGCCGACAGGCGTGCGCGCGAGAGCCTCGGCGAGCTTACCCACGAACTGCGCGCGGTTGGGGAGGCCCGTCAGGTGGTCGTGGGTCGCTTGGTGCGCCAGGCGCCGCTCGAATTCCTTGCGTTCTGTCACGTCGCGCACGGTGGCCGTGACGAGGAGCCCCTCGGGTGCCTCGATCGGGCCGAGCACGACCTCCATCGGAAACTCGCTTCCGTCCTTGCGAAGCCCCGTCAAGGTCTCGGTCTCGCCGACCACGAGGGTGCGGGGGTTCTCGGCGAAGGCCTCGCGGTAGAGCTCGGCGAAGTGTCCGAACGACCGCGGCACGAATTGCTCGATGGACATGCCTGTCAGCTCGTCGAGGTCGTAACCGAACAGGCGGCCGATCTGCCGGTTGGCCTCCAGGACATGACCTTCTATGTCCATGACCACCATGGCATCGGGAGCAGAAGTGATGAGAGAGCGGAAGTGCGCCGCATCGCGTCGCTGGTGCTCGACCTTGCGGGCGTTCTCGATGCCGCGTCCCGCGTGCGCAGCGAGCAACTCGATGGCGGCGATCTCCTCGGCCTTCACCGGTCGCTTGGTACGGGTTCCTCCAACGAGTGCCGCTGTCAGCTCGCCCTCCACCCAGACCGGCGTTGCGACCACGGTCCTGAAGCCGCTCGCCACCAGCAGCGGAACGCCGTCGGAGCGTTCGCTGTAGTCGGTCACGACGACCGTCTTGCGGTCCCCCTTCACGAAATGGGCCATGCCCCGCTCGGACGAGTGCACGCTCTGCGCATACTCGTCCGGCAGTCCCCGCGCGTGGGCCACGTGATACGACAGGAGGTCCTCGCTGTACATGCAGACGTTCGCCGCCTCGAAGCCGAGCTCGTAGACAGCGTCCACGGCCCAGGTCAACAGCTGCTCCTCGTCGAGCAGACCGATCTCGCGGCCCAGCCCTGCCACCCGGCTCCACATGCCCGCCCTTGCTTCGGAGTCGCGCGTCACCTGGTCACGGAAGTACAGCTCTCGGGTCAGCGCGATGGACGTGGCGTTGGCGCCCGCGGCCGTTATCACGATGATCCCCAATCGCAGGAGGATGGTGCCGGCGCCGATGTTCCAACCCAAGGCACCGAGAGTGATGACGTAAGAAGCCATCAACAGGAGGACGAGGGCGACACGCGTCGAGCGCGGGTAGGAGACCCCCGCCATAAATACGGTCATGGCCAGGTACAGCAGGTAGAGGTCGGAGTGACTACCACCGCTCACTGCGATGCCGGCCGATACGAGGGCGATGTCGGCGATCGACCAGCCGACGAGGATCTGTACGAACCAAGGATGGCGGATCAGCGATCGCCACGGGAGCCGGGCGCTCGCAAGGACCGCCAGGGCTCCTGTGCCGGTGAGCGCGAAGTACGGCGCGGGTGCCAGGGAATAGTGGCCCGGGATCAGCGCATAGACGACCAGCAGGACGATGACCGCGGCACTCGAGATAAGGCTCGCGAGGATGGCGCGCATCCGAACCTCGTCGAGCACGTCGGGTTGCACCGCGTCGGGGGAGCTCGGCCCGCTTGCGTCAGCCGCCATGGCCCCCGAATCCTACCCCGGGGCCCTCAGTTGTCTACGATGTCTCGCGACATCTGTCTCGGATGTCTCGCGACATCTGTCTCGGATGTCTCGCGACATCTGTCTCGGATGTCTCGCGACATCTGTCTCGGATGTCTCGCGACATCAAATCGTGCGGCTCAACATGGTGTGGCTCAACATGGTGCGCCTGAAAAGGTTCGGTTGATCTCCGACGAAACGTGTTCGGGAGATGCCCGACATCCCCTTTGGTTGTTTTAGTGCTTGACGTGGAGTTCCGCTCGTTTCTTCCTCACCACCCCCTT